>JADMIO010789825.1_pt1 | contig 15666 bp, 11 predicted proteins | sample 8958161 | NCBI WGS metagenome assembly JADMIO01 (sample SAMN16585339, study PRJNA669376) | soil metagenome | isolation source: Crop rotation soil | place: USA: Cullars Rotation, Alabama | collected 2011
CTTTCCCTGTGCACAGGGGAGCTGGACGGGCCGATGCTGTGGGGCGCGGAGAAGGCGCTCGCCGTGAAGCGCTACGCGGAGCGCCACGACGTCGACCTGGCGGCGTCCTTCGCCTACGCCAACGGGGAGGAGGACGTCGAGTTCCTCGCGGCGGTCGGGCACCCGCACGCGGTCAACGCCCACCCCGAGCTCGCCCTGGAGGCCGAGTGCCGGGGCTGGCCGCAGCTGGACCTGCGAGGTGCGCGCGGGTCCCTGCTCGACGTGCCGCGCACGCTCGCGGCGTATGGCGGGCTCGCCGCGTCCTGCGGCGTCGGTGCCGCGCTCGGACTCGTGAACCGGAGCCGTCGCATCGCGGCCAACTCCTCGCTGTCGCTCGGCAGCGAGGTGGCGCTCGGGCTGGCCGGCGTCCGCGTCCGGTGCGCGGGGGAGCACCACCTCTGGGAGCGGCGGCCGGCGGTGTTCCTCTTCAACCACCAGTCGCTGCTGGACCCGCTCGTCGTCTTCAAGCTGGTGCAGCGCGACGTCACGGCCGTGGGCAAGAAGGAGGTCGAGCACCAACCGGGCGTCGGCCAGTTCGCGTGGCTGATCAACGCCGCCCTCGTCGACCGGACCGACGTCTCCCAGGCCAAGGCGGCCCTCCAGCCCGCTGTCGACCGGCTCCGGGAGGGGTACTCGGTCGTCATCGCTCCGGAGGGGACGCGGTCGGTGACCCCGCGCCTCGGCGAGTTCAAGAAGGGCCCGTTCCACCTGGCGATCCAGGGCGGCGTGCCGGTCGTCCCGATCGTGCTGCGCAACACCGGGGACCTGCAGCACCGGTCGTCGCGGACGATCCGCTCGGGAACCGTGGACGCCCTCGTCCTGCCGCCGGTCGACGTCAGCGGCTGGGACCCCAAGGCGCTGGGCCCGAGGGTGGCGGAGGTGCGTCAGCTGTACGTCGACGCGCTCGCCGACTGGGACGCCGCGGTCGAGCGGGTCAGATGATCTTCATGTCGTCGAGGAAGCGCGACGCCACGTCCTCGTCGCCCTTGAGGCTGACGTCCGTGTCGCGCCAGGACGACCGGCCGGTGCCCCAGACGTAGAAGCTGCCGGCGTCGCCCTCGATCGCGGTGACGGGGCTCTGCGCGCTGCCCTCCGTGACGACGACGCGGCCCTTCTTGCCCCCTGGTGCGATGGTCCACGTGCCGCCGCCGGCCCCGACGAGGTTGAGCTCGACCGGGGCGGTGAGCCAGGACAGGCTGTCGCCGGACATCGTCGGCAGCCCGGCCAGCATCCACTCGAGCGTGACCGCGGTCCGGTTGGCGTCGGTGGGCGGCGGCGTGGCACCCAGCGCTCCGCAGATGTCGTGCCGGAGGTGCGTGCCGGTGTCGAAGGTGATCGCGCTCGCGAACAGCGACGCCTTGTAGGTGCCGACCTCGGCCAGCTTCAGCGGCAGGCTGCGGAGGCCCGGCGCCTGGCAGACCCCGAGGAACCCGCCCGCCGGCCGGCTCCAGCGGACGTACTCCTTGAAGACCCTCGCCGGCTCCCAGTCACGCCGCTTCTCGACGTCGCGGTCGTTGTGCTTCTCGACGTCGGAGTCGAGCATCAGGCCGACCACCCAAGGGGTGAAGAAGCCCTTGGACGCCGCGCCCATGTGGGCGATGACGTCCTTCACCGTCCACCCCGGGCACCGGCTGGGGCGCAGCCAGTCCTCGTCCGACAGGGTGGAGCAGAACTCCACGACGGCGTTGCGCTCGGCCTTGACTGCAGCTGCTCGGTCCAGAGTCGTCATGCGAAGAGTTAACGACGAGTCACGTCGCGCGTCAACAGTGCACGCCGCGCGCAACGTCCGACGCTCAGGTTCGCGACAACTCGTGGCATTCGGGCCTTCCCACGGATCAGTTATTGGGTGTAAACATGGTGGCAACCCGTCCCGACGCATGAGGATGCCCGATGACTTCAGTGGCCGACCGACCGACCGTGAGCACCACCGGATCCCCCTCTGCCGACCAGGCGAAGGAGGTCGTGGCCCGGCTGCGGGCCACCTTCGCGACCGGGAAGACCCGCTCCTACGACTGGCGGCTGCGCCAGCTGCAGGGCATCGTCCGCTTCTGCGAGGAGCGCGAGGCCGACATGGCCAAGGCCCTGGCCTCGGACCTCGGGCGCAACGCCCACGACACCTGGTTCGGCGACGTCGCCTCCACGGTCGGCGAGGCGCGCTACGCGATCAAGCACCTCAAGAAGTGGATGAAGCCGACCAAGACGCACGTGCCGCTGGCGCTCATGCCCGGCAAGGCGAAGTACCACTACGAGCCGCTCGGCACCGTCCTCGTCATCGGGCCGTGGAACTACCCGTTCTACCTCTGCCTCGGCCCGCTCGTCGGTGCCTTCGCCGCCGGCAACACCGTCGTCCTCAAGCCGTCGGAGCACGCGCCGGCCGCCTCCGCGCTGATGGCCGAGCTGCTGCCCCAGTACCTCGACAGCGACGCCATCACGGTGGTCGAGGGCGAGGGCGACGTCACCCAGGCCCTCATCGACGCGCGCGTCGACCTCATCTTCTTCACGGGCGGCACCGAGATCGGCCGCAAGATCATGGCGAGCGCGGCGAAGCACCTCACCCCGGTGATCCTCGAGCTCGGCGGCAAGAGCCCGGTCATCGTCACCGAGAAGGCGGACCTCGACGTCGCCGCCCGCCGCGTGGCCTGGGGCAAGCTCATCAACTCCGGCCAGACCTGCCTGGCGCCCGACTACATCCTCGTCCAGGAGTCGGTGCGCGACCGCTTCGTCGCCGCCCTCGACAAGGCCATCACCGAGATGCGCGACGGTGAGGCCGACAACCAGCCGATCGTCAACGAGCGCCAGTTCACCCGTCTCGCCGCCATGCTGCAGTCCGGCAAGGTCGTGAAGGGCGGGACGACGGGCGACACCGCGATCGCACCGACCGTGCTCGTGGACCCGCCGGCCGACTCGCCTGTCATGGCCGGTGAGATCTTCGGGCCCCTGCTGCCGGTCATCGGCGTGCGGGACCTGTCGAGCGCGATCGCCTACGTCAACAAGGGCGAGAAGCCCCTCGCCTCCTACCTGTTCAGCGGCGACAAGGCCGAGCACAAGCGCTTCCTCGCCGAGGTCCCCTGCGGTGGGGCGGTCATCAACCACACCCTCATGCACGTGCTCGCGCCGCAGCTGCCCTTCGGCGGCGTCGGCGACAGCGGGATGGGCGCCTACCACGGCAAGTGGGGCTACGAGGCCTTCAGCCACCGCAAGGCGACGCTGGTCATGACGACCAAGCCCGACCTCCGGATGATCTACCCGCCGTACACCGAGCGCGACAAGAAGCTGCTCCGCAAGCTCGCCTAGTCACGCCTGCTCCGTCTTTCCTGGGGAGAGCCATGCCTGTTTCGCCCTACGACCCGACCCCGTACTACGGCCACCACCTGAACCTCACGATGCAGACCGTGGCGACGGTCGTGCTCTGGTCCGGCACGGCCGGGACGCTGGTGTGGGCCGGGATCCTCGCGCGCCGCACGAAGACCGTCCTGCCGGTGTGCCTGGTCCTCGCGGTCGCGGTGGGCAGCGTGCTCGAGCCGGTCTACGACCTGCTCTACCACCTGCTCTGGTACACGGGCGGCCCGCACGGCGCGGACATCACCGGCGACCAGTGGACGCTGTTCACCGCGTTCGACCTGCCGCAACCGGTGTGGGTGATGCCGGCGTACGTGATGGTCTTCGCCCTTCCCGCGCTGCTCGTGTACCGCTCCTTCGCCGCCGGCGCGTCGTTGCTGCACATCTTCCGGATGGCCGGTCTGCTCGCGCTGACGACCGCAGCGTTCGAGACGATCGCCACCAACGTCGACCTGTACGGCTACTACAGCGAGGCCCCGTGGCGCGTGCTCAAGTACCCGCTCTGGATCGCGTTCATGGAGGCCGCGCAGATCACCGGCTACGCCGTGCTGTGCGCGATGCTCCAGCGCCGCAAGACCAGCGAGTGGCAGTGCCTCGCGCTGTTCGCCGTTTTCCCGGCGAACTTCGCCTTCGACGTGATCGGCGCCGGCTTCCCGACGGTGATCGCGCAGAACGCCCTGCACGTCAGCACGGTCGTGCTCCAGCTGTCCGCCTTCGTGTCGGTCGCCTTCGCGGCGACCTGCCTCTGGTGGACGTCGCAGCTGCTCCTGCACGACCAGAAGCGCGCGGCCGCCGCCGCGGACTGGACCACAGCACTCGTCGGACGGGTCCCTCCCGTGCCGGTTCCTCGCTAAGGAGATCGCCATGGGTGGACTCACCCCGCAGAGCGTGATGGACCACGCTCTCAACCACACGGGTCAGGCCGTGCTGACGTACGTCAGCTGGGCCCTCACCGTCGTGCTGCTCGGCCTGGCCGTGCGGATGTCGCGCAAGGAGCACTCACCCGTCTACGTGGTGGTCGTGCTCGCCGCGATGGTCGGTGCCTTCGCCGAGCCCCTGTACGACGTCATGATGTCGCTCTGGTTCTACACGGACGACAAGATGGACCACACCTTCACGGCCTTCGGCATCCCGCAGCCCGTCTGGGCGCACAGCGGGTACGCCATCCTCTACGCGCTGCCGGCGATGTACGTCATCCGCGCGGCGTGGACCGGGACCCTGACGGCTGAGCGGCTCTACGCGTTCGCCGGCCTGCAGTTCGTCGAGTCCTGCGCCTTCGAGATGATCGGCGTCAACATCGGCACCTACACCTACTGGGGTCCGCACGCGTTCCGCGTGCTCGACTACCCCCTCGCCATCCCCGTCCTCGAGGCGGCGCAGACCGTCGTGTTCGGCGTCGTCGCGGCGCAGCTGCGGCACCGGGCGCGCAGCCCCCGCCAGCTGCTGGGCCTGTTCGCCGTCTTCCCGGTGACGATGCTCGGGGTCAACTTCGGTGCCGGCTTCACCACGATCCTGGCGATCCACCTCGACGACCCGAAGGCCTGGATCACGCGGGTGGCTGCGGTGATCACGATCGCCAGTGCGGTTGCCGTCGTGCGGGTCGCTGCCGGCTTCATCCCGCCGGCGGGCGCCCAGCAGCCAGGCGGGGAGGCCTACCCGGCCGAGCGCGCGCGGTCCCTCTCCACCGTCTGACACGACGCAGCTTGCCTTCTGGCCCAGCTGAGCGGGTCAGGTCCCGGCGGCTGGGACAGAGGGCGAGCGAGGTGGCGGTCACCCTCGCGCTCTCGGTGATCTGACCCCCGCTGGGGCGGAAACTTCCCGAGAACGCGAGCACCAGGTCGACGTACGACGTCGCTTGCGTTCTGGCCCAGCTGCCCGGCTCCGGGTCCGGCGGCTGGGACAGAAGGCGAGCGAAGTGGGCCGTCGCCCTTGCGCTCTCGGTGATCTGACCCGGCTGGGGCGGAAACTTCCCGAGAACGCGAGCACCAGTTCGTCGTACGACGTGGCTTGCGTTCTGGCCCAGCTGCCCGGATCCGGTTCCGGCGGCTGGGACAGAGGGCGAGCGAGGTAGCGGTCGCGCCAGGGCGTCGTACGACGGGACAGCACGAAGGCCGCCCCGGTGCTCGGGGCGGCCTTCGGCGTTCGCGGGGTCAGACCCGGGCGGGAGCGGCGGTGAGGCCCTCGACGTAGCGCGCGCAGACCTTCTCCATGCCGGTGTGGAACGCCGGGAGCTGCTTGGTCTTCACCAGCTTCGTGCTCGGCGGCTCGTAGCGGTAGGTGAAGGTCAGGGTCCCGGGGCTGACGACGTACTCGGTCTCTCCCATCGCGACGCCGTCCGGCCACGTGCAGCGCTGGGTCGTCGTGAAGACGAGCGCCCCGTCGGTCCGGCGCACGTCCGAGAGCGTCTCCTCGATGTCGATGTCGGTCATCGTGGCCGCCTTCAGGCGCATGGAGGCCTGGTAGAACAGCGTGCTGCCGGCACCGCCCATGAGCACCGCCCCGGGCCACGACCGCCGGGACTCGAGCGACCTGCACCGCTCGACCATGTCTTCAGGGTCGCCGACGAACGGCGAGCTCACGGTTACGGTGTCCACACTGACCTCCGGTGAGTTGAGGAGCTAGTACGAGCGCGGCAGCCCCAGGCTGTGCTGCGCCACGAAGTTGAGGATCATCTCCCTGCTCACAGGGGCGATCCGCAGCAGTCGGGCCATGCCCCACATGCTCATGACGCCGTACTCCACGGCGACCCCGTTGCCGCCGAAGGTCTGGATGGCCCGGTCGACGCAGAGCAGCGCCGCCTCCGCAGCGGCGAACTTCGCGACGTTCGCGGCCTCGGCCGCGTCGAGGCCCGCGTCGTAGAGCTCTGCGGCCCGGGTCGTCATGAGACGGGCCAGCTCGAGGGCGATCTTCGCCTCGGCGAGCGGGTGCGCGATGCCCTGGTGGGCGCCGATCGGCTGGCCCCAGACCTCGCGCTCCTTGGCGTACTGGGCCGCCCTGTCGAGGGCGTAGCGCCCGATGCCGTTGAGCATCGCCGCGCCCGCGATCCGCTCCGGGTTGAGCCCGGTGAACACCTGCCGCAGGCCGTCGTTCGGCTCGCCGACCAGCCGGTCGGCCGGCACGGCGACGTCGTCGAAGAACAGCGCGTACTGCTTCTCGGGCGCGATGACCTCGGTCTCGATGGGCGTCTTCACGAGGCCAGGGGCGTCCACGTCGACGATGAACAGCGAGAGCAGGGCCTTGCCCGTGCGCTCGTCGGTGCCGGTCTTGGCGACGACCAGGATCGCCTCCGCCTCGTCGACGCCGGAGATGTAGGTCTTCTTGCCGTTCAGCACCCAGCTCCCGTCACCCTGCTGCACGGCAGTGGTCGAGAGGTTGTGGCTGTTGGTGCCGGCGTCGGGCTCGGTGATCGCGAAGGCCATCTTCCAGGTTGGGCCCCACTCGCCCTTGTCCTGCCCGCAGAACTTCGGCAGCCAGTGGGCGCGCTGGTCCTCGGTGCCGAACTTCGCGATGACCGAGCCGGCGATGGCGGGGGACACGATGAGCAGCAGCAGGGGTGCGCCGGTCGCCGCGACCTCCTCGCAGACGACGGTGAGCTCGGTGAGACCGGCACCGCCGCCCCCGTGCTCCTCCGGCAGGTTCACCGACGTGAAGCCGGTCTCGGCGAGGGCGGCCCACAGCTCGTGAGCGCGGCCGTCCTCCGCCGCCTTCTCACGGAAGTACTTGTGGCCGAACTGACCGGCGACGGCGGCGACGCTCTCGCGGAGCATCCTGCGGTCGTCGGTCTCCTGGTCGATCGTGGAGCGGAGCATGGTCCCTCTTCTGGTCCGGGTGCTAGTTGATGGCGCGGTCGTGGCCGGCCCAGTGCGGAGCGCGGAGCTCGCGCTTCAGGACCTTGCCGGCGGCAGACATGGGCAGCGGCCCCTCGTGGAACTCGACGCTGCGGGGGACCTTGTAACCGGCGATGGTCGCGCGGCAGTGGGCGATGAGCTCCTCAGCCGTCGCGGACGCGTCGGGCTTGAGCACGATGACGGCGTGGACGGTCTCGCCCCACACCTCGTGGGGGAGGCCGATGGTCGCCGCCTGCAGCACGCTCGGGTGCGAGCACAGCGCGTTCTCCACCTCGACGGAGTAGACGTTCTCGCCGCCGCTGATGATCATGTCCTTCGCCCGGTCGACGAGGAACAGGTAGCCCTGCGGGTCGAGGTAGCCGACGTCGCCGGAGTGGTACCAGCCGTCGCGCAGGGCCTCGTCGGTCGCCTCGGGCTTGTTCAGGTACGCCGTGAGGAAGTTGCCGCCGCGGGCGCAGATCTCGCCGACCTCGCCGGCGGGCAGCTCGGTGCCGGACTCGTCCTGGATAGAGAGCTGGACGCCGGGCAGCGCGCGGCCGGCCGACCCGCGGCGCTCGCCGCCGCGGTGGTCGGCGTCGCTGAACGTCGTGGCGATGGCGCAGCACTCGGTCATGCCGTAGCCCTGGATGACCTCCGTGCCCGGGAGCTGCGAGAGCAGCTTCTCCTGCACAGCACCCGGCATCGGGCTGCCGCCGTAGACCAGCCGCTTGAAGCCCTTGAGCCGCTCGGGCGCGAACTCCGGGTGGTTGAGGACCATCGCGATCATCGTCGGCACGAGGACGGAGAAGCCGACGTCGTGGGTCTCGACGGCCGTCAGCCAGGCGCCGGGCTCGAAGCTCGGGATCGTCGCGGTCGCGACGCCGAACATGGGCGCACCGACGATGCCCAGCATGGAGGCGCCGTGGAACATCGGCGTCGTGACCATCGCGGGCTGGTCGGTGATCCAGGGGACCTGCATCGCGTAGTGGTACTGGTTGAGCACCTCCGCGCGCTGGCTCAGGACCACGCCCTTCGGCATGCCCGTGGTCCCGCCGGTGTACATGAGCGCGGCGGCCTGCTCCTCGTCTGGCTCCGGGGGCAGCTGGGCCTTGCCGGTGGCGACGAGGTCGTCGTACCGCAGGTCGTGCTCGACGTCGCCGTCACCGATCAGCACCACGTGCCGGAGCTTGGTGCGCCCGCGGATGCTCGCGATGAGCGGTGCGAAGGTGGCGTCCACGAAGCACACGTCCGTCTCGCTGTCGGCGAGCACGTAGGCGAGCTCCTCGGCGGAGAAGCGCATGTTGAGCGGGTTGATCACCGCGGCACCGAGGAGGCTGGCGTGCCACAGCTCGAGGTACGGGATGCTGTTGAGCCCCATGACCGCGATGCGGTCCTCGGACGTGACCCCGAGCTCCGTGGACAGCGCGCTGGACAGCTTGCTGATCCGCTGCAGGTGGTCACCGAAGGTGACGGTCCGTCCGGAGGCGGTGTCGATGAAGCCCACGGCGTCCGGGTCCTTCGACAGGCCCGGCACGAGGCTCCGGCTGAAGACGAGCTCCTTCATGACCCCTCCACCTCCGCGAGCACGGCGCCGCGCTCGACCTGGTCCCCTTGGCTCACCGCGAGCCCTGTCACGGTGCCGGTCTCGGGGGAGAGGATGGTGTGCTCCATCTTCATCGCCTCGAGCACGAGCAGCGGCTGGCCTGCCTCGACGCTGTCGCCGACAGCCGCCAGGACGCGTACGACGAGTCCGGGCATCGGCGCCGTGAGCCCGCCGCGCGGTCCGGAGGCGTCGGGCGGCGGCAGCGGGTCGACGACGTCGAAGCGCGAGGCCCCCAAGCCGCTGTCCACGAGCACGTAGCCTCCGAGCACCAGCACCTGGTAGCGGCGGCGCACGCCGGCGACGGTCGCGTCGACCTCGGTCGCGCTGGTGCGGTGCAGGTCGATCGCGAACGGGTGGCCGTCGACCTCGACGCGCGGCTCCGGCCCGCTGAGGTCGCGGCCGATCACCACCGGGTCGCCGTCGCCCTTGAGCTCCACGGTCTCGAGCCGGGTGCGGTTGTTGCGCCAACCTGCCGGGATCGCCTGGTGCACATGGCGATCGGCAGTTCCGGCCTGGGCAAGGGCGAGTGAGGCGACGACCGCGTGCACGGTGTGCGCCTCGGGTGTCGTCCGCGGCTCGGTCAGCCCGGGGACCCGCTGCACGAAGTCCGTCGTCGTGTCGGCAGCGAGGAACTCGGGGCTGCGCAGGACCCGGACCAGCATGTCCCGGTTGGTCGTGACCCCGTGCAGGCGAGCGCGCTCGAGCGCGTCCGCGAGCTTGCCAGCGGCCGCGGACCGGGTGTCCGCGTGCGCGATGACCTTGGCGACCATCGAGTCGTAGTAGGGGGAGACCTCCGACCCGGTCTGCACGCCGGTGTCGACCCGGATGCCGTCGCCACCCAGCTCGAACAGGTCGAACGTCCCGGAGGCAGGCAGGTATCCGGCGTGCGGGTCCTCGGCGCAGAGCCGCACCTCGATGGCGTGGCCCGTGATCGTGGGGGACTGGGCGCCCTGCGGGAGCGCGGCGCCGTCGGCCACCATCAGCTGCAGCTGCACCAGGTCGAGACCGGTGACCTCCTCGGTCACGGGGTGCTCGACCTGGAGCCGGGTGTTCATCTCGAGGAAGGCGACCGTGCGGTCGGCGCCGACGACGAACTCGACCGTGCCGACGCCGCGGTAGTCGACGGCCCGCGCGGCCTTCTCCGCCGCGTCGAGCAGGACGGCGCGCAGGGCGCCGTCGACGAACGGCGACGGCGCCTCCTCGACGACCTTCTGGTGGCGCCGCTGGATGGAGCACTCCCGCTCGAACAGCGTCGCCACGTTCCCGTGGTCGTCCGCGATGACCTGCACCTCGATGTGGCGTGACGGGGAGAGGTAGCGCTCCACGAACACGGTGCCGTCGCCGAACGCGCTGATCGCCTCGCGCCGGGCGCTCTCGATCTGGGGCAGCAGGTCGGCGGCGTCCTCGACGATCCGCATGCCGCGTCCGCCGCCGCCGGCGCTGGCCTTGACGATCGCCGGGAGCCCGATGGCGGTGACCTGCTGCGCGAGGTCGGTGGTGTCGTCCGTGACGGTCACGCCCTGCAGCGTCGGGACACCGGCGGCAGCCATCATCGTCTTGGCGGTGACCTTGTCGCCCATGCTGCGGATGGCGGCGGGTGGCGGCCCGACGAAGGTGAGGCCGGCGTCCACGCAGGCCTGGGCGAAGTCGGCGTTCTCCGACAGGAAGCCGTAGCCGGGGTGGACGGCGTCGGCCCCGACCCGCTGGGCCGCCTCGAGCACGAGGTCGATGCACAGGTAGGTCTCGGCGGCGGTGTTGCCCTCGAGGCGGACGGCCTCGTCGGCCTCGAGCACGAACAGCGCGTCGGCGTCGGCGTCGGAGTGGACGACCGCGGTGCGGATCCCGAGACCCCGGGCGGCGCGGATGACGCGTCGGGCGATCTCGCCGCGGTTGGCGATGAGGAGCTTCTGCATCTCGTCCTACATCCGGAAGACGCCGAAGCCGCGGCGCCCCTCGACGGCGTTGCTGTGGCACGCGGACAGCGCGATGCCCAGCACGGTGCGGGTGTCGGCGGGGTCGATGACGCCGTCGTCGTAGAGCTTCCCGCTCATGTGGAAGGAGAAGGACTCCTTCTCGATCTGCGCCTCGATCGCTGCGGTGCGCTCGCGGTCGCGCTGCTCGTCGAACTCCACACCGGCCGCCTCGGCCCCTTCGCGGGCGACGATCGACAGGACACCGGCCAGCTGCGACGGGCCCATGACCGCCGTACGGCTGTTGGGCCAGGCGAACAGGAAGCGCGGGTTGAAGGCCCGTCCGCACATGCCGTAGTTCCCGGCGCCGTAGGAGGCGCCCATCATCAGGCTGAGGTGCGGGACGGTGCTGTTGGCGACGGCGTTGATCATCTTCGCACCGTCCTTGATGATGCCGCCCTGCTCGAAGCTCTTGCCGACGATGTAGCCGGTCGTGTTGTGCAGGAACAGCAGCGGCGTGTCGGTCTGGTTGGACAGCGAGATGAACTCCGTGGCCTTCTTCGCCTCGTCGCTGAAGATGACGCCGCGCGCGTTCGCGAGGATGCCGACGGGGTAGCCGTGCAGCCGGCCCCAGCCGGTGACGAGGCTGGTGCCGTAGTCGGGCTTGTACTCGTCGAACTCCGAGCCGTCGAGGATGCGGGCGAGCACCTCGCGGGGGCTGAAGGGGATCCGCAGGTCCGAGGACGCGACGGCAGCCAGCTCGGCGGGGTCGTGGAGCGGCTCGCGCACCGGCCCCGGCTGCGGCCCTCGCTTGCGCCAGTTCCAGCCGGCCACGATCTGCCGACCGAGGCGGATCGCGTCGCGCTCGTCCTTGGCGAAGTAGTCGCAGAGACCTGAGGTGAAGGCGTGCATCTCGGCACCGCCGAGCTCCTCGTCGGTGGAGACCTCGCCGGTCGCCATCTTGACCAGCGGCGGCCCGCCCAGGAAGACCTTGCTCTGCTTGTCGATCATCACGGCGTAGTCGCACATGCCGGGCACGTAGGCGCCGCCGGCGGTCGAGTTCCCGAAGACGAGGGCGATGCTCGGCACTCCCATGGCGGACAGCTGCGTGAGGTCGCGGAACTGCGCGCCCGCCCCCACGAAGAACTCGGCCTGGCTCGGCAGGTCACCGCCGCCGGACTCGACGAGGTTCACGACCGGCAGGCGGTTCTCGCGGGCGATCTCCATCGCCCGGTGGATCTTCTTCCACGTGTAGGGGTTGCTCGTGCCGCCCTTCACCGTGGGGTCGTTCGCGAGCACCACGCACTCCACGCCGTGGATGACGCCGAGGCCGGTGACGATGCTGCCGCCGACGGCGTACTCGGTGCCCCAGCCGGCGAGCGACGACAGCTCGAGGAAGGCCGAGCCGGGGTCGACGAGCAGGTCGATCCGCTCCCGCGCGAGCAGCTTGCCGCGCTTCTTGTGCCGTTCCGAGTACTTCGGGCCTCCGCCGGCTCGGGCCAGCCCCAGCTGCTCGTCGAGCAGCTTCAGCAGGCCCTCGTTGTGGGCACGGTTGGCAGAGTGCTCCTCATCCGTGAGGTCGAGGGTGGAGCGCAGGACAGGCACGCCGTACCTCTCTCAGGTCGCCGTTGGTCAGTCGAACCAGAACGTGAATCGACATTAACAACGGCTGCCCGAGTTGTCTAGCAACAGGGTGAAAATCAGCGCAACAGGCGTGCGCAGAGGCGTAGTGGATCAGTGAGCCACCATGAACATGACACGAGGGGTGCGGGCACGCGAGAGCCCCCCGGGGTCACCGGGGGGGCGCTCCTGGCGGCTCGGACCGGGTCAGCCCCGGCGAGCGCCGGCCGTGCCCAGCGGGGCTGTCACCACGTCCGTCGACAGCAGGCCCTGCAGGACCATCCCGAACAGCAGCGGCTCCACGCCCTCGCGGGGCAGCTTGTTGTGGAACTCGATGGGGGACTGCAGCATGGCGATCGCGCCGTGGCACATCGCGCGGACCTGGTCCACGCTCAGCTCGGGGCGGAGCTGGCGCAGCGTGCGGACCCACTCCTCGGTGTACAGCCGCTGGAGGTAGCGCAGGCGGTGGCGGTCGGGCTCCGGCAGGCTCCGGAACTCCGTGCGCCAGGTCATGATGTTCTCGGACTCGTTGAACACGAAGTCGATGTGGTGCCGCACGATCGCCTCGAGCGTCTCCCGCGGGTCGGCGATGGACGCGACGAGGTCCCCCACCTCCTCGAGGTGCGAGCTGATCGCGTTGTCGAGCACCGCGATGAGCAGGGCTTCCTTGCTCGGGTAGTGACGGTAGAACGCCGGGCCCGTGAGGCCGAGCTCGCCGCTGATCTCGTTGATGCCCACCGCGTGGTACCCGCGCTGGGCGAACAGCCGCGCGGCGGCGGCGATGAGCTCGCGCTGACGCGGTGTCCGGCTGTCCTGGGTCGCGCTCGTCACCGTGGTCCGCCTCCCTGCACACGGGCGCTGGCACGTGCGGTGTCTCCGGCAGCCAGCAGGGCGGCGCCGTCGGTCGGCCCCCGCTCCCGCAGCGACTCTAGGTCACCCGATGGCTGCAGGGAACAACTTTGTGACAGGTGACTGGCCGTTAACCGCTCAACCTCGGCGTCCCGCCGTGTCCGTTGCGTGGTGATGCCGCCCGGTCTGGTCGGCGGAGCGTGCGAAGTATGCCCGGATCTGGAAACGGGCGCGCACTTCTGTTGACATGGATAGTTAATCGTGATTAGCGTTCATCACTCTTCACTTCCGGACGAAGCCGTCCGAGCCGTGGTCAGGAGAATCTCACCAGATGAGAGGTTTCCGCCACGGGTGAACCTGACCCTGAGGAGGGTCCGTGGACCAGCCGGTCGTCACCCCTCGAAGCGCCGCCCCTGGCGTCGTCCCGCCCCACCGCCGTGCCCGTACGGCGGCCGCGGTGCTCACCGCAGGAGCGCTGCTGCTCACCGGCTGCGGCTCCCGGCTCTCCCACACGGAGCTGGCGGCGGGCTCCAGCCTGACGCAGACCAGCACCGACGGCGCGACGTCGACGACAGGAGACGGCGGCTCGACCGGCGCCGGCACCACCGGCGCCGTCGACAGCAGCACCGGAGCGGTCACGTCCGGGACGACGGGCGCTGTCACCTCGGGCACCACGGGTGCCGCCACCTCGACGACCGGCGGCACGACCGGCGGCACGAGCACGAGCGGCACGACCGGCGGCACGAGCACGAGCGGCACGACGGGCGGCACGAGCACGGGCGGGTCCACGACGGCCGCCGTGGACGTGAACAACCTGCCGATCTTCGGCGGCACCGCATCCTGCAAGCCGGCGACCGGCAGCACCATCAAGCTGGGCAACGTCAGCACCCTGTCCGGCGTGCTCGGCGAGCTGTTCTCACCGGTCGTCCCCGGGCTGCAGACCTTCGTCAAGTCGCAGAACGCGTGCGGAGGCCTCAACGGCCACAAGATCGAGCTCGTCTTCGGTGACGACCAGGGCGACCCGTCGACCGCGGTCACCGTCGCCCAGCGGCAGATCCAGAACGACCACATCAAGGCCTTCGTCGGCAACATCCAGGTGCTGACGGTCGACGCGATGGTGAAGGTCGTGAACGACGCCCACATCCCGATCATCGGCTCGGACATCACAAACAACACCTGGTTCACGCAGCCCCTGATGTTCCCCCAGGGCCCGCCGCCGCAGGCCATCTCCTACGGCTACGTGGAGGCCGGGATCAGCTACCACGGCGAGACAGCCCTCGGCGACGTCTACTGCCTCGAGGTGCCGCAGGCCTGCCAGCAGATCGACAAGGCGTTCAACGAGCTCGTGAAGACCGTCACGATCAACGGCAAGAAGGCGACCAACAAGAAGTCGACCCAGGTGTCGATCACCTCGCCGTCGTACACGTCGCAGTGCCAGGGCTTCAAGGACGCCGGCGTCAAGGTGCTGGCGATGACGTTCGACGCCGCCTCGCAGAAGCGGCTCGTGCAGTCCTGCAACTCGGTGAGCTACCGGCCCAAGTTGATCGCCTACCCGCTGGGCGTCGGCAACGAGAAGCAGTTCCTCGGTGAGCCGCTGCTGGGCAACACCTACATCCCGCTGAACACCTTCGCCTGGATGGCCAACTCCACGCCGGCCGAGAAGTACTACCAGTCGTCGGTGAAGCGCTTCAACCCCGGCTTCACGACGGGTGACGCGGCCGGTCTCGGCTGGACGTCGGGGGCGCTGCTCGTCAAGGCCGGGGCCAAGCTCACGGGCAACGACAGCACCACGACGAAGGAGCTGCTCGACGGGCTGTACGCCCTGAAGGCCGACAACCTCGGCGGGCTGACGGCGCCGCTCACCTTCCGGCGGGGCGGCACGCCGCGCATCCCGTACTGCCTGTTCGCGGCCATCTCGAACAAGGACGGCTCCGGCTGGAACACCCCGGTGAGCAAGCCCGCGTGCACGACGGTCCGGGCGCCCAGCGACCCGAACAAGTAGTCCGCACCGCGCACGAGACATCCGAGACGACACGAGCCCCGGAGGGGTCATGGACCTGAACAAGCTTCTCAAGACGCAGTGGGACCGGGCCGGAGCCATCGGCTTCACGGTCCTGGGGGCGATCTTCCTGATCGCCGGCTGGATCGGGGTGAGCGGGACGGCCCTGCTCGCAGAGCAGGCGCCGTACATCATCTCCGGCGGGGTCGGGGGCGTCTTCCTCCTCGGGATCGCCTCGACCCTCTGGATCAGCGCCGACCTGCGCGACGAGTGGCGCAAGCTCGACCGCATCGAGCAGGCCATCGGCGACGGGGTGCTCCGCTGGGAGGAGGGACCGGAGGCCGCGACGTCGGCGCCCGTCCCGGTGCGCACGCGGCAGCCGGCACCCGAGCTGCTCGACACGGCGGAGGTCCCCGTCGCGGTCGCCGCCCGCGTCGCGTCGAACGGCAGCGCCAACGGTGCCGCGAAGCCCGGGGAAAG
>JADMIO010814622.1_pt1 | contig 15666 bp, 11 predicted proteins | sample 8958161 | NCBI WGS metagenome assembly JADMIO01 (sample SAMN16585339, study PRJNA669376) | soil metagenome | isolation source: Crop rotation soil | place: USA: Cullars Rotation, Alabama | collected 2011
GCCGCGACTTCAAGTCACGTGAATTCCAAGCTTCGGATCCCACTGTGCTGGAAAGGGAGCTGCGACAGGCAGAGGCCGCCAACCACGGCGATACCAAGCGGCTGGCGCAACTCGGCGCCGGCGCCGGCGCCGATCGCGATCGGCAAGGTGCCGAAGATCGCGGCAAAGGTCGTCATCATGATCGGGCGGAAGCGCAGCAGCGCCGCCTCGCGGATGGCGTGCTCGGCTGAAAGCCCGACGCGGCGGCGCTCCAGCGCAAAGTCGACCATCATGATGGCGTTCTTCTTGACGATGCCGACCAGCATGACGATGCCGATCATCGCGATAACAGACATCTCCATGTTGAACAGCATCAAAGTCAGGATTGCGCCGATACCCGCCGACGGCAGGCCGGAAATAATCGTGATCGGATGAATGAAGCTTTCGTAGAGGATGCCGAGGATCACGAACGCCGCGAATACGGCGGCGAGGATCAGTACACCCTGCCCGCGCAGCGAATCCTGGAACACCTGCGCCGTACCGGAGAACCCGGTCACGATCGTCACCGGCAGGTTGGACGACTGCTCGAGTGAGGTGATCTTGTCCACCGCGTAGCCGAGCGAAATGCCGGGCGCGAGATTGAACGAGATCGTCACCGCGGGCTGCTGTCCCTGATGGTTGATCTGCAGCGGGCCCACGCTTGGCACCATCTTTGCCACGGCATCGAGCGGAATGGTCCGGTTGTCGGCCGTCTTCACATAGAGCTTGGACAGATCGGACGGATCGACGCGGAACTGCGGCTGCGCCTCCAGGATGATCTGGTAATCGTTCGACGGCATGTAGATGGTGCCGACCTGACGCGCGCCATAGGCGTTGTAGAGCTGGTTGCGCACCTGATCGACCGTGACGCCGTAGACCATCGCCTTCTCGCGGTCGATATCGACCGTCATCTGCGGGTTCTTGATGTAGAGGTCGGTGGTGACGTCGAGCAGGCCCGGGATCTTCTCGATCTTGTCGCGCATTTCCGGCGCCAAGCGATAGAGCGACTCGGTGTCACCGCTCTGCATCACGTACTGGTACTGGCTCTTGGATATCCGGCCGCCAACGCTGAGGTTCTGGATCGGCTGGAAGAACGCCTGCATGCCCGGAACCTGGCGCGCCTTGGTACGAAGCCGCGCAATAATCGAGTTGAGATTATCGCGGTCCTTTTTCGGCTTCAGCGCGATGAAGAACCGGCCATAATTTGCCGTGGGATTGGGACCGCCGGAGCCGACGGTGGAGTTGAGATATTCGATGGCCGGATCGCTGCGCAGGATATCCGCCAGCACCTGCTGACGCGCCTTCATCGCCTCAAAGGACGTGTCGGTAGCAGCTTCCGTCACACCAATGAGGAAGCCAGTGTCCTCCTGCGGGAAGAAGCCCTTCGGCACGATCATATAGAGATAGACGGTGCCGCCGAGGGTAGCGAACGTGACCAGCAGTATGATGGCCTTGCGTGCGAGCACCCAATCGAGCGTGACTTCATACGCCCTGAGCCAGGCGTCGAACATCCGCTCGAACGCCCGCAGCACGATGTTCGGCTTCTTGCTGTCGTCATGCGCCCTCAAGACTCGCGCGCACAGCATCGGCGTCAGCGTCAGCGACACGAAGCCGGACACCACGATCGCAACCGAAATGGTAACCGCGAACTCGCGGAACACGCGCCCGACGATGCCGCCCATCAGCAGCACCGGGATGAACACTGCGATCAGCGAGAACGTGATCGAGATGATCGTAAAGCCGATTTCCCGCGCACCCTTGAGCGCGGCTTCATACGGCTTCATGCCGTGTTCGATGTGCCGGACGATGTTTTCCAGCATGACGATGGCGTCGTCGACCACGAAGCCGACCGACAGCGTCAGCGCCAGCAGCGTCATGTTGTTGATGGAATAATCGAGCCCGTACATCACCGCAAACGTGCCGCACAGCGAGATCGGCACCGCCAGCGCGGGGATCAGGGTGGCCGAGACTTTGCGCAGGAACAGGAAGATCACCATGATGACGAGCGCAATCGCGATCATCAGGGTTTCCTCGACGTCGGCGACAGCCTGACGGATCGAAATGGAGCGATCCATCATGACCTGCATGGTCACCGACGGCGGGATGGCCGCGCGCAGCGCCGGCAGCTTCGCCAGCACGGAATCGACGACAGCCACGGTATTGGCGTCGGGCTGTTTCTGGATTGCGAGCACGATGGCGCGCTCGCCGTTGAGCCAGGTCGCGATCTTGTCGTTCTCGACGCTGTCATAGATGCGCGCGACCTCGTCGAGCTTGACCGGCGAGCCGTTGCGGAAGGCCACCACGATCTTGCTGTAGTCGACCGCCTTGTCCATCTGGCCGGAGGCCTGCAGCGCCACGTCCTGCTTCGGCCCGTTCAGCGTGCCGACCGGTGTCGACGAATTGGCGCGCGACACGGCGGCGCGGATGTCATCGAGGGTCAGCCCGCGCGCCGCGGCGGCCTCCGGATCGGCCTGGACCCGAATGGCGAATTTCTGCGCGCCATAGATCAAGACCTGGGCGACGCCCGGCAGCTGCGACAGCGCCTGGCCGATGGTGATGTCGCCGTACTCGTTGACTGCGGATAGCGGCAGCGTCGCCGAGCCCAGCGACACGAACAGCACCGGGAAGTCCGCCGGATTCACTTTGCGGAAACTCGGCGGAATCGTCATCTCGATCGGCAGGCGTCTTTGCGCGATGGTCAGCGCGGTCTGCACGTCGAGCGCGGCAGCATCGATGTTGCGGTTGAGGTCGAACTGGATGGTGATGACGGTGGTGCCCTGCGACGAGCTCGACGACATCGAGGAGATGCCGGCGATGGTCGAGAGCTGGCGCTCGATGATGCCGGCGACCGATGCCGCCATCGTATCGGCGCTCGCACCCGGCAGCGTCGCAGTCACCGCAATGGTCGGGAAGTCGACCCGCGGCAGCGCCGACACCGGCAGCAAACGGAATCCGAACACGCCAAAGGCGATGATCGTCGCCGTGATCAGCGTCGTCATGACCGGCCGGCGGATACAGAGTTCGGAGAGCGTCATCGGCTAGGCTCCGGCCTTCTTCGCGCGCGGCTCGACGCGCGTGCCGTCGGACAGGAGCAATTGCCCGTCGGTCACGATGCTTTCATCGCCGGACAGGCCCTCGGAAATCACCGAATAGCCCTGGAAGGTACGATCGACTTTGACAGGCACGACCTTGGACGCGCCGTCCTTCACGACAAACACGAAGTTGCCGTTCTGGCTGCGCTGGACCGCAACGGTCGGCACCACGACGGCCTCCTCTGTGCGGATGGTGAGCTTGGTTGCCACCAACGTCCCCGGCCACAGGGTCTCGTTGTCATTGCTCATGATGCCGCGCACGGTGATCATGCCCGTAGTGGCGTCGACGGTGTTCTCCACCATCGCAATCTTGCCCTCCTCGGAATTCTGTCGTCCGGGAATGGTCGCAGCTACCCTGGAGCCGCCATTCTTGGCCATGGATTCACGCAAGTCGACCAGCACGCGCTGCGGGACCGCGAAGGTCACATAGACCGGCGCCATCTGGTTGATCACCGCGAGCGGCGCGGTGTCGGCGGGCCGCACGAAGTTACCGACCTTGACGTTGGCGACGCTGATGCGACCGGTAAACGGCGCGCGGATCTCGGTGAAGCTCTTCTGCACCCGATAATTGTCGAGCACGGCCTGGTCGGCCTTGATGGTCGCCATCAGCGTGTCGGATAGCGTCTTGGTGTTGTCGACGTTGACCTGGGTGGTGGCACCCTTGCCGACCAGATCGATGTAGCGGCGCAGGTCGCGCTGTGCGCCCTCGAGCTGCGCCTTGTCCTTGGCGAGCGTGCCTTCAGCCTGCTCGATCTGCGCATCGATCTGGCGGGCATCGAGGGTGAACAGAAGATCGCCCTCGCTCACCTTGGCACCGTCTTCGAAATGCACGGCAACGATAGTGGTCTCCAGCCGCGACTTCAGCGCGACACTGGAAATGGGCGTCACCATGCCGATGGCATCGACGTCCACCGGAACCGGTTTACGCTCGGCCTTGGCGATCTCCACCGAAACGGTGCGGGGACGCTGGGGTCCCTGGGCGCTGGCATTGCCGCCCATCCACGAAGCCCGGGTCACGAAAGCGCCTGCGGCCACGATGCCCAGCGCGCCCAAAAGGAAAATCCAATTTCGTTTTTTCATGTTCTTGTGTGCGCCGGTCTGCAAATGGCCGGTACGGCTATTCTGCCCCTTGACGGCGAGTTTTGCGCCTTATTTCTAGATGGTTATCACAGCCTAACGGCTCATGGTATGCCACTGAGCGAAAATCTGGGATTACGGTTTCTTCATGCGCATTGCGACCTGGAACGTCAATTCGGTCCGGCAACGGATCGAACCCCTCATGGCCTGGCTGAAAGAATGCTCGCCGGACATCGTCTGCCTGCAGGAAATCAAGTGCGTCGACGAGGCCTTTCCCCGGCTTGAGATCGAATCGCTCGGTTACAATGTCGTCACCCACGGCCAAAAGACCTTCAACGGGGTCGCTCTCCTCTCCAAACTGCCGTTCGACGAGACCAAATCGGGGCTTGCCGGGGACGATGAGGACTCCCACGCCCGCTTTATCGAGGGCGTCGTCACCCTCAAGCGCGGGGTAATGCGGGTAGCGTGTCTTTACCTGCCCAATGGAAACCCCGCCGATAGCGATAAATACCCCTATAAACTCAAATGGATGTCGCGCCTTCTTGAGTATTCAAAGGAGCGCCTTAAAGCCGAGGAGCCGCTGGTGCTCGCCGGCGATTTCAACGTCATCCCGGCAGCCGCCGACGTCCATAACCCCGCCGCCTGGGTCAATGACGCCCTGTTTCGCCCGGCCACCCGCGAAGCCTTCCAGTCCCTGCTCGGACTAGGCCTAACCGATGCGCTGCGGGCGGTGACCGATGCGCCGGGCCAGTACACCTTCTGGGACTACCAGGCCGGGGCCTGGCAGAAGAACTGGGGCCTGCGGATCGACCACCTTTTGCTGTCGCCCCAGGCCAGCGACCGGCTCGTCGATGTCGGCATCGACAGCTATGTGCGGGCTTGGGAAAAACCGTCCGACCACGTGCCGGTCTGGGCGGATTTCGACCTGGAGACGGCCTGAGGCAGGCCTCGCACCGACGGCCACGGCGACTTAGTCGCCGGCCTTGTCAGTCCCGACGCCCCTGCACCCAGTGCTCGAGCATCTGCAGCGCCATGGCGCGGTCGTTGTCAGAGGCCTTGGCGATGGCGCGGTTGTAGCTTTCCTTGATCCAGGCCTCGTCCGCCGCCGCGCTGTCGCGCGCCAGCGTCAGCCACATCAGGCCACGTGCGCGCTGCGGCGGCATCTGCTCGCCATTGAACAGCATCTGGCCGAGCATGGCCTGCGCCTGATGCTGCCCCTTCTGGGCGGCAAGGCCGAGCCAGCGCGCGCCGTAACGGAAATCGTCGCGCGAACTGCCGGAATTCTTCAAATAGAGCCGCGCCAGATCGTACTGCGCATCGGCATTGCCGAAGTAGGACGCGGCATAGGAGAACATCTCCCGCGCACGCTCCGGATCGGACTTCACCTTCGAGTTCGGGATGCCGTTGAGATAATAGCGGCCGAGCGCAACGAATGCGTTGGCCACGATCGCGGCCTGCGGCGCCGACGGGCTGTCCTCGGCATGCTGGTTGGCGATCTTGCTGAAATATTCGAAGGCACGCACATCGTCCTGCGCCACGCCATCGCCGTCGGCATACATCCGGCCGAGCTTCCACTGCGCAACGGGATGGCCGCCTTCGGCCGCGTATTGCAGCGAGGTCAGCGAGGATGATGCGCTGGTGGCGGCCGGCAAGGCCGCAGGCGGAACGGGCTTGGCAAGCGCCTTCGCGGTACCCGGCTGAGCCGAGGTCACACCGAGCGCGGGTCCGGGATTGACCGGCGAACCGTCGAATCCAAACGCGGGAGCCAGTGGGATGGCCCCCAGGACGAACGCAAATATGGTACGCCTAGATGTCCGCATAACACTGTTTCTCGTGCGCGCCGCCGGGATGGGTAACTGCCCCGTCCACCGCCGGTCCAACCTGCTGAGCGTACTTCCACAGCGCACCCGACGTGTGGTTAGTCGCCCGAGGCGCCCATTTGGTTTTACGTTCAGCCAGCTCCGCGTCGGTCAATTTTACGTTAAGGGTTCCCGCCTCGGCGTCGATCTCGATGATGTCGCCATCGCGCAACAGCCCGATCGGACCGCCGACTGCCGCCTCCGGCCCGACATGGCCGATGCAGAAGCCTCGCGTGGCGCCGGAAAACCGGCCGTCGGTGATCAGTGCGACCTTGCCGCCCATGCCCTGTCCGGTCAGCGCGGCCGTGGTCGACAGCATTTCCCGCATCCCGGGACCGCCACGCGGCCCCTCATAGCGGATGACCAGAACCTCGCCTTCCTTGTAGGTGCGCTTCTGGACGGACTCGAAGGCATCCTCTTCGCGATCGAAGCAGCGCGCCGGGCCGGTGAATTTCAGCTTCGACATACCCGCGACTTTCACGATCGCCCCTTCAGGCGCCAGGTTACCTTTCAAACCGACCACGCCGCCGGTCACGGTGATCGGCTTGTCAGCCGGCCGGACCACGTCCTGGTTCGGATTCCATTTCACGCTTTTGAGGTTTTCGGCGATCGTCCGGCCCGTGACGGTCAGGCAATCACCGTGCAAGTAGCCATTGTCGAGCAACGTCTTCATCAGAAGCGGAATGCCGCCAACCTCGAACATGTCTTTGGCAACATAACGGCCGCCCGGCTTCAAATCGGCGACATACGGTGTTTTTTTGAAGATTTCGGCGACGTCAAACAAGTCGAACTTGATGCCGCACTCGTGCGCGATGGCAGGCAAGTGCAATGCAGCATTGGTCGATCCGCCTGATGCGGCGACCACAGCCGCGGCGTTCTCCAGGGCTTTGCGGGTGACGATGTCGCGAGGACGGAGGTTTAGCGCGATCAGCTCAACCACTTTCTCACCCGCCGCCGAACAGAAGGCGTCGCGGATCTCGTAGGGCGCCGGCGCTCCGGCAGAATATGGCAGCGCCAGCCCGATCGCCTCGGACACGGTCGCCATGGTGTTGGCGGTGAACTGGGCGCCGCAGGCCCCGGCCGAGGGGCAAGCCACCCGCTCGATTTCGTCGAGATCAGCGTCCGACATTTCGCCGACGGAATGCTTTCCGACCGCCTCGAACATGTCCTGAACCGTGACCGGCTGGCCGCGGAAGCTGCCCGGCAGGATCGAGCCGCCGTAAATGAAGATCGAGGGGACGTTGAGGCGAACCATCGCCATCATCATGCCCGGCAGCGACTTGTCGCAGCCGGCAAGGCCGACGAGGGCGTCATAGGCGTGGCCACGAACGGTCAATTCGACCGAATCGGCGATGCATTCGCGCGACGGCAGCGACGAACGCATGCCGTCATGGCCCATGGCGATCCCGTCGGTGACGGTGATGGTACAAAATTCGCGGGGGGTGCCGCCGCCGGCCGCAACGCCCTTCTTCACGGCCTGGGCCTGGCGCATCAGCGAGATGTTGCAGGGGGCGGCTTCATTCCAGCAGGAGGCAACGCCCACAAAAGGCTGATGAATTTGTTGGGTCGTCAGACCCATCGCATACAGATAGGAGCGATGCGGCGCGCGTTCCGGCCCCTCCGTCACGTGACGGCTCGGCAACCTGGCCTTGATGTTCGTCTTTGCGTCCATCACGCGGGTCCGTTTCCTCGACCGATCGCCTGCCCCTTTGGCGTTCAGTCGCTAGGGAAAATCATTTCACGGAGGGGTGTGGCTAAAAAGCGGCGGTGCGCTCAACCGCCCCCCTTTGCACCGAAATCTTCGCTAACTGTTGCGACGGCGACACAATCGTGGCGTGACGGCAACCATTCCGGCAGCATTCCTCCCGTGTCAGCCGGGGCCTGCCACAACCGGCAGGCGAGCGATGGCGTTGAGCCCGGGGCGCTTGCGCCACACGATCTCTGCTTCGGGGACGGCGAGCGCGAGCTGCGGCCAGCGCTGCAACAGCGCCTGCAGCGCACAACGACCCTCGATGCGCGCAAGCTGATGGCCGAGGCAGAAATGAATGCCGGTGCCAAAGGCAACGTGCCGGTTCGGCTTGCGTGCGAGGTCCAGCCGCTCGGGCTGCGGGTTGGCCGAAGGGTCCATGTTGGCGGCCGCCAGCATCGCCATGACGCGCTCGCCCTTGCGGACGGTGACGCCACCGAGGTCGACATCCCGGCGGACATAGCGCGGCTTGGTGAACTGCACCGGCGTCAGGAAACGCAAGAACTCTTCGACCGCGAGATCGAGCCGGCTTCGATCCTCCGCGAGCCAATCGCGCAGTCCGGGGTTCTTCAGCAGCTCATGGACGGAGCCGCTGATCAGGTGCGTGGTGGTCTCGTGCCCGGCGAACAACAGCAGGAACACCATCGAGACGATCTCGTCGCCGCTGATCCGGCCGCCCTGCCGTTCCACCCGCACGATCTCGGCGATCAATCCCTCCCCGCCGTCGCGACGAACGTTTTGCAGATGCGCTTCGATGTAGCGCCGCATGGCGAGCGCGTTGGGGATCATGCTGAGGAAGCCGAGCGCGCCGGTGAGGCGCGAGAAGCGTGCCGCCATCGCCGAGAATTTCGGACGGTCTGCGCGCGGCAGACCGAGCAGTTCACAGATCACCGACAGCGGCAGCGTGCGCGCAAAGCGCTCGATCAGGTCGGCCGGACTGCCGTCATCGAACAGTTCGGATGCGAGCTGATCGGCGGTTGCCTGGATCTGCGGCTCCATGTCGAGCACGGCGCGGCGGCGGAAGGCTTCGTCGACGATGTCGCGCAGTCGCCTGTGGTCGGGCTCATCCATCGACAGCATGCTCGTGGCGAAGGTCTTGATGATGCCCGGCATCCACCAGCGCAGGCCGGCGAGTTCGCCGTCTTCCTTGCGCATGGTGAAGATGTCGGTGTCCTTCAGCACGCGATCGGCCATGGCCTGCGTGGTCGTGGCCCAGACCCGACCGATGATCGGAAACTTGACCTCGACAACGGGGCCAAGACTGCGCAGCCGCTCAAGCGAGGCTGCCGGATTGCGAAAATAGTCCTGACTGGTGAAGTCCACACGCGACGTCATGCGATCGTGCCTTGCGCTTTCATGCCGGCGGGATGTGCAGGATCGATTGCGACAATACCAGAGCGCGGGGTTCGCGTTATATACGGAGGAGATATGCAATTGTGATGTCATTTGCCCCGCTCGTTATCACCCGGCTTGACCGGGTGATCCAGTACGCAGCGGCTTCTCGGTTTAATCACTGCCGCCTCTGGAATACTGGATCGCCCGGTCAAGCCGGGCGATGACAGCCGTGGGTAATCCCGCGACATGATGTGCCCGAGTTTTACCAATTCGTTGTCCCTCTCGAAAACAGAGGGCGCAGGGAAAGCCGGGCGCAAACCGCACCCGCAGCCTCGTTTGCGAAATGAAAGAAGCAAACGAGTTAGTCACCACAGGTTCGGCCGGTCGCACCAGCTTTCCCCGCGCAATGGTTTTCACGGTGTCCTTCGTGCTCTCCCCGGTGAAGCGGCGTTTTTTGCCACCGTCGCCGCGCGGAGACCTCCGCGCAACTTGACGCCACGGTCGCGGCGCCAGGACCACACGACTTTGCCGTACGCTGCCAGGCGCTTCGCCGGGCGCAGAGACCACGCCTGACGCCGGCAACGTCCATCGCACCCATGCCCAACGTTCCGTGACGATCGCGAAGCGCCCCTCGGCGGGCTGGGTGCGCGCGATATACTTCTGATTTACGGAATTGTCAAGAGGCGCTTCTGACAATCGGAATGAACCGACCGCCCTCGCCCGGCCGCGACGTCACAAGCGCTGAGATTGCCGCGCGGGGTCGATGGTATAAAGAGTGGTCGTGACCCCGGAGACCACATGAAGATTGCGATCGTTATCGTCGCCGCGCTTGTCGTCGCGTTTGCATCCCTCGTTGCGTTGCGGCCCGATCTGTTCCGGCCCGCGGCCGTGAAGAAATCCGACATCTTCGGCGTCACGCCGGGCATGCGCCTTGAAGAGACCAACAAGCTCATCACGCAACGGCGCTATCGCTGCCGGCCACTGCCGGAGCCCTATGTCACGGAATGCACGATCGATGGCGCCAAGGTGACCATCACGGCCGATGCCGCCAGCGATGCGCATCCCGTGTTGCGGATCACAGCCGAGCTTGCGCCGGGCCGCGACAGCGCAACCGTCGCCCGTGCGATCTCGGATCAGTACAATGCCGAGCCCATGAAGACGGCAAAGGGATGGGCATGGACCATCGGCCCCGGCTACAAGCTCAGCTACGACGGCGCGGCCATCACGCTGACGCGGTGAACGGGATCGCGGTCAGTCCACCTTGACGTTGGCGGCCTTGATGATCGGCCACCAGCGCGCAATCTCGGCCTTCTGCCATTCGCCAAGCGCCTGCGGCGTCTGCTTGTCCTTGGGCGGCATCTGCAGGCCCAGGTTTTCAAACTGCTTTCGCACCGCGGGATCGTTCAGTGCTTCCACCGCGGCGGCATTCAGCTTGGAGGTGATGTCCTTGGGTGTCCCTTTCGGCACCCACATGCCCGACCACAAGGTCATGTGGAAGCCGGGCAACCCCGCCTCGTCGGTGGTCGGGATTTCCGGCGCGGAGTCGACGCGCTTGCTGTCGACGATGGCATAGGCGCGGATGTTGCCGGCGCGGACCTGCTGGATCGAGTTCGAGGTCTGGTCGACGATGAGATCGATCTGCCCCGCAACGAGATCGTTCATCGCCGGACCCGTGCCGCGATACGGCACGAATTGCAGCTTGATACCCGTGGCGGCCTCGAACGCGATGCCCGCGACATGGCTGCCGGAGCCCGCGCCTGCCGTGCCCGCAGAGGCCGGCGACGGCCGCGCCTTCAGCCAATCGAGAAATTCCTTCAGCGTCTTGGCAGGCACTGCGTTCTTGCTGACGATGATCATGGGGTTGCTGGGGAGCAGCACCACGGGATCGAGATCGGCAACGAGATCATAGTTGAGCTTGTAGATCGCGCCGTTGGCCACATGCGTGCCGAGATGGCCGAACGAGATGGTGTAGCCATCTGCCGGTGATTTTGCCGCGCGGCCGACGCCGATCGAACCGCCCGCCCCCGTCACGTTCTCGACCAGCACGGTTTCGCCCAGCGTGGTCTTCATCCGCTCGGCGAGGATGCGCGCCATCGCGTCAGACGGGCCGCCGGCAGAGAACGGCACCACGATGGTGATGGGGCGCGAGGGGAATGGCTGGGCGGAGGCTGGCGTGCCGAGAGCGAGAGTTGCCAGTGCGGCAAGGACGAGTCTTCGCATTACGATCTCCTCGATCTCACTCCGTCGTCATTGCGAGGAGCAACGCGACGAAGCAATCCAGCTTTCTTTCTTGTCGAAGCGAAGCTGGATTGCTTCGCTTCGCTCGCTATGACGGCAGCCCCAGCCGGGCCTTCACCCTTCGAGACGGCGCTTCGCGCCTCCTCAGGGTGAGGATTTAGAGCTTCGCAAAATCGATCGGCTTGTGGCGATCGAGCGTGCGGTCGACCTTCGGCAGCGGATATTTAAGTCCGGTCGAGCAATTAAACAGCATCACGCGGTCGGTCTTGGCAACACGACCTTCGGCGAGGCTCTGCTTGTAGGCGGCATAGGTCGCAGCCCCCTCGGGGCACAGCAAAAGCCCCTCCTCGCGCGCCACTTCGTTGAGCGCGGCAGAAATCTTCTCATCGTCGACGGCAATGGCAAATCCCTTGCTCTCGCGCACCGCGCGCAGGATCAGAAAATCTCCGATTGCCTGCGGCACGCGGATGCCGGCCGCGATCGTATGGGCATCCTCCCAGCGCGTGGCGTGCTCGACGCCTGCTTCAAAAGCGCGCACCATCGGCGCGCAGCCGGACGCCTGCACCGCGACCATGCGCGGTCGCTTCTTGCCGATGAAGCCCAGCGCTTCGAGTTCGGCAAAGGCCTTCCACATCCCGATCAGGCCGGTGCCGCCGCCGGTCGGATAGAAGATCACGTCAGGCACGTCCCAGCCGAGCTGCTCGGCAAGTTCGAGGCCCATCGTCTTCTTGCCCTCGATCCGGTACGGCTCCTTCAGGGTCGAGGTGTCGAACCAGCCGGCCTTTGTCTTGCCCTCGCCGACGATTTTTCCGCAATCGTCGATCAGGCCGTTGACGCGATAAACCGTCGCGCCCTGCAACTCGATCTCGCTGACATTCACCTCCGGCGTGTCGGCGGGGCAGAAGATCGTGGTCTTGATGCCGCAGGCGGTGGCGTAGGCCGCGAGCGCCGCACCGGCATTGCCGTTGGTCGGCATCGCCATGTGCTTGATACCGAGCGCCTTGCCCATCGATACCGCCATCACGAGCCCGCGTGCCTTGAACGATCCGGTCGGCAAGCGGCCCTCGTCCTTGACGATGATCTCGCCGCCGCCGAGCGTCTTGCCGAGTTTGGGCAGCCGGATCAGCGGCGTCATGACCTCGCCGAGGCTGACGATATCTGCGCATTTGCGCACCGGCAGAAGCTCGCGGTAACGCCAGATGTCGGCGGGACGTTGCGCCAGCGCGTCCTTAGTCAGCGCCTTCTTCACGCCAGCGAGGTCGTAACGGACGAGCAGCGGCTTGCCGGCCTTGGAGAGATTGTGGATCTGGTCGGCGGGATAATGGTCGCCTTCCATCGCGCATTCGAGATGGGTCACGAACGTCGGACGTTCGGTGATGAGATTGTCGTTGTCTTTCACTGGGTGATTCTTTCTCGTGACCTCGTCATTGCCGGGCTTGCCCCGGCAATCCATCCTCTTATCAAGATTCTTGTGAAGCGTGATGGATGCGCGGGTCAAGCCCGCGCACGACGATCGAAACTCCGGCCTCATCCTGAGGAGCGCGCCCTTGCGCGCGTCTCGAAGGATGGCCACGAGTCCCGGTGTTGCCCATCCTTCGAGACGCTTGCTTCGCAAGCTCCTCAGGATGAGGGTCGAGTGCGCGGTTTCGAACAGACATCAGACGTTCAGCACCCGCCCGTAGGCGTCGAGCACGGCTTCCTTCATCATCTCCGAGAGGGTCGGATGCGGGAAGACGGTGTGCATCAATTCCTCTTCCGTGGTCTCGAGATTCATGGCGACCACATAGCCCTGGATCAGCTCGGTCACCTCGGCGCCGATCATGTGGGCGCCGAGCAACTGGCCGGTCTTCTTGTCGAACACGACCTTGATGAGGCCCTGGTCTTCACCGAGCGCGATCGCCTTGCCGTTGCCGACGAACGGGAAGCGGCCGACGCGGACTTCGCGGCCGCCCTCTTTCGCGCGGGCCTCGGTCAGGCCGACGGAAGCGATTTGCGGGTGGCAATAGGTGCAGCCCGGAATGAGGTTCTTGTCCATGGCGTGCGGGTGCAGGCCCTTGATGTTCTCGACGCAGATGACGCCTTCATGCTCGGCCTTGTGCGCCAGCATCGGCGGACCGGCGACGTCACCGATGGCGTAGATGCCGGGCACGTTGGTCTTGCCGTATCCGTCGACCACGACACAGCCGCGGTCGGTCTTCACGCCGAGCTTTTCGAGGCCGAGGTTCTCGATATTGCCGACCACACCGACCGCGGAGATGACGCGCTCGACCTCAACCGCCTGCGGCTTGCCCTTGCCGTCATCGATGGTGGCAACGACGCTGTCGGCTTTCTTCTCGAGTTTCGTCACTTTCGTCGAGGTGAGGATCTTGATCCCCATCTTCTCAAAGCGTTTGCGGGCGAGGCCCGCGATCTCAGCATCCTCGACCGGGAGGATCTGCGGCAGCACTTCGACCACGGTGACATCTGATCCCATGGTGTGAAAGAACGAGGCGAACTCGATGCCGATTGCGCCGGAGCCGACCACGAGCAACGATTTCGGCATGCGCTCGGGCACCATGGCCTCGAAATAGGTCCACACCAGTTTCTTGTCGGGCTCGAGCCCCGGCAGCACGCGCGGCCGCGCGCCGGTGGCGATGATGATGTGCTTGGCCTGGTAGCTGCCCTCGCCGGCTGCGCCCTTCGGGCCTTCGACCGCAGATTTCTTCACGGTGATCTTGCCGGGCGCATCGATGGTCGCATCGCCCCAGATGATCTGAACCTTGTTCTTCTTCATCAGGAAGCCGACGCCGTCGTTCAGGCGCTTCGACACGCCGCGCGAGCGCTGCACCACGGCCTTCGGATCGTAGCTGACCTTCTCAGCGGATAGGCCGTAGTCCTTGGCGTGCTGCATGTAGTGATAGATTTCGGCCGAACGCAGCAGCGCCTTGGTCGGGATACAGCCCCAGTTGAGGCAGATGCCGCCGAGATAGGCCTTTTCGATGATCGCGGTCTTCAGGCCAAGCTGCGCTGCGCGGATCGCAGTGACGTAGCCGCCGGGGCCGGAGCCGATGATGATGACGTCGAAGGATGTGTCGGCCATTAGAGATCCGATCGCCAGAGAACAAACAGGAAGCCGGTCCAGAGCACTGCGATCGTTGCGGCGCCGCCCAGGATGAAACGGAACTGCGTCGTTGACGCGAAGTCCCGGTGCCGCATCACGATTGCAACTGCTATTGCTGCCGCAGCAAGGATGAGAGGACCATAGAGCACGAGCCCGTCGATCACGATCACACCATCATCATGACGGGATTTTCGATCAGCCGCCTGAACGCGCCGATCAGTTCGGCGCCGAGCGCGCCGTCGATGGCGCGATGATCGCAGGAGAGAGTCGCGCTCATCATGTGCGCGGCCTCGACCTTGCCGCCCCGCACGACCGCCCGCTCCTCGCTGGCGCCGACCGCAAGGATGGTCGACTGCGGCGGGTTGATGACGGCGGTGAAATGGCTGATGCCGAACATGCCGAGGTTCGACACCGACGAGGTGCCACCCTGATATTCCTGCGGCTTGAGCTTTCGCGTCCGCGCGCGCGCGGCAAGATCCTTCATCTCGTTGGAGATGGTGGACAGCGACTTGCTCTCGGCGTTGCGGATGATCGGGGTAATAAGCCCGCCGGGCATTGCGACGGCAACGCCGATATCGGAGTGCTTGTGCTTGACCATGCCGGCCTCGGTCCAGCTCACGTTACAGTTCGGCACCTGCTGCAGCGCAACCGCGAGCGCCTTGATGACGAAGTCGTTGACCGAGAGCTTGTAGAGCGGCTTCTTTTCCTTGTCCTTCGGAGCTGCCGCATTGATCTGCTCGCGTGCGTCGAGCAGCCGGCCGATATCGCAATCGATGGTCAGGTAGAACGTGGGCACGGACTGCGTCGCTGCGGTGAGGCGCTGGGCGATGGTCCGCCGCATGCCATCGTGCGGGATGATGTCGTAGGAGCCGGGCTCGAACAGCGCCAGGATCTGCTGGTCGCTCATGGCCGGCGCGATGCTTGGGCCGCCCGCGGCTGCAGCGGCCGGCGCCTTCAGCCCCTTGCCGGACTTTGCGCCCTCGACGTCGCGGGCGATGACGCGGCCGTGCGGGCCCGTGCCCGTGATGCGCGCGAGATCGATGCCGGCGTCCTTGGCGAGACGTCGCGCCAGCGGCGAAGAGAAAGTGCGGGCGTGGCCGTTGGCTTTTGCAGCCGGCGCCGGTGCTGCGGCAGGCGCCGCAGGCGGCGGTGGCTTTGCGGCCTGCGGTGCAGGCGCGGCCGCTGCTGCCGCGGGGAAAG
>JADMIO010888942.1_pt1 | contig 15666 bp, 18 predicted proteins | sample 8958161 | NCBI WGS metagenome assembly JADMIO01 (sample SAMN16585339, study PRJNA669376) | soil metagenome | isolation source: Crop rotation soil | place: USA: Cullars Rotation, Alabama | collected 2011
TGGGCTTTCGACTCCGTCCGAATATTCAGCATCACGCGTCCATCCGCGAGCTGCACCGCCATTCCTTCGTTTGGAAAAACCCATTCCGGCGTATCCGGGGCGGCAATGTCGCCGGTTCGCCAGCTTTTTCCTCCGTCATCACTGAAAATCGTCCCTGCCACTGACGGCCGGTGACCCGCCACGCCTGCGGTGCCCAGAGAGAGCCAGATCGGCACGAGCAGACGCCCATTTTTCAGCTCAATTCCATGCCCCGGACCCGTCGCCAGCACTTTCCAGTCGTATGTGGACCGGAACCCTTCGAAATCGCCTGTGATCTCCCGAGCCCTCGACCAGGTCAGCCCATCGTCCTCGCTGCGCCGGTAAAAGCAGCGCATATACTCCAGGCAAAACAGAAAGTGGATGGCGCCTCTTCTTTCCGCTATGACGACGGGATTGTTGAACGTGACATCCTCTGGGTTCACCCGCTTATTGCCCAGTATGACGGGATTTTTTTTCTTCGGACCGGGAACGTCGGCCATCTGCTGGAGACGGCTCCACGTTTTCCCACCATCCGTTGAGCGGCGCAGCACCAGGTCGATAGTGGCCCAATCGCTATTAGAGCGCCGCGCCTCGGAATAAGCCAGCAGAGTCCCTTTGGCAGTCACAGCCAGGCCGGGGATACGATACATCTCATACCCGCCCGTCCCAGCCTCGAATACTGTAAGGCGCTCGATGAATGGCGCCGCTGAACCCGCGGCAAGCCCAAACCAAAACAGCGTCAGCGCAGCCAGATAAAAGCTGCTGAAACGAGAGTCACCGCGCAGCATAGATTTTGAGCGATAGTGCTTTGTGGCATGCATGCGAACAAGCCTAACCTGAAAACTGCTTTCATACCTGCCCTTCATTTCATCGCCGGTAGCAGCCTGACGTCAGTCAGCTCTGATCTGCAATTCCACACTCGCACTTCGCAATTCGAAAATTGCTCCCCAACCCCCTCTCCGCCTTTGGGGGAAGAGGGCCGGGGTGAGGTGGCCCCTTCTTCCAGAAGTCCGTCCTTGCCTCGCCGGAATAGCGGCACTCCTTCGTCCGTCGGCTAAATCAGAAATACTCCCCAATGGTGACGGCGTACCCGGTGATTTCCGAAAGCAGACGCGCGCGCAAATCGTTCTCCGCAGCTCCGGGAGGATTGGCGACATAAAAACGGGCTTGCTTGGTTTCGGCATCAAGCTCCCACCATTTGAATTCGACAGGATTAAGGACGTTCTGGACCAGGCGTTTCATGTCATCCGCCCAGAGCGCAATACTAACCCTGCAGCCCAGCGCGGCGACGATTGATTTAATTCTCTCGCCTCTGAGCCCCACGCAAGTCCCGACCGGACACACCTTCGGGTCCTTGCTTCGGACCACCACAAACCCCAGGACTCCTGGCTCCACCCCAATGCCCACCAACTCCACCGTTCCGGCGGCCACTTCTGGGACCGTCTCCACGAACAACCTCCGCACTTGTTCGATTTGTTCCGGAGTGCCAGGCATGGTTCAACAATGATGCAAAAACGGGTCGAGGACAACCTTGGTCACCCTGCGCGTGGTGGCCGGGCTTTGAGGGCCGTTTAATTACCCAGAATTAGCGGATTGTTTGTGAGCCCCTCTTTATCGGGAACGTCGGGATGCGCAAGGTCATTCCGGGTTTGAGTGGATATATCTCAAACTCACTCTCCTTGGAGAAGTTCGCCACGCGGAGCACACGCCACCTTGCGCCCGATCCATAATAATGCGCGGCGATGCCCCAAAGCGTCTCACCCTTTTTCACGGTATGTTCCACAAACGCATTTTCGCTTTGTTTGTCCGCAGAGTCGACCTCGACAAAACCCCACGTAGGATGCACAGGCTCGAAGCGTTTGCGATCTATGCCGGTGCGCAGATACACCTTATAGGTCTGTCCGACCTCAGGAGCGGGCTTACTTGATATGCATAAGTCCGCAAGGTGCTGATTCCAAAAGACAGAGATTCGGTTTTCGGCAGACACACCTTTGGTCAGGATTTCGATGGAAATGACTTTGGCCCAAGTTTGAGTCACACCGTTCCCCACGAGTGGTTCAATCGCAAGCACCTTCGCATGCGCGATTACTTCAGCGCTGGCCAATGCCATTTCGGCGGACATGGGCGGAAACATGATGTGAGCCCGAAGCCCAGCGGTACCAAACATAAGGAGAATCGGGATTATGACCAGAGCGACGCTGGTAAACCCCGGCATCGCGGTGGAAGCGTTGGCCATGCTCTACCGTCACTGCGCCGGGCAGGGTTGTCCAGATTTATGGTTCGCGAGGCAGCTAAGGCGGGGCTGGCGGTCCAACGCGCCGGCACGCGGCAGTGCCCGAACCTGCGTCGGAACGCGCCTAACTGCCGCAAGTACTCTCTCCACTGTCGATTGGGCCGTTGCGCAGACATGGATGCAGATTAGCAGAACAGCGGTGCCAGCGGTAGCAGCCGGCGTAAATTCGTTCGTCACTGGTAAAAGTCTTCGATCCCAGGACCGACTCGAACGCCACCGAGCCGCTCCTTGCGCAGGGCACCAGGATTGGTTTTAATCGTCCATGACCTCGAACCTTCCTCGAATCTTGCTCATTTCATTTTTGGCCTTCACCGCTCCGGTGCGGGCTGTGGAATACGAGGTTTCCGGAACGGTGAAGCATTGGTGGATGAAATCAATGGGGACAGCGGTGGATCGCGTGGAGGAGGGAAGTTTCATCGTGTCCGTGCGCGACCGGGCATGGAGGATCGTGCTTTATCCAAAGGATGGAATCAATATTACCAGCGGCAAGTGGCAAACGGTCGCTTCCAGGGACGGGGCGACAATCATTCACGGACGCTTTAATGGGCAGAATGCCAATTCCGCCATTGTGATCGTGGAATCAAACTTCTTTCCCTTCGGTTTCAACATCCCGGTGCCAGTGCATTTGTGGATGGTGTATGCGTCCAAATCCTTTCTCAACGGGTGGAGCGGAACGAACCTGCCGCCGATCTACACACACGCTTACGAGCATTATCTAGACAGCCGGCCCAAATATATGGACCAAAACATCTCCATCCTGTTCCACGATCAAGAGCCCAAGCTGCCGACGGCGATTCAGTTCTTCAACGCGGGTTGGTCCGAGCTCAGATCGACCAATCGGCCGCCAAGGCGGATGCGTCCGCCCTTTGAGAATGGTTACCTGAACGCGGCCTACGAAATCACTGACTTCAGAAAATCGGGAGAAGTCACCATTCCCTGGCAGTTCCGTTTCAGGAAGTTCGTCCCGAACTTGAGCGGGAAAAGTCGGGACGACATATACACCAGCCTTCAATGTGAGGCCCAATTGACTTCGGTGACGAACAAATGTTCCACGGACCCGGAGCGAGCGGATTTACCACCTCACTTTGTCGCCATGGATCATCGACTCGAAAATGCGCCGGATCCCATCGTGAATGTTAGCTATACCCAGGGACAGTTTCGCACCCTGCCCGACATCGAGCGATTGCGGGAATTTTCCTCCCGCAAGTCCCGCAAAGGACTTTAGTGAACCGGCTTTCATATCGACTGCCGCAAGTACTCTCTCTCCACTGTCGATTGGCCTGTTGCGCAGACGTGGATGCAGATTAGCGGAACAGCGCTGCCAGCGGTAGCAGCCGGCGTAAATTCGTTCGTCGGTTTTCATGATCTGGGACGCCGCTGCTTGCGCATGCGCTTCCGAACAAGAGCCCGATCCCAACCCGCTGGCACTGGCTTAAATGCACTTCCAGGGCGCATTTGATAAGCAACGGACTTGATCTGGTGCTCGCGAAGGGCTTGTAACTCAAGCGTTGTTGTCAGGAATGTTTCATTTTCGCCACCTTTCACGCGCACGAGGTTCATGCTCTCTGTGTTAGCCGGAGCGACGATCCGGGAGTCCCCATAGGTCGAGTCATTGGTTTGAACGACGTAGCAATGTATGTCACGGGCGGCAGATTCAACGATATTACTGAAGTAATTAGTGTCTTTATTGGTTTCTGAAGAGACAAGGAAATCCACATGGCCCCTAAACCAAGCGCGCTCTCGAATTTCGGTCAGTTCATAGCAATTGATTCTGCTGAAAAACCCCCCTCGCTCCTACTTTTTCCGGCGGGACGCGGGCTTGGAGGGTTTGAGTCGGAGCAGCCGCAGTTCTGATCGCCCCAGCAGTTGCCATTGCACTTCCTCCCCAGCCTCCAAGTCCAGGGCGGCCGCCAGGGGTAAGGGCAGATTCACATAGAAGCGCGGAGCCTGCTTCCGAGAGCGAATAACTTGGACTTTGATCGAATATTCGGCTGGCATCCCTGTCAGATATCCTATAGGCTATCTTATGTCAAATCCTTCTTTTCTTCCCCTATGAGCCTGCCCCACTTCACTGCCCAAAGTGCCCTCTTCTCCACCGCCGCCCTGGGCGGCCACTGCTTTGGCCCGGAGAATCGCTTCCGCCTTTTTGCCGAAAAGATTTATCCCCGCCTGGTGGCCGCCCGCCCGAAGCTGGCCAAAGGTTATTGTGCCCACAATGGCCGGCCTGGCATCGAACCGGTCCTCTTGCTCGGAGTGAGTCTTCTCCAATTTACCGAGGGAGTTCCGGATCGCGAGGCCGCCGAGTTGCTGACCTACCATTCCGGCTGGTGCTTCGCACTCAATCGTCCGTTGGGCGAGAAGGCCTTTCATCCGACCTCCTTGGTCCATTTCCGCGACCGCTTGCTGGAGCAGGAGCAGAGTGCGCTGGCGTTTTCAGCGGTGCTGGAGGGCTTGGTGGCCGAAGGGCTGGTGGACCCGCGCGGCAAGCAACGCCTGGATTCGACCCAAATGATGGGTTTGCTCAGCCGGATGAGCCGCCTGGAATGCATGCGCGAAACCTTGCGCCTGGCGCTTCAGGAACTGGAAAGGTCCTCCGCCAACTTTGCGCGCCCCGCCTTTTGGCCGGAACTGCAAGAGCGTTATGTGGAGAGCAAGTTGGACTACCGCACGGAAGTTAGCGTGCTCAAAGCCAAAATGCAGCAGTCCGGCCTCGATGCCTGGCGCCTGCTGGCTTGGGTGGGCCAATTGTCGGACCGAACCATCGCCCAAGGGCCGCAGGTCCAATTATTGCAACGAGTCTGGGCGGAGCAGTTTGAACTCGGAGTGGACAAAACGCCGCAACAGCGGGAGGCTCAACCGCCGGGAGCGGTCCACAATCCGCATGAACCACAAGCACAGTGGGCGGCCAAAGGCAATGGCAAACACCAGAAGGAACATGTGGGCTACAAGGTGCAGGTGGCCGAGAGCGTCAAGGACGTGGAACTGCAGAAGGGCGAACCCACCCAAAACTTCATTACGGCGGTCGTGACGCAACCGGCCATCGGCAGCGATGAGGCTGGCCTGGTGCTGGTCGAAAAGGAGCAAGCCGCCCTGGGTCTGGAAAAGGCCCCACAATTATATGTGGACGGAGCCTATGTTTCGGCCCAGCAACTGGCCCAAGCCAAAGCCGAAGGCCGGGAAATGATCGGGCCCGCGCAACCCTCGCCCAAAAAGGAAGGCAAATTCAGCATCGAAGACTTTCAAATCCAGGTGGAGGAGCGCAAAGCCATTTGTCCGGCGGGCCAAGAGAACACCCAGTGCAGCCGTTTGGAGGAAGAGGCCAGGGGCAAAGTCAGCTACCGTTTCGAGTTTAGCACCCACTGTCATGACTGTGCGTTGCGGGAACGTTGCGTGGGCCAGAATCAAAAGCATCGGACCATAGTGGTGGGAGAGTACCACACCCATTTGCAGCAGCGGCGCCAGGAACAAAAGACCGAAGCGTTTCAGCAAAAGAGTCAAAAACGCAACGCCATCGAAGGCACCCAAAGCGAATTGGTGCGCGGGCACGGGATGCGCCGGGCGCGCTATCGGGGGCAGGCCAAAGTGGGTTTGCAGAACCACCTGATTGGGGCGGCCTGCAATGCCAAGCGCTGGATCAAACACGTCATCTGGGAGCTAACACAAGCCCAGGTGGGCGCCAAGCTTTCGGTTGCCTCTGGCTGAGCAGGGACGGGGTGTGTACCGGCGGCGAGAGAAAGCAAAAGCCAAAACCGAAAAGTGGCAAAAATGAAAGAAAAACAGCCAAAGTTAAAAAAAGCTGGCGAGCGAAATGAGTGCTGCCGAGCGCTGACGTTGTCTCCGCCGATTAGGCTTGGCAGAGGGTTAGAGATCGAATTCAAAATCAGGGGGTTTTTCAGCAGAATCAGCAATTGAATACCGTGAAACTGCACCCGCGCCACATGAACAAATCATAGGGTTGCAAGGGCTGTTGAGGCGGACTGGGGGCCAATAAGCAGCAGCCTTCAATTTCAGAAAGCTCCGCGGGCGCGTAGTGTCGTTTGAGGCGTATCGAGACGTAACAAGTCTTGTAGCGGCCACGGTGTCTAAACGGCAGCAAGGTCGCGATATGATTCAATGCAACGCCATCTTTCACGTTGTGTTCGAGGCCGACAACTATGCCAAGTTCACGTTGCGCGGCAACCCATGATAACCAGCGAAGCCACGCGTGAGGAACGGAAATCTCGGGGAGCACTGCAAGATGGCAGCGTTCGGAACAAATGCCGTTCAGAAGGACATTTAGCTTCTCTAGCCGGTCCCTTGAGCGGTTGGGCGAATTACGCAAGCTATTGAGAGCATTTTCCTCGTCAACGCGCATGTTCGCGATTGCGATGCGGATACTGTTAATGAAGCTGCCGTTTTCCCATGCAACTTTATGACGCACTATGTTCATGCATCAGCCTTGTCTATTGTGACAGTTACTCCGATTAGTTCCATTTTGTTATACTGTTTGAACTGCGCTTTCACACTTTCAAACTCTCTAGAGGCATCAATGGATCCAGAGTGGCTGAGAAGCTCCCTAATCATGAGCTCTTCGAACGAAACAAACCATGGAAAAAGCTCACTGAGGCCCGCATTGGAGTGCGCTTGGTCTTGGGAAATCAATTCACGGGCCGGATCGGCCTGATCCGAAATGCGAGTGAAGTAGTGCCGAACCAACCGAGAGCGCTGAAATTTGAGTGCTTTCTCAGTAATTTCTTCCCTGTCTTCTCCAGAGACTCCGGCCGCGGCTTGGGCCATCGCCCTGCACAGAAGCAGATGACGTTTGAGGCTTGTTTGCAGGTGCTTGGAGAGAATTTCTGAAAACCCTCCCGGTGCTGCAATTGTTTCGGTCGGGCTTCCTGCTGCCGGATCCGCCTCAAACGCATATTTGAGGCTCATGCACGCGAGCTCCAGGTTGCTATTAATGCGTTTTGCTGTTTGTCCGTCAGCTGTGAGGGCGAGCAGTGTGAAAAGTCGTTCCCAAAGATCATGGTACTGTAACCCATTAGTCCCTTTAAAAAATGTTTCCAGGTCGCGCGACGCTTCAGGGATCGTCTGAGGGTCTGTAAAAAGGGCGATCATGCAGTTCTTGTGCAAGAACTGAGCGAGTTCGTTCTTGTCTTCGCCAATTCCAGTGACACTCCGCCACTTGTATTGGGAGCCGTCGTACAAAAGCTCCCATGCGATTTCTTTGAAAGGCCTCGCGATCTCGCTGTCGGGTAATTCCTGGAAGTCACTGCTCAATTGCTCGATCCGCTTGGCGAAGTTTTCCAGGCCGGCGACCGAGTTCTGAGGATCAAAATGGTGGAGGATACATTTGGCTTTCTGAAGGCGCGCTCCGGTGCAGGAAATCACTTCATATGTATCATCGACCCTTCTAATGATCCGGGTTTCTTCAAAGTGGACACGCAAGACTCCTTCGAGTGGATCAGCTTCACTTACTCCGAATGGGGGAAGGACGAAAAGCAAGTCATCAACGTAACGGCAATAATAGAAGGGATTGCGCCGCTCCAAAACCTCTTTATCGAACAGTCGAAGGCTCCAGTTCGCAAGGATCGGTGAAAATGAAATCTCGAGAGGGATACCACAGTCACTTGGCACCGTCGGATGGCTTACGCGTAGAAAGTCCCTAGCTTTGCTCCGGTAGGCTTGGCAGATGGCCTCAATGATTGGCAACAGCGAGCCGAGGATCGATGGCTGCACTGGAGGATGCGTTATCCTCGCATCGCGTAAATAAGCGGCGATTTCCTTAAAGTCAGGCTGCAAGCAGTAAAAGAACGACGCGAAATCGAGGGAGAGCACGCAGACAGCTTGGTTTTCTTTCTTGAGAAGTCGTTGCGCTGCCTGGATTGCGCCATCGCGCCATGCCGCGTACTGGGGGGCGTAGCTTCGGAACAGTCTTCGAATCTCCGGCTTTTGCTGATGCACGCTCTCGTGCACTCTGATCCCAGCGCATTCTTTGCCGAGCGGCTCATCGAGGTAGCGTCCCTCTGATAGGATCCACATCACGCTTAGTATGTGGAGTTCAATGGGCCCATCGAAGAAATAATTTACCTTTTTGCTTTTATACACGGAATCGGTGACTTCATTAGTAAAGAACCGTTCTTGCTCCTTTACCTTCTTACTCTGCGCAGAACTGGGTTCGACCGTTTTGGGCAAAATCACGTAACTGATTTCTTTTAACCATGATAGAACTTCAGAATGTTCCTCGGGCTTAGGCGACAAAACGACGCCCGCAACCCCCCTGAGCCTGTGCTCCAGTCCTGGGGCTGAATCAAATTCAGCCAAGCGCTCTCTCAATCTCAGGTTGTGCTTATGCCCATACACCTCGCACTTCAGAAGAAGGTATGCTCGCTTTGTTTGTGCGAAGGCCTCATTGAGTTGGTTCTCGGCTGGCATGGGCTAGAATCTGGCTCAACCTCCGTGCTCTCGGCCTCGGGCTTTTGACCGGAAGCCTTGGCCTCCACGGAGACATTGGGCCGATCGGTGAATGGCGGCAACGCGTCCTCGGCAGCGCGTAGATCCAGGCGCGGCACGCGGTCGCGAAACGAAATTAGTCAGGATGTCCTGAACGTGGGAGGGGAACCCATCCAGACAATCGAGGAAATCCTGCTGAAGCTGCTGCTGGTTCCCGCGGGCTTTGAGATCGAGAAAAGTGAATTTGGACGTGTTATAGAACGATTGCCCGGCAGCGTCACAAAGGGCGGCCTGCTGCTCGGTAATCTTCAGCTTGTCGAGCCTGGCCTTCGTGTCGAGGACATCCTTCTTCGTCGGCTCCAGCACAGCATCCAGGCGACGGATGACACACATCGGCAGGATGATATCGCGATGCTTCCCGCGAACGAATAAGTCGCGCAAGATGTCGTCCGCAATGCCCCAAATGAAGGAGACGATTTTGTTGTGGGTAGCCTGATCCATGTTCTCGGGTTGTAATCTCTGGACCGAAGGATGGCATGAACCACGATGCAGACGCAAGACTCCGCAGCAATCTCGCCATGGCATTATCTCTGCCGCAGCCGGAGATGCGATGAACGCCGCCACCTGAGCTGTAATTGTCTTTCTTCGGCAACGTTCGGGTTGATAAATTTCCGACAGCGAATGATGGCTGGCTCCTTTTGGGACAAATCGAATTTCGACCTTGCCGACCCCCTCAATGCCGGGATCTGGTCGAAGTCGCCGACTCTACAGAGAGCGATCCAGCCGCCTGAAACTCTCGTTGGCGACGGCTCTGTTGGCCCTCAGCAAGCAATGCTTGAGGAGGATGCCCCGTTGGGCGTGTCCGCATCAGAGGTTCTGCCATGGGTGCCGGATTTGGTGGGGACCGCTTTTCGCGAAAGCGGCATAATGGTGGTCGGTTCAGCCTATGCGGGATTTATCAAAGAATACTCGAGACGTGGCTGCTGTATGCCGTTGGACACTTACCGCGTCGCGGCATCGCGGTCGGACGGCAGTGAGGTTTTCCAGCAGGAGTTTCTCTCGATGGTAGTGGCACCTGACCAAGCCTATTATGGACCAATCGCTCAGCTTCTTTCCAGCGCCTCCATTCTGGGAAACGAGGTCCTCTTCACCGACCTATGCCCGAACAGCCTCGTAATGCGACAGAACGGAAACGGACACCGCCGAGATTGCAGCAAGCAGCCATGCAAAGACCGAGCCCCTGTCTTTTGTAAGTATGCCGAACACCCCGAAGTCATGGACTGGCAATGGCAGCGGCTGCAGAGCAATCCGACAGGAGTAATCATCGCTCTCGGACACCTTGCCGAGCACGGGATTCTGCGCCTGTTTCTCAGGAACAAAGCCACGATAACCTGCGGGGACCGCATCTTCCAAGACGTGTGTGGCACAAGCCCTCATTCCTGGGTGGATTCCTACGCGCATCGCGAATGCCGCCTTTCCTTCTGGCTTGAAGAACGCACATGGTGGACTATCGAGGCTGGCCAGAAGGAGTTTTTCCTGCTGCCAGTCTATCACCCTTCCGGATTTTCCAATTATGACCCAAGTTACTCCGGCACAATCGATGTCCTGAAGGAATTGATTCGACACGTCCAACGGTAACAAGCGAGTCCCGCGTCATTGCAAGAGGTGCTAATAGAGATCCGCACTTGGAGCACGTGGAGGTCCCGCATCTCAACACTCAACAAATCGCCTTCGACGTTCAAAGTCTGTACGCGTTGGAGTCAACGGGCTGTTAGGCACGAAAGGCTGGAATGTGAAGGCGCTTTCGCTGGCTCTCTACCCCCCGAAACAAGATCGTTGAAGCCGCCGGGTGATCGCATCATCACTGGCTGTCCCCAAAAGGGGAGGCGTCCGGTCGGTCCTTGAATGTTGAATTTTGGACCGCCGCCCCTTCTTCCCTATCGCAAAGCCGAAACGACGGCATCCGGCGGCTCTTGCTGAAAAGCCGAATCCTCGTTAAACATCTAGTGCCGAAGCATTATGTCCGCGCACTTGCCATTCAGAGTGACTCCCGAGGCGGAAGATTATCTCCGAACCAGGAATGTGCCGCCTGGAACCAAAGCGCGGCTCACAGCAGCCAACCGTTTTGAAATGACAAACGCGGAAGGAGAACTCACGGACCGTTACGAAGGCTTACACTTCACGATCGGCTACGACAAGCCGGACGATCGGACCGGGCTCCGCGTGGTGTTTGGCAGTAATGAATTCTGGATTCCCCATTCGACGGTCGCTGAGCTCCGAGGCAAAACCCTGGAACTGATGAAACGGTACGAAGGCGAAAAACAGCCAGGCAAAATCCAAAATCTGCTGGTAGCAGTTTAGTTTAGTCATGTGATCCATTCACGACATCTGCCTCTCTCCAAACTGAAATCCACTCGTCAAAAATCGGCCATTGAGCCCTCAACCAGCCACGCAATTCCGCTGCATCGGAAACTCCAGAGGTCGGGAATTGGAGGAAAGCCAGCGCTCGAGTCGTGGCTGTGTCGAACAGATTCGTCAGGACTTTATCTCGATACCATTGTTCGCCATACCGCTGGAGGCTTTCAATGAGTTGGGCGAGGGATGCAGATTCCACAGTGGCGCGAACCTCTCTTCCGACACCAAGAGCGCAACGAACTCCGTTGCCTCCGCCCGTTGCGAAAACCCATTGATGTGGGTGCGGTGAGACGATGCCATTAGTGGTAAGACTCCGGCTGACCGGGGTTTGACGCTCCGTGGAATGGGCGAAAAGAGTCAGGGACGTTCTGGGAACTTGCCATGATGTCTTCTGTCGAGCTGCGCCACACCTAAAGCAAACATAGCTAGAACAGAATGGATCGTTATAACTTGCAATGCCGAGTAAGAAAAGAATGGTGAACCAGGCGAGGGCGACTAGCAGTTCCCATCGCACAATAGGGCCGTCTTTTTTCTTCATAGCGGATGCTCAGATCCAGCCTTGCGAAAGCTAGCATTACTGATGTTCATAAGCAAATTTGCAACGATCCTCCCCCATCCGCCGTCAAGTGCCAAAGCATTATGTCCGCGCACTTGCCATTCAGAGTGACTCCCGAGGCGGAAGATTATTTCCGAACCAGGAATGTGCTGCCTGGAACCAAAGCGCGGCTCACAGCAGCCAACCGTTTTGAAATGAGTGAGAGTTAGCCTCACGGGGGATTTGGCACCGCTCCTGAGCTTTCCCCAAATGCCTTGCACCTTTTTGGCGGAGCAACTATTCTCAAAGCTTGCGAACCCGGAGGCTCATTCCACTGCCAGTGTTATGGGCACTGTTTCTGCCTCTCTCAGTGGCGGCACAGGTCAACTTTTTCTCAGAAACTTTCGAAGGCAATTTTCCCTCGGATAACGGATGGTCCGTCGGAGATTCGAACGGGCTGGGCAGCCCTGCCTATTGGAGTGATGTGGGCATTCCGTATGGAAGCATCAGCCGCACGGTGAATAACGGCAGTTGGGTTGGCTATTGCGCGGGGATCGGGCATTCGGGGTCTGTCGTCAGCCCAAACTACCAGGACTCCATGGACGCATACATGAGCCGGCCTCTGAACCTGACCGGCCACGGATGGGCCAACATTGCATTTTGGTACACCATTCCAAGCATCGAATCCTGTTGCGATCGGTTCGAACTCTACATGGACAACACTCTGGTCTGGTCCACCAACGCGGCTAATCCAGGTTTTTGGAGCCAGCAGGTTGTGAACCTGGGCCGTTTCGCGGGCTCGAGCCACACGTTGAGGTTCAATTTTCATTCGGACAGTTCCGTGCACAACGAGGGCGCCTACCTGGATGACATCAACGTGATAGCCATACCCGGGCAAGGCGACCTGACGAGAAGCAGCGCCAGCCTGAGCAGCTCGAACCTGCATTCTGGAGAGCTAGTGAGCACTTCCATTACGATCCTCAATCAATCCTGCCCGAGCGGCAGCGCACACTCCGGGGACTTCCATGTGGGTTATTATTGGTCCACCAGCACCGACTTCAGCGGTCCGGCTTTTTTCGAAAAGAAGGTCTATAACTGTCCATCAAATGGGACGGTGGCAGTGGATGCTGCTTTCACGATGAACCCGGCCACGCTGCCTGGGACTTATTACCTTGGTTACAAGATCGACGACTGGAATGAGGTTAACGAATGCGTTGAAAACAATAACGGGATTTATTTTTGGCCCATCCAAATCACTCCTGCAGGGCCAGTACCTGAGATCCTTGAGATCAGCTGCCCCACAACTTTGGTGATTGGCCAATGGGCAGACATCGCCATCCGGGTGAATAATAATGGGCTCCAAGCCAGCAATGGTGTGATTTCGGTTTCTTTTCCAGGTCTCACCGGGGTTACTGATAACACCCGAGTGATGGACAATGGGAGTTCGCCAGGTTTGCCGGGTTACCAGGCGTTTCCTCGAGGCACAATCATCCAAGCCAAAGGTGGGTCGGCAATTGGCGCCAGTTACCTGGACGTGGAATGGGCCAAGCGGCCATGGGTCGCGGGGGAGGAGAACTGGCTTCGATTGCGGGTTCAGCCGAAGGCTACCGGAAACTTCGTGGTCCTGGTCCGGTCAGCAATGAGTCCGGGAGCAACGAGCGGTTATACCGTGAGCCCAACCAACGGTCCAACCGATCAACAGGGTTGGTGGGTAACACAACGGCTCGTGAATGTGCAATCAGCCCCGAGCGGCGGCTCATGGACACCGCTGAAACGCCGCACTCCGGACGGTGAAGGTGTGGGCGTGATGCTTCTGCTGCCCGACGGAAACGTCATGGCTCAACAAGTAGTGTTCGACGAGAATAGCGATCCGGTGTCCAAAGCCTGGTATCGGTTGACTCCTGACATCCATGGGGACTATGTGAATGGGACATGGGCGATCAAGAATTCGATGCAGGATACGCGCCAATGGTTTTCTTCGGTTGTGCTTACGAATGGCAAAGTTTTGGTCGCGGGTGGTGAATATGGCACGGGAGGATCGGCGGCTGAGCTCTATGACCCTGGGACCGACCAGTGGTCATCCACACCGCCGCCGGGCGCGTTTTTCGCGGATTCGGTTTCCAAGATCCTTCCGGATGGCAGTGTGCTGGTGGCGCCAGCGCATGGCGGCATTACCCGAATCTACAATCCCGTCTCGAACACCTGGGCGGCCGGGCCAACTCCGCAAAATCCGGCCAGCCAGACCGAAGTCACCTGGCTGAAGTTGCCCGACGACAGCATTCTGACGGTGCCAACAGACAGCCAAACCTCCCAGCGTTTTATCCCAAGCTTGAATCGGTGGATAAGCGACGCGAACCTTCCTGCCGGGATTTCGCTCTATTCCAAGTACGCCTCGGAGTGCGGGGGATCTGTGCTGCTTCCCAACGGAAAAGCTTTCTTTCTGGGCGGTGATGGCCAGACTGCACTCTATACCCCATCGGGCAATAACAACCCTGGGACCTGGGCGGCAGGCCCAAGTTTCCTGCCGGATAACTCCGGATATCCGCAAGGAGCGCCGGACGCAGCGGCTGCAATGATGGTGAATGGGAAGGTGCTATGCGCAGTCAGCCGGAATCTGTATGTCGATCCCGGCCCCCCGGCGGAAGTCACCTGGCCCATTGGAGTGAGCTTTCAAGAATATGATCCCGTGGCCAACTCATTCACCACTGTCGGCGGACCCAGGGGCGGTGTGGAAAATATCTCCAGCTACGAGACCTTGATGCTGGCACTGCCAGACGGCAAGGTGCTTTACACGGACTTTAGGGATCAACTGTTTGTTTACACGCCTGCCGGCGCTCCGCTGGCGGCCGCGAAGCCTGCGATCACCAATATCACCCTAAACTCGGATGGCTCCTATCACCTGACCGGCACAAAACTCAATGGCATCTCCGAAGGGGCGACGTACGGGGATGATGCGCAGATGGACAGCAATTATCCACTGGTGCGCGTGACCGATGAAAGCGGCGATGTCCATTATCTGCGAACTTACAACTGGAACAGCACGAGCGTCATGACCGGTAACAGGCTCGTAACGACGGAGTTCACCAACTCGCCCGGGTTGCCTCCTGGAACGTTCTCCCTGGTTGTGGTGGCAAATGGCGTAAGTTCAGACCCCGTCCCTTTCTCATTGGCGAGGCGTTACACCATTGCGGCGTTGGCTGGCGCTGGCGGCAATCTCAGTCCCGCCGGCAGCGTGAGCCTAAACGCTGGTGAAAACCAGATGTTCAGCGCCAGTCCCGATGCAGACTTCAGAGTGAACCAATGGTTGTTAGATGGAACGCTGGCGCAAGCCGGAGGCTCAACCTACACCGTGACCAATATCCAGGCCAACCACACGGTCCAGGTGACGTTCACCTCCTGCGCGTTGCTCGATACAATTCCTCCAACGCTCACAATCCAACAACAAGACCAGAACCTTCTCATTTGCTGGCCGGCGACGTGCATGAGCTATGTGCTCGAACAAACAAGCGAGTTCCAGGAACCTATCCAATGGACATCAGTGAATGCTCCGGTAATGCCCCGTAATGGGGGCTCTTGCCTGAGTTTGCGTATCGCCGAGGGCAATGTCTTTTTCCGGCTGACTCGGCCATAAGGGCGGTGAGCGCGATGAAGGTCGGCCTGGGGTTAGCCCTGGAATTCAGGAATTTCCAACCCAGGCAGAGCGCTCCGAAGCACGAAAATTCATGCTCGGTGTTGATCTGATTGAATTCAGGGCGTCGGATATGCCAGACGGAAGATTGCCATCGAACCTCCTCCCGAGAGCGGAAAGCTGACGCTATTGGTTGCTGTGGAACCAGGGACGACATGCCAGTTATCTGCCAGGCCGGGAATCGCCGAGTTTGTTTTGGTTTCGAGCCGCCAACTTGTGTGAGTTTTCTTTCCAGCACATTGGGATCCTAAGCTTAGAATTCCACGTGGACAAGTTGTCGCG
>JADMIO010970598.1_pt1 | contig 15666 bp, 12 predicted proteins | sample 8958161 | NCBI WGS metagenome assembly JADMIO01 (sample SAMN16585339, study PRJNA669376) | soil metagenome | isolation source: Crop rotation soil | place: USA: Cullars Rotation, Alabama | collected 2011
CGCGACAACTTGTCCACGTGGAATTCTAAGCTTAGGATCCCAATGTGCTGGAAAGACGGGCATTAACGAGATTCATAAGGTGGAAACAGGCGATCTCACTTTTGTTGATCATCCGAAATATTACGATAAGGCTTTAAATTCGGCAGCTACCACTATTTTAATTAATAAAACAGTTGACTGCCCCCCGGGAAAAGCTTTACTGATTTCGGATGACCCGTTCAGGGATTATAATGTGTTAACTTCTTATTTCAGAAAATTTATTCCTGCTTCGCAATTGGTGAGCCCTCAGGCGCAAATTGGAAAAGAAACGATTATTCAACCGGGGGCATTTATTGGCAACGAGGTGGTGATTGGGGATAATTGCCTGTTGTATTCGGGTGTGGCTGTATATGACCATACGGTTATAGGAAATAATGTGGTTATACATGCAAATGCAGTGCTCGGGTCGGATGCGTTTTATTATAAAAGAAGGCCTGAAGGATACGATAAGTTGAAATCGTGCGGCAGGGTGGTGGTTGAAGATGATGTTGAAATTGGCGCCTGCTGTACCATAGATAAAGGTGTTTCGGGCGATACGGTTATCGGTAAAGGAACCAAGATGGATAACCATGTGCATATAGGCCATGATTCAGTAATCGGTAAAAATTGTTTGTTTGCTGCGCAAGTGGGAATTGCCGGAGTGGTTACGATAGAGGATGATGTAATCCTGTGGGGGCAGGTGGGAGTTCAAAAAGACCTGACCATCGGGAAGGGGGCAGTAGTGCTCGGGCAGTCGGGAGTTCCGAAATCGCTGGAAGGGAATAAAACTTATTTCGGCAGCCCAGTGCGCGAAGCAAGAGAAAAGATGAAAGAGCTTGCGCTGATAAAACGATTACCTGAAGTATTTGAGAAACTTCCTGTTCAGTAATACTAAAACCTAAACAAAAATGGAAATAACCGAAACTTCCCTGGAGAATGAACTAAGGTCGAAAAAATTAAAGCTGCATTGGCTGCTGCAGATTACCAAAGCCATAAATTATAACCTTCCTGCAGACCAGCTTTTTCAAATCTATAAATCAGTATTGGAGGACCATTTAAAAGTCGGCAAGCTGATGCTTTTTTTGCATGAGCATGCCTGGCAGCAAATTTTATCGTATGGGGTGGATTATAAAGATTTTAATATTAATACAGAGAAGGATTTTGAACATTTAAATGATGTTGAAAATAAGAATAAGCCGCACTGGATTTCGGAATTCGATACTATCATACCGGTATTCCACAACGATAAACCACTCGCGTATGCACTGATTGGAGACTATTCTAAATTGCAGGGGAACCCAAAGAGAATTTTGCCTTTTATACATACGATTACTAATCTTATTGTAGTTGCGATTGAGAATAAACGACTGACCAAAGAAAGCATTAACCAGGCAGCCATACAAAAGGAGATGGAACTGGCAGCTGAAATGCAGGCCATGTTGTTTCCGTCTAATTTGAATGGCCATGGTGTATTTGATATTGCAGCCACTTATTTGCCGCATCATGAAGTAGGAGGGGATTATTATGATTTTTTAAAAATAAACGAGGAGGAATCCATTGTTTGCATGGCTGATGTGTCAGGCAAAGGGCTGGCGGCAGCACTGCTGATGAGCAATTTCCAGGCCCACCTTCATGCATTATCAAAAAATGCAAAATCATTGTGTGAGTTGGTATCAGATTTAAATGCTACCGTATTTAAAAATGCAAAAGGAGAAAAATACATAACGGTTTTTCTTGCTAAGATCAATCATAAAACCAAGGAGATTAATTATGTAAATGCAGGGCATAATCCTCCGATTGTTTTTGATGAAGCTAAGATTGATTTGCTTGAAAAAGGAACAACAGGGTTGGGCATGTTTGAAAAGCTGCCATTTTTAAATGAAGGTTCCATTCAATTTTCAAACGGAGCAACACTTTTCTGTTATACAGACGGAGCCACAGAAATGGAAGATGAAACGGGGAATATATTCGGCATGGAAAATTTTAAAGAATTGGTTATTCGCCACGCAAAGGCAACTTCAGCCAATCATTTTCATGAGCTGATAATAAATTCGCTGAATGAATTTAAGCGAAGCAGGGAGTTTACGGATGATGTTACTATGCTTACTATTCGTTCGATAGTTCACTAACCGTTGACTTTTGGTTGCCGTTATGGTACACCTGTAATGCTACAAGCGCAGCAATAAATCCCCAAAAAGGTACGGAAGCTTTATCTGTATCTAAAAAGTAATTCAGGAAACCATGTATCCAATAGGATACAAGCCCGAGTAAAATGCCCTGCGCAAGTATTTTTCCTTTCTTATTTTTTGTATGGATGATGTACCTTGAGCTTTGGTAAATGGTGGCAATTGCAATTAAAAAAACAAAAACAGCTCCTAAAAATCCATACTCAGATAAAGGACCGAGGTATTCACTATGCGAACTTCCACGGTCACCTTCGTTAGTACTAATGTATGTTTTCTCATCATTTCGCTGGAAGGGTGCATACACGAACTGGTAGGTTCCCGGGCCCCAACCAAATACCGGCCGCGCTTTAAACATACGCAGGGCACATAGCCAACGGTTCACGCGCTCTACATTAGATGCATCTGTTGAAATATTCGATATGGATTCAAGATGCTCGCGATAATCTGTTGAAGAATGTTCAGTGTTGCTTTCCAACTTGATAATAATTCTTGTCCATTGCGAAATTATCACCATTAGGAAAACTACAGCAACTCCTATGATAATGCCGGTTTTAACTCTGAATAAAAAAGCCAGTGAGGCAATTAAAGAAGCGGCTAGGCTCACCCAGGCTGCACGAGTATAGGATAAAACTATAGCCGTGAGGAAAATAAGAAGTGTACTGAAAGAAAAAACTCTCGCAAATAAATTTTGCGTTTTATCTAATATGGAAGCAATGATTACCGGGACAAATAATGCTAAGGCTACAGCATAGGCAGTATGGTCATTATAAAAAGGAACCATCACAATGTGAGATGATTTTTCATCAAAATTATGACCGGCATGCCGAATAATGGTATACCCTATAACAAGAATGAGCGTGCTGATGTAAAACCAAATAAATTTCTTTATGTTTTTGAAGTCCCTGAATATTTGTGTTGCCAGGAAATAAAACACAGAAACAAAGCATATGCGGGCAAGAGTTGCTTTAATTGATACCAATGGCATTGTGCTAAAGACAGTAGCTATAGACATCCATACTAAATGAAGCAGGATCACTATACTGACAGGATGAGTTAATATTTTGCGATCAAATTTTTGCTCGTATAAGAGTTTTAAAAAAAAGACGAGCATAATACCAAAAATGATCGGCTCAGCAGGGAGGCTTACACCTATGCCTGCATCCGTTTTTTGCAGATTAATTGAAAGCGGAGTAATTAACACTGCAAAGAGGACAAGACTGTCCAGCTTATAAAAAGCCATAAGCACGATCAGTACAACGACCGGGAGGAGCAATATCCAATAAAATTCAAGTGTAATACCTGCAATGAAAATTGCAAGACATAAAAAAACAAGGCTATAAAACCATTTTAAATTTAAAGAGCTTGTCAATATGAAATTGAATTTAAAAAATCAGGCTGATTGATTTTCTTTAGTTTTTTCAATAACAATAATAATCAGAAAAGAAATAAACATCATAGCAGCTGTAAATCCTAAGATTAACAAGGTTCTTATTGGAGAAGATTTCTTTTCAGCAGGATATGGATGAGTAACTACATTGCAATAAGTCAATTCTTTAGTCAGGTCTTTCAAAGAGCCTTCATAAGCAATCTTAATATCGTTAAAATTGCCTCTTGTTCTCCAAAGGTGTTCTTTAAGTGATATATATTCGCCTCCTTTTTCTGCCAGGTTATTTTTAACTTTTGCTAACGGAGATCCTTCACCTGCTTTACCTTCAGAAAGAGCTTTATAATATGCTTTTGCAAAAGGCCTTACCTGCCCGTCAAAATCTATTATTCCGTAATCCGTCCTGAGCTTTTTCATCTCCAACTCCATTGAATCCATTTCATGATGTTTCAGATCCAATTGATTTTTATTTATTCTTACCACTTCAGCATATTTTGAACGCTGAAGGGAAATTACTTTTTGATTTAAATATGACATCATTGAATCGCACATGCGTGAAGCAATTACAGGGTCAGTATCATAAATTATTATTTCTGCTGATTCATATTCAGTTTTTGAAACATCAATCCGTTCTTTCATCATATTATGCAACGCAGTTAAAGGATATTTTGCAGTAGTGTCAATATCATAATGTTTAAACAAGTCAAAATCACGGATAAGATGATCTCGTATATCTTCTGACTCAAACATCTGCAGCATTTGTTCTGTGGGATTTTCTGTTGCATAAGGAACCATGTTAGATGGATACAAAATGGCAGTTGATTTGAAAAGAGGCTTAATGAATGCAGGCGATGAAAATATAGCCGATAGTATAATTGAAACACCACCAACCACTAAAAGCGGTTTCCACCATTTTTTAACTACTTCTAATATTCCGGCAGCCTCTAATTTAAAAGAGGAAACATCTTTTTTATTCTCCATGTAAAGTGAGGTGATTTTTAAAATTTAAGCGTGCAAAAATAGGTTTTTTTATTGATTGTCTTGGATAAGCCAAATATTGAAAAACAGCTTGTTATTCCTCGTATTTAATTATCCTGTAAATTGATTTTGGCCGGATAAGCTTTAACGCCAGTGCAAGAGCAAAACTGAGGGACGTAGCTATTAAAAAGTTTATCACCCATTTATAGCTTAATTCTGAAGAGAAATAGGAAATAGCGATACTGAGCAGCAGAAAAAGGACAAGTGTTCCAAGAAATTTATAGTCGGCTTTCAGGTTGAATACTTTATAAGCAAGCAGGACTTGTGTTCCACAGGTTAAAAATTGAGTGAAAAGGCTTGATAATGCGGCTCCGGTTGCATAAAACCGCGGAATTAAAATAAAATTTAAAGAAATATTAATAATCATTCCTCCTGTAGCCATTAAATTCAGGTACTTCAGGTTACCATTTGCAGTAAGTAGAGTTCCATAAATGTATGTTGTTGAAATAGCGGAAAAGCATATCATCAAAATTCCGAATATGGTAGAAGAATCAGTGACGTGCTCCTTATATAATAAAGTCATAAAATGTTCCCGGAAGAAAAAGGAAACTATTCCCACAATAAATGCGGGAACGACCAATAAACAATAAGCAAGCCGCAATAAATCTTTTATTTCATGTTTTTTCTTTATCATTTGAGAAAATATGGGCAGCAGTAAGCCTGCAAACAAATAAGAAATCATATTTGCAGCATCCAGCAAGCGATAAGCCTGGGCATAGATGCCGGCTTGTTTGTCCCCATCATGAAGCAAACGTTCAAGCATTACCGAATCAATCCGATTATAAAATGTCATTAAAAGAATCAAGATTGCATATGGATAACTTTTCTTCAGGATCATAATAAAAAATGCAGGATTCCAGCTTAGTTTTTTCAGGCGAGCTCTTGCATTAATAACAAACATTGCTATTGTAATTGTTAAAAGATAGGCAAATGTTTGTGCCCAAATAAACCATTGTATTTTAAAAGGCGTATCTGTCACTTTTCCCCATAATAAGGTTGCACAAATTGCAATCATAACAAGGCGGTCAAGCACGGAAATAACGCTATCGGTTTTAAACAAGTGCAGCCCGGCAAGATTGGATCTCAGATAAAGAATAAAAGAAATCAGCACCTGGTTAAAAAGAAGAACGCATAGCATTTGTAATTGGGTTATATCATAACCGATCAGGAACCCGTTGAAAAAGCTGATAAGAAAATAAAATACTGCGAGCAAAAGCCGCAATACGATTATGCCCGAAAGATGCTTGTTCAGTAAGTGATTATTCTGGGCAATATTCTTATTATTAAAATTTGTAATGCCTATATCAAGAAGGATATTCAATAAAAAAGAAAAATTAAATAGGGCATAATATTGTCCGTAAGCTGCTGCACCCACAACATTTTGAACGGAACGGTCAATGCCAAGAATCCAAAAGGGCTTAACAAGCAAGTTCAGGAAAAGCAGAAAAGCAAGATTGGTAATAAATTTCTTTTGCATGCAATAAGGTGCGGACAAAGTTAAGACATGAGCATTTAGAAACAATTTTTAGGTAGGCGATCCGGAAATTTCAAAAAGTTATCAACTTTTAATACAAGTCGTTTAAGTCATTTGTATTTTCGTAGCCTCTATTCCCTGGTACTGATGCTTAAAAGATTATATGAAGAAGGTAAAATTGAAGCCGGCTGTGATGAAGCAGGAAGGGGATGCTTAGCGGGGCCGGTTTTTGCAGCAGCTGTAATTCTTCCTCCGAAGTTTAATTATAAAATATTAAACGATTCCAAAAAGATGTCAGAATCTGATCGCAATACCATGCGTGGAATTATTGAGAAAAAAGCGATTGCATGGGCAGTTGGAACCTGCGATCATATTGAAATTGATGCTATCAATATTTTAAATGCTTCTTTTCTTGCAATGCACAGGGCATTGGGCAAGTTATCAATTTTACCTGAGACTATTTTAGTAGACGGGAATCGTTTCAAACCTTATAGAGATATCAAACATCATTGTATAATAGACGGTGATGAGAAATATAAATCCATTGCGGCAGCCTCTGTACTTGCTAAAACACATCGCGATGAATACATGCAGCAATTGCATGCTGAATTTCCCCAATATGGCTGGAATAAAAATAAAGCCTATGCAACAAAATTTCATTGTGAAGCATTAAGAGTGCATGGCGAATCATTTTATCACCGGAAAACTTTTCGGCTGCATTACCAACTATCTCTTGAATTTCAAGAGTATGAGTAGCAGGACAGTTTATTTTCCGATAAATAGATTTTCTTTTCTTATATTTCATTTTCTCCTGTTTCCTTATTAACATCCTCATGTAAATAAAAACAAGCTTTAAGGGCTTCTCGATCAATATGCCAGAGTAGCTTTGAATAACTTTTTTTGCTTATGATTTTATGAAGAGGGCATTTAGCCTGACATTGTTGGTATTATTTATTTTAATCGCTCTTGCTGCGTGCTGGTATTACTTTCAGCGTTATTATGGAATAAAAAGCGGTAATGCATTAAATGCCATTCCTGCTGATGCAGCCTGTGTAATTGAAGCCAATTTAGCGTCAGGAATTATTCCGCAATTACAAAAAGCTGCTTATTGGAAAGAATTTCAATCCAACAAATATTTCAATAAGACTGCTAAAAGCATCGTTGCTTTTAATAATTTGTTGCAGACGAACAACGATGGCTTAAAGGAATTGTTTGAGCGCGAAAAATTGTTCATTTCGGTTCATGTTACCAAAGCAAACGAATTTGATTTGCTTTTTTTAATTAACCTGCCCGTTCCGGATCAAAAAGGGTTTGTTGAGCATATAATTAAAAAATTATCCGGAAGCGATGCTGAACCTCAAAGCAGGTCTTATGCCGATGTGGAGATAAACGAATTTCCGATGAGTGATGGCAATACTTTTACCTATGCTGTTTCTAAAAATATTTTTCTCGGAAGCTTTACGCCATTTTTAGTTGAAGACGCAATTAGACAGCAGAAAGCAGCAAGCAGTTTTTTTAAACATAAGCAACTCCTCAATGAAATATCCGGAGCACAATCTGAAGTAAATTCAAATGCAAAAGTGTATCTGAATAATAAAAACCTGCCGGAATGGCTTTCTGTTTTCAAAGAAGCCAATATGCCTGTTTCTTTTAATGAGCTAAGTAGTTTTGCTTCGTGGACTGCAACTAATCTTAATGTGAATGAAAATTCATTTCAATGCTCCGGCACTGTATTATCAAAGGACTCTGCTGAAATAGCTTACAGTTTTTTGTCGCAGGAACCTGTTCCAATCAATTTGCTTAAAATCCTTCCAAAAAAAACGGCCGCAGTTATTGCATTTGGAATAAGCGACAAAGAAAAGTTTTTTCATTCTTTTCAGAACCATCTTTCATTTTCTGATAATAGTAGTGCAGGCAATGCACTACTTAATAAAGTGAAAACCGAATATAAATTCTCGCCAAAAGAGCGTTTTTACGGACTGACGGGGGATGAATTTGCCTTATTGATTACAGAGCCTTCAAGTGCAAATTATGATAACAGTGCTTACTTTATTTTAAAAACCAATAGTTCCGTAAGGGCGAAAAAAGAATTGCAGGCAATAAGTGCACTTGTGGATAAAAAGCAAAATGAAGTCACCAAGCAAGAGAATTATAATGGCTTTTCAATTGGGCTAATACGTTTGCAGGGAGTAATTCCGGCTTTATACGGAAATATATTTAAACGTGTAAATAAAATGTATTATACCTTTTTTGGAAATTATATTGTATTTGCCAACCAGGCAGTTGCATTGCGATCCCTGCTTGATGATTACAAGTCCGGAAGACTGCTTTATAAGGAAGAGAATTTTAAAACTGTGACAGCTAAAGTTGGATTAACAGCTAATTATTTTTTATACTGCCACCCCCCGGCAAGCCGTTACATTTTTAAATCCATTTTATCTGCTTCAGCAGTCAGTAAATTTGATTCATCAAAAACATTTTTTGATAAATGGGATTCTTTTTTATTTAGTGTTAGTAATAAAAATAAAAAATTAACTGCCTCCGCCTTCCTGCAATATAATTCCACATCGGCCATTGATGAAACCAGTCTTTTATGGACTGCACAACTGGATACTTCTGTATCAATGAAGCCGCAGGTCATAATGAATTCCACTGGACAGTCGCATAATATTATGGTTCAGGATGATGCCAATAACCTTTATTTAATTGATCCTTCAGGAAACATTACATGGAAAAAGCAAATCACGGAAAAAATTGTCGGAGATATTCATACAATTGATCTTTATAAAAACAACTCTTCAGAATATCTTTTCAGTACAGCAAATTACCTTTTCCTTATAGGTATAAATGGCGAAACAATTTCCAATTACCCTATTCGCTTGCCTGCTGAAGCAACTAATGCTCATGCAGTTCTTGATTTTGATAAAACGCGTGACTACCGTATTTACATTGCCTGCGATAACGGAAAAATAATTGGTTATGACGGAAGCGGCAAAAGATTAAGCGGATGGAGTTTTAATTACTCTACAGGAATGATTGATCAGCCGGTTCAGTCATTTAATATAAATGGAAAGGATTATTTAATTGCTTCTGATAATTTAGGAACTGTTTTTATTCTTGATCGCACCGGCCGCACCTTAATAAATGCAAGAAATAAAATTATACGCAGGAATTCCGTTCCCTTTTATCTTAATGAAGATACATCCGGGGCTTATAATTTTGTGACTTTAGACACTACCGGCAATATTGTTACAATAGATCCTGATGGTGAAACACACATAAAATCAATTGAAGCGCTTACTTCATCAGAACATTTTATCCTGGCTGATATAAACAATGACCATGAAGCAGATTACATATTTGCTGAGCAGGATGAAGTTTCAGCTTATACTTCTCAAATGGCTTTGCTTTTTAATCAACCATTGAAAGGAGCAATTGCAGATGGCATGGATTGGTTCAGGCTGAATAATAGCACTACAGCATTGGGAGTTTATTCATCCTCTGCTGATAAACTCTTTCTTTTTCATAGCGATGGAACCATTTTTAACGGATTTCCGGTCAAGGGAAGCACACCGTTTATAATTGATGAGTTAAATAGTGATGGAAAATTTTACCTTATTGCTTCCGACTCGGAAGGAAGTGTTTATGTGTATTCGCTTGGAACGGGGCAGTAAAAATACCTACAGATGCTTTTTGCTGTTTAACCGGGCTTTTCTCAGGCTGATGTTGAGCATCTCGACAACTACCGAAAACAGCATGGCTACATAAATGTAGCTCTTGTCAACATGCAGATGCAGAGATTCTAAAACCAGCATAAGCCCTATCGCAACCAAAAATGCAAGTGCCAGCATTTTTATTGTAGGATATTTTTCTATGAAATTACTTACAAAAGGCGCAAAGGCTAACATCACAAACATAGAGATAGTTACTGCGAGAATCATAATCACAATTTGATTGGATAAACCCACAGCTGTAATAATAGAATCGAATGAAAATACAATGTCAATCAGGGTAATTTGAATGATAGCCTGCCATAAGGTCATCCGTCTTGGTAAGTCTTCCTTATCGCGCCCGGCATCTTTAAACTTCTCAACTATTTCCTTTATGGTTTTTAATATCAGGAATACGCCACCGCCAAAAAGAATCAGGTCTCTGCCGCTCACACCAAAATCACCAATCAAAAACAGGGGATGTATCAAACGCGCAATCCATGAAATGGTCATTAAAAGAAGGATGCGCATAATAAGCGCAAGCGATAATCCAATTACGCGCGCCTTATGCTGTTCTTTCTTATGAGAAAGATATCCGCATATGATGGCAATAAAAATAATGTTATCAATGCCAAGAACAATTTCCAGTAGCACCAGCGTTACCAGGCTGATTAGCCCGCCAGCGGTCATAAGAGGAGAAAAGAAGTCAGACATTATAAAAGTTATGCGCGCAAAGATATAATTTCAATAATTTAAATAATTCCGGTGATTGCCATACTTCCGGCTGGTAAAACGAATTAAAAATTAATTTTCAGTTGTATTTTCAATTAACATAGAGGCAACCTTACGGTCAATAGGAAATGTCATTTCTTCTGCAGTTAAATCCTTCAAATCTATCCAGCGAAATGACTGGCTGTGATTTTTTATTTCCGGGAAATCGAACTTCTTTACAGAAGATTTAATATTCATCCCGCCAACAACTTTTATTAAATAGTAAATGCTGATAACCTGGTTTCCTGGATTGAATGCTGAAGCTTGAAAGAAGTCAGTGGTATAAAAATGGCTGATCACTTTAATTTCCAATCCCAGTTCTTCCCTGAATTCACGTTTAACGCAATCAATCGGGCCTTCTCCAAAATCCAGCCCTCCACCCGGGAATTTCGTTATAAAAGTATCTCTGAAGTATTCATCAGATAAAAGCACTTTATTATTTTCAATGAGTATCCCATATACTCTTACATTGAAAGGATAAGTCATATAACAAAACTAAATATAGCATTTCTGAAGAATAAAAGCAAACTAATTAAACAAGAAATGAAAATAAAGGATTAATTTAACTTTTAACGAAGAAAAAGAAAAAGCTTTCCTTAATAATTACAGCAGGGCAACCAGCAAATTAATTACCTGATATTAACTATTCGTGTGGTTAACGTCTTTTCATCAGTAACCATTTGCAGGTAATAAATGCCATTTCTCATTCCGTAAGCATCAAAATCAAGGTGAAGAGCATGCAGACCATAAGGAGTATTTTCATCCAGGATCGTTCCAACTTTTTGCCCGGTAGAATTAAACAGCTCAAGCTTTACGTTTTCAGTCTGTGTGGTAAAATAACTAATGTCTGTTTCACCTTTAGCCGGATTTGGTTTTACATTAAGAAAATACTGGTTAACCAGGTTGTTCTCATCAATTCCAACAGTTGTAACAGTTACCTGTTGCGTTGACGAAAGGAACGATCCACAGTTTATATTGACAATGCTGAACGTAATGGTGTAAGTTCCCGGGGCTGTATAATTATGAATTACAGGGTTGTTTGTGTTATCATAAGTCCCGTCACCAAAATTCCAGTTAAATGTTGTTCCTGCTACTAATCCTGTAGCATTGCACACAACCTGTGAGCCTCCCTGGTTAACTGTAAAATTAGCCGTTGGTTGAGTTGTCTGCATGGTAAGCGTTATAGGAACTGCAACCCAGTTATTATTCTCATTTGATTCAAGAAAATAATTATCAGGATCAGTGATTGCAACAAGATAATAATCCCCGTTGCACACTCCCGTAAGATCAATAGGATCATTTAATCCCAAACCATACACATCCATCAAGCCGGGATAAATCCCCTGCTGCAGACCGCAGCCTGAAACTACTCCGAAACCCTGGTTGGGCACTGTTAACACAACCTGCCCGTTATCGCCAATACAAGCTCCCGGTGAACCTGAGCATGAACCGAGATTTATAAGGCAAAAACTTTGCTTGGTTCCAACCGCAACAATTGGCCATGTAGTTGCATCGGGATCTCCATTGGAATTACGGATCGAATAGCTCGTCCATTCATCCACATGCAGATGCCCGTGAGTAGGGTGATAAGTCATGGTTCCTGCAGGACGATCCCAATAAGTAAGATTCGGGCTGTTATTCTGGCGGTGATAAATTCTTTGCATAACTCTATGCTTGAGAAGGCCGCCATTGGGGCAGTTTGTAGTAGTGCATGGAACAATCACCGAATCACAAAAGCAAGTATCGGCTCCGTAAATCTCCATAGGGCCATAACCAATATTCGGAGTTGCTATGCCGACCAAAAGGCTGCCATTTGATTCCTGGATATTCTGCTGAATGGTAAGGGCTGAGTTGATCATATCCGGCAGCAAATCACAGGTGGCACCGCCACCGGGACAAACGCAAAAAGAACATGGAACTGTAGATCCTGAAGGAGTGGGAGGAGGATTCGGTGAGAAAGAAACCACTAATGAATGTACTGAACCGGTATCTGAGAATTGGTAAGTATCCGTTATTCTGAATATCCAGGTTCCGTTCGGGTCCTGATTATTGTTGAATAAATTCAGATCACCTGTGGGGATATATGAACCGGTATAAGGCGCTACACCATTTATTATGGCTCCTGAGAAACCGTCTTCTTTAAAACATGTTTGTGCGAAATTATGCCCGGCTCCTCCAACTCCGCTTGCCAGGGTTACCTGGGTTCCTGCGGGAGAAATCAGCTTAATGTCGAGATCACCATCATAGGTATGTGTTATATCAATGCATGCCATGGAAATTCCCATGCTCATGTTAATGGAACCTGCCATGCCTGAAACCGTTATCGGGATATCAAGAGGAGTGCTGTTTGCAGGGATTGCAGTGTTTCCTGTCCAGGAAAAAGTCTGGGCGAAAATGAATCCGGGTAATACAATTAACAGTAGCGTAATTATTTTTTTCATAGTGAATGGTTTAAATATGAAACAAATTTATCATTTTTTCGGGATAAACAACTGAATATCATAAATAATTTTCACTAGTACAGAAAGTTTTGTTTTCAGTCTTAAAGAAGCAGTAATCTTTTCAGTAGGTTTGTAAACTAACCCATTACCGGATTGTATGCCCCGAAACAGTAACACCCTTACTGCCATGTTGCAGTTAAAATGCCCTGAATGCCATAAAGGCAGCTTATTTATAGTAAAAAACCCTTTTAAATTAAAATCATTGGCATTAATGCCGGAGCTGTGCCCGGTATGCAACCTCACTTTTAATCCTGAGCCTGGATTTTACTGGGGCGCACTTTACACGAGCTATGCCCTTGCAATAGTAGTTGCGCTTACTGATTTCACCATCGTGTACTTGCTGTTCGGATGGAACGTTTGGGCTATTTTAGGAAGCATTACCGCCTTTTTAACGCTTATTGCACCCGTACTTTTCAGGTACTCGCGCATGTTATGGCTGTATGTTTGTTACTATTATTTTCCCGGTTCCTTAAAAAGAGCGAAGAACGGCAAAAAATAGAATTATCCTACCTATCGTCAGCTATCCAATTGGGCAGGGCTCAGCCCGAAGGAATAAAACAACGTTGGCAATTGCAAAATCCGAATTGCCTTATGATGATTCCCGTAGGATAAATATCCAACGGGATGAGTAATATTTATCTAAAAAAGCTTGTTTTTAAACACAGTTCTTGTTATGCGCATACTTTACTTTTTGAAGCATAACCATTTTTATTTTGGTACGATTCCTAAAGGTGTCCCTGATAAACCTTGTGAATACCAAGTAGGGTTTCCTGAACTGTCGCGAGTAAACCCATAAGTTAAAGATGTGGTATAAACAACAATTAAGTTTCCACTTGCAGAACCACTAACTGCTGTCCCTGATAAACCTTGTGAATACCATGTAGGAGTTCCTGAACTTGATGTCATAAATCCGTATGCACTTGAAGTAGTATAAACCACAATGCAATCCTTTCCGTTAACGGTCGAACCAATTGGTGTTCCTGACAATCCTTGTGAATACCATGTCGGAGTTCCTGAATTTGAACGAGTAAAACCATAGGATGAGGATGATGTATAAACTACAATAGTATTTCCGCTTGCTGTAATACCAGTGGGTGTTCCTGACAATCCTTGTGAATACCATGTAGGGCTGCCTGTATCTGAAAGAGTAAATCCGTAGGCAGAAGAAGATGTATATACTACAATTGAACTATCAGTAGCAATTGCACCAATGGTAGTTCCAGAAAGTCCTTGTGAAAACCAAGTAGGATTCCCTGTTGACAGTGTGAAACCGTATGCACTTGAACTGGTGTAAACGACAATCATTGTCCCGTTTTTTGTGCTTGATAAATTAGAGAAACCAGGAATGTTGTTTGCGTTAGTGTTTTCTGAATACAATGCATACGGAACACTCAAAAGTTCCGATGTTCCAGTAATAGTATAATTAGTTCCTCCATTTAAATCAGTTTCTGTTTTTATAAAATAAGGACTGTTACGCCAATTAATACCTGAAAAACTCCCAGTTACAATAGTACCTGCACCAATTTCAAATGTAGCAAGCCCGTTTATATTTGTTGTTGGTGTATGAGTTTCAACAAAAACAGGATTACCAGTTGCTGAACCTTGGAGAATACTAATCTGCATGCCAACAGTTGTATTTGTCACTAAAATATTTGCGCTATCCCGTACCACTGCTTGATAAGACATTTTTTGAGGTGCTTGAGCAAAGATGGTAGCAGAAATTGATAGAGATGCAATTATAAGATGGAATTGTTTCATGATTATTTGGATTTAATTATTTTAAATGTTTTTGATTCCTTAGCATTACTTACTCTTAAAAAGTATGTCTGTGGTGCAAGTCCTTCAACTGGAATATTTATTTGACTGTCGTTTATATTATCCTGACAAATAAGACCTCCTTTCAAATCAAATAAGTGATATTTTATTTTTTTATTAGTTGAAGATTTAATTTGCAACACAAGAAAATCATTAGTTGGATTAGGGAATAATAAAGCAGAAAACGAAATAGGCAATTCATTAATATCTGTTGCAAATATCTCAATAGGTTGTTGAAGCCCTGCTGTAATTAAACCCCCGCTACCTGAAGCACTAATGTAATTAACCTGACCAACTGTGTAACTTACATCTCCAGCAACTCCGTTTGCTTGACCTCCTGATGCAACAGTGTTGGATTGTGCAAAAACATTTGTCGCACCAAATAAGGCGCAGATGTATAAAATAATTGTTCTTGATTTTTTCATTTGTTTCTGTTTAGTTTTTACTTGCAGTCACTTTCAAATTAGCACAATGTTTAATCGGAGCGAAATAATTGCGGATAACATTTAAATATGCGAACTCTTTTACTCATAAAGTTCGCTTTTCATCACAAAGGTAGCAGAATAGCGAACTTTATTGCGAGTATGCGAACTTTTAAAATTGCAGCTTATATATATTAATATACAGCAGTTCCTTCATCTCCAAAGCAACATTCTTCATTTTTTCGGTCACATCGCTTGCAGGCAAAGTCACATTGCTTTTATGTAAGGTCTCATTGATCATAAGCCGGGTCTGATTGATCATAAGCCGGGTCTGATTGATCATAAGC
>JADMIO011135898.1_pt1 | contig 15666 bp, 12 predicted proteins | sample 8958161 | NCBI WGS metagenome assembly JADMIO01 (sample SAMN16585339, study PRJNA669376) | soil metagenome | isolation source: Crop rotation soil | place: USA: Cullars Rotation, Alabama | collected 2011
GCCGCGACTTCAAGTCACGTGAATTCCAAGCTTCGGATCCCACTGTGCTGGAAAGTGGCAACCTGCTTGGCCAGGGATTTCGTGAAAGCGACAATACACGCTTTCGTCTGAGCGTAATCGAGCAGCATCGGGGATGGATCGTAAGCCTGAACGGAAGCGGTATTGATTATTGTCGCGCCTGGCCCAAGGTGAGGCATGGCCGCCTTGGTAATCCAGAACATCGCATAAACGTTGGTCTTGAAAGTCGAGTCGAACTGCTCGGTGGTAAGATCTGCGATCGAGGGCTGCGCGATCTGCTTCGCGGCGTTATTGACAAGAATGTCGAGACCGCCCAGGCCTCGCACCGCATCCCCCACAAGCCTGCGGCAGAAACCTTCCTCGCGGATATCACCGGGAATCGCTATAGCCTTGCGTCCTTCTGCACGGATCAGTTTGAGAACCTCCTGTGCGTCCGGCTCCTCGACCGGAAGATAGTTGATCGCGACATCCGCACCCTCGCGGGCAAAGGCAATGGCTGCGGCACGTCCGATCCCGGAATCCCCGCCCGTAAGCAACGCTTTTCGACCTGCCAACCGGCCTGAGCCTTTATAGCTCGTTTCACCGTGGTCGGGACGCGGGTCCATCTTGCCCGCAAGGCCGGGCGGTTCCTGCCTCTGTGGGGGAAAAGGAGGACGAGGGTATTGCGTCCTCGGGTTCTGTTTGCTGGCTTGGCCGGGCACACGTCGCGGCTCGGCAGACACAGCTTCCTGCTGCGCCAAGGCCGGAGTAGCAAGTACGGCAAGGCCGGCCGTTACTTCGCCAACGAACTGGCGCCGTGAAGCGTCTGCAACAGGTTTTGGTTTCATATCCATTTTCCTATAAAAATTGCTGGCAAAAGATTTGCTGTGGAGTCACGTTAATCTGACCTTGCAATAATTTGAATCCTTGATGCCGTCTCCTCAACTTAGGCAAAGAATTCGAGACCGTCAAGAACGAAGAGTCGACTCAATATGACTTGCTCGATGGCGTCCCTCCCGCTCTTGCAGGAGAGGGAAATCAAGGTACTGCTCCACCATTCGCGATGATCTACGGAGCAAAATTTACAGGTAATATTCTTTTATCACGCCCAGACCAGGCAAGCGCAAAAACCTGATATCCCAGCAGAATTGTGACCCAGCATTGAAGCAACGATTGATTTGAAAGATGGAATGAAATATGAGGTCTCGGTGCGCTCGCTGTGCGAATTCAGCGCCAGGCAGGGCGATCTCGACTTGCGCTTCACCCCGGGTCCCTCTGCACTGGAAGGCATCGCCGGCCATAGCACTGTCACTTCCCGCCGGGCTCCCCACTATCAACGGGAAGTAAGCCTTACAGGCGAATACAAACAGTTGCTCGTTCGCGGCCGGGCAGACGGCTTCGATCCTGTCGAGAATCAGCTCGAAGAAATCAAAACCTTCAGGAACGACCTCAGCATGATGCCCGGCAATCAGCGCCAGTTGCATTGGGCCCAGGTCAGAGTCTACGGTTGGCTCCTGTGCCAGAAGCTGGATTTGTGCCGCGTTCGCCTCGCGCTGGTGTACTTCGACATCGTCAGCAAACAGGAAACTTTGCTGACGGAGGTCCATGATGCCGAAACACTCAAGCGCTATTTCGAAGACCAGTGCGAACGCTTTCTGTACTGGGCCGAACAGGAATTAGCGCATCGAACAGCGCGCGACCGCGCGCTGGCCGCTCTGCGATTTCCCTACACATCATTTCGCCAGGGCCAGCGGGAGCTGGCTGAGGCTGTTTACCGGGCAGCTCGGGATGAACGCTGTCTCATTGCACAAGCTCCAACAGGCATAGGCAAAACTATCGGCACCCTGTTTCCGCTCCTTAAAGCCGTTCCCGGGCAAAAACTGGACAAGATATTCTTCCTGACGGCCAAGACTTCGGGCCGGCAACTGGCGCTCGACGCGGTTGAGCGAATCAAGGCCAGCGAACCTGCTTTGTCTTTACGAGTGCTCGAATTAACCGCACGGGACAAAGCATGTGAACATCCCGACAAGGCGTGTCATGGGGACTCCTGTCCTCTGGCACGGGGGTTCCATGACCGGCTTCCGAAGGCGCGAGCCGCTGCACTTGAAACGCGCCTGACAAATGCAGGAAGAAGTATAAATAATGCCGAGAACACGAGCGTGCTGGATAAGAATTTACTGCGCGCCATCGCTCGTGAACATCAACTTTGCCCCTACTATCTTTCCCAGGAACTGGTCCGCTGGAGCGATGTGGTCATAGGCGACTACAATCATTACTTCGACCTGAATGCAACGCTATATGGATTGGCCAGTGCCAGCCAGTGGCACGTCGGCGTGTTGGTGGACGAAGCTCACAATCTGCTCGACCGGGGACGGAAGATGTATTCAGCCGAACTGGATCAGACGAGTTTTAAAATAATGCGGCGCTCTGCGCCGCTGGCACTGAAGAAGCCTCTTGACCGCATCAATCGTTGCTGGAACGAGTTAAATAAGGAGCAGGTGGACGTCTATCAGGTTTACCTGGCACTGCCCGGCAAATTCCTTACGGCGCTACAGCAAGCCATCTTCGCTATTACTGAATATTTCTCAGGAAACCCCAGCGGTATAAATAGTGAACTGCTACGCTTTTACTTCGATGCGTTGCACTTTTCCCGGATAGCCGATTTATTTGATCGGCATTCGCTCTTCGACATCGCGAAAATTGCCGGATACGGCGCGAGATTTTCGGAAAATGGCCGGACTCACTCGACGCTCTGCCTCAGAAACATTATTCCCGCCCCCTTTCTCACTCAGCGTTTCGCAGCCGCCAAATCCATCACTCTATTCTCCGCCACATTAAAACCCTGGCATTTCTATTGGGATATGCTTGGTCTGCCTGAGAACACCGTACAGGTCGAAGTACAATCTCCTTTCCGCCCTGAGCAATTATCAGTTCGGATCGTCGCTGATATTTCTACGCGATATAGAGATCGTGAGGCTTCGGTTTCGCCAATCGTTGACCTGATATCCGGGCAATTCGCCCAGCGGCCTGGAAATTACCTTGCCTTTTTTAGCAGTTTTGCCTATCTGAAGAGTGTGGCTGGCTTGCTCAGATCAAGATATCCGGGAATTCCACTGTGGGAACAAAAGCGGGGAATGGAAGAAGCTGAGCAGAGCGCATTTCTTGCGCGTTTTATGCCGGCGAGCCAGGGCGTAGGCTTTGCGGTGCTGGGCGGGTCATTTGCCGAGGGCATCGATCTCCCGGGCAAACGCCTGTCAGGCGTCTTTATCGCAACACTCGGGTTGCCGCAGGTCAATCCTGTCAATGAACAGATCAGACAACGCATGGAGGCCATTTTCCATGCGGGCTATGAGTATGCGTATTTCTTCCCCGGTATGCAAAAGATCGTGCAGGCTGCAGGTCGCTTGATCCGCACCCAACTCGATGAAGGAACCATTTACCTGATTGATGACAGATTTACCCGGCTCGACGTTCGTCGTCTGTTGCCTTACTGGTGGAAAGTGGAACAACACAAATAAAAGAGGCAAGATTATCTTGCCTCTTTTATTTGATGCGTTGCCACTTACCCGTATCTACACGTAGACGCGATAAGCGGATTCTTCCCTCTTATTTGTGCGTGTAGTCGTCAACCTTGTCACTCACGTGATCCGTGCCAACAGGCGCCACCGGGATGATTCTTTCATCGTTTCTGTGGGTGGGCGTTGTGTAATCCTTGGAGGAGGACTTCGTTTGGGTGGAGCTTGGTTCCGTGTAGGTCGTGTCGGTATAGCTTTTTGTCCCATAATACGAATTGATCGTATTCTGCCATGTGGGATCCGCCATGTCCGGCCAATGATCCTTGTCGAATCCCGGGGCGGATTCCAGACGTTCCTTATCCACGTTAAGTATGAACCGCTTGTTCTCGGTGTCGAGCTTCAGCGCGCTCCATGGAACAGCGAAAAGCTTGTCGGCGATGCCGAGAAACCCTCCGAAGGACAACACCGCGTACGCGACTCTGCCGGTATTCATATCAAGCATGATCTCCTTGACATCGCCGAGATCTTCGTCCTTATGATTGTAAACATCCTCTCCCATGAGAGTGTCCGCGCCCATCAAGCGGGGTCCCGGCCCTTCGCCCTGGCTCTTGTACATGCCGTAGGTATCTCGTTCTTCATAGCCCATGTTGATCTCCTGTTTAAGTAGTTTTGAATCCCAACGAATTATTCTTGCGATTTCCTTGTTAATCCTGCCGTACTGTCCCACTGTGTATCGATTTGAAATCAGCACGCTCAGACATGTACAGAATGCTGCAATTGACGGAAGAGGTCAGTGCGGTAACGTACAAAAACCGTTTTTGGGTCTCATCCGTTTTTAATCAGGGGGAAAAAACCAGGGAAACAGCCGGCGCAAGTATGTCTGCCAGCGCACAGAGCCACGGCTCTGGTTAAAGCATAATTACTGTAGAAATGAGCGCGAACCATGCAACAAGCGCCTTCCGACGGAGTGTGGCATACCATAATGCATACTGCCGGTGATTGAACCGATTCCCGATCAGCACTGATAAAAGAGAAGGAGAGAAGGCAAAGTATGCTCCAGACTTCCAGCTTGCGTATCGAACGCCCATCGTTATCGCGCGAATGGATCGATCGATACGATAAAGTACGCAATCAAACACTGAAGCTTGTCGAGACGCTCACACCGGAAGATCAAATGGTGCAGTCCATGCCTGAGGCGAGTCCGGCAAAGTGGCACCTCGCGCATACCACGTGGTTCTTCGAGACGTTCATTCTCGGGCCCAACATGCCCGATTACGCCGCCTTCGATACCCAGTTCAGCTTCCTCTTCAACTCGTATTACAAGCGGCTGGGCAGCCACCCTCATCGGGCGATTCGCGGCACATTCTCTCGTCCATCCCTTGATCGGATTCGCCTCTATCGAACCCATGTGGACAATGCGATGAAAGAACTGCTCGGGCGGGAACTCACCGGGGACCTTTTGAGATTGCTCGAACTGGGCCTGAATCACGAACAGCAACATCAGGAATTAATCGTTACGGATATCAAGCACGCGTTCTGGATGAATCCCCTGCGTCCGGCTTTCCGCCCCGCCCTGCACCCGACTTCAGGGCCAGGCTGTCAACTCGGCCAGATAAGGCCAGCCGAACTCGGCCCCCTCGCCGCAACGCCACTGATGTGGCGTTATTTTGATGAAGGTACCTACGAGGTGGGGCACGATATGCGCGGCTTCGGGTTTGATAATGAATTGCCGCAACACAAGGTTTGCTTGAAATCCTTCTATATTGGGTCCCGCCTGATTACGAACCAGGAATACATGACCTTTATAGACAACGGTGGCTACCGCCGCCCCGAGCTGTGGCTATCCGACGCTTGGGATCAAGTTTGTGATAATGGCTGGGCAGCACCGCTTTACTGGGAACGGACGGGTGAATCATGGGTTCAGTTCACTTGCAACGGCATGATGCCGCTTGATCCAGTCGAACCCGTATGCCATATAAGCTTTTATGAAGCCGATGCATTCGCCCGGTGGGCGGGCGCCAGGCTTCCAACCGAGTTCGAATGGGAGATCGCGGCCCGCACCGTCAGGGATTGGGCAAAAACCTCTAATAATTTTCTGGAAAGGGAAAACTTCCACCCTGTCGCCGCCCGGCAACCGGGGCAGGAGCAGGGACAGGTGAGCCTCCAACAGGTCTTTGGTGACACCTGGGAGTGGACCTCAAGCCCCTACACCGCTTATCCGGGCTATCATCCGCCCGCCGGCGCTGAGGGCGAATACAACGGCAAATTCATGTGTAATCAAATGGTGTTGCGCGGTGGCTCATGTGTAACGCCTGAATCCCATATCCGCACCACTTATCGCAATTTCTTTCCACCGCAAATGCGCTGGCAGTTCTCCGGTATAAGGCTGGCTCGCGATCCTGAACCCGGCAGTTGACCCCTTATCCTTGTTTTATTAAAACGATTACGAAGTTTTTTGCAACCCCGACCTGCGCTTTTATGACAAATCACTAAAGGGATTTACGATGGCAACTGTACTTAAACGTTTGAGTCCCGTATCGGCTCCGCTGTCGCCCATAGCAGGCGATGTCCTGGAAGGCCTCACCCGCACGCCCAAAATGCTGTCGCCGAAATTGCTTTACGACGCGCAAGGCTCGGCTTTATTCGAACAGATCACACAATTACCGGAGTATTATCCAACGCGGACAGAAGCGGCGATATTGACGACGCATGCCGAAGAAATATGCTCCCGGTTAGGCCCGGAAATATCGGTCAGCGAACTTGGCGCCGGCACCGCAACCAAGACTCGCATTTTGCTGCGCTCGCTGCTGCAACGGCAACCCAGTGTTGATTATTTTCCCCTGGATGTCTCCGATACAGCGCTGCAAGTGGCCAAAGACGAACTGGAAAAAGAACTGGTAGCGGTGAATGTGCATCCCTGTGTCGGTGACTTTGAAGACCTGACGTTTATCGACCAACAGGCGTCGCCGCGCCTCGTGTTATATATCGGATCGAGTATCGGAAACCTGGAACACGACGAAGCCGTTTCACTGCTCCAAAATATTGCCCGGCAATTGTCGAGTGGAGACCAGTTGCTGCTTGGCGTGGACCTGGTGAAGGATAGCAACGTGCTGCATGCAGCCTATAACGACAGTGCCGGCATCACTGCTTCGTTCAACAAGAATCTTCTCGTCCGTATCAACCGCGAACTGGGCGGCCACTTCGAGCCGGATGCTTTTTCCCATGTATCATTCTGGAACGAAACGGAGTCGCGAATTGAGTTACACCTTGAAAGCAACTGTCGTCAATCGGTGAGGGTCGATGCACTGGACACGACACTGCGGTTTTATCAAGGTGAGCGTATTCACACGGAAAACAGTTACAAGTACACGATTGAATGCCTTGAAGATTTGCTCCGGCGAGGCGGTTTCAATGTGGAAAATACCTGGACGGATTCCCATTGCTGGTTCGCGGTAAGCCTGGGCGTGATAATATAGGCGCAGAAATCGTTCAGGAACTCTTGAAGCAACTCTCCGAACCAATTCCAACCCACGCAGCGCCTGCGCAGACGCTCGCCACCTTCCTCCTCATAGCCATCTGAACATTGCCGTCTGAAGATTAATTCATTTAAATTCGATTGTAATATCCCCGGCAGAAGAGCGGTAGAATAGCAGCGATCAAGTAGAGTCCAAGGCGGAAAGGGAAAATAATGTTTGAGTGGCTGACGAGCCCCGAAGCGTGGGTGGCGCTAGTGACTTTGACCGCCCTGGAAATTGTCCTGGGTATAGACAATATCATTTTCATCTCGATTCTTGTAGGCCGGCTCCCCCAGGCTCAGCGCAACTTCGCCCGACGGATGGGCCTAAGCCTCGCAATGCTGACTCGGCTCGCGTTGCTTTTCTCTATCTCATGGGTGATGGGGCTCACCCAGCCATGGTTCGAGGTGCTTCACAATCCGATTTCAGGACGCGACATCGTCCTGATAGGAGGCGGCCTGTTTCTTCTTGCCAAGGCCACTCACGAAATACACAGCAGCCTGGAAGGCGCGGGGGAAATCACCCCAAAAACCATGGCTACAAGCATGGGAATGGTTCTGGTGCAGATTGCCGTCCTGGATATTGTATTTTCGCTGGACTCGGTAATCACGGCTGTCGGCCTGGTCGAGCACATTGCCTTGATGGCGATTGCCATTGTGCTCGCTGTGCTGGTGATGTTGATGGCGGCCAAGCCGATCGGAGATTTTGTGGAAACCCATCCAACTATCAAGATTCTTGCGCTGGCGTTCCTGATATTGGTGGGGCTTACGCTGATACTTGAAGGTTTCGGTATTCATATACCGAAAGGCTACATCTATTTTGCAATGGCTTTTTCAGTCGGTGTGGAATTTATCAATCTTCGAATGCGTAAAAAACATGCAGAGGCCATCAAGCTCCATAAGCGGACAACGGACTTCGAGTGATTATTTGCTGCTGAACCACAGAGTATGCATGGTTTACACCTGTTTTACTGCGGCCCTCTCCACCACCTTCAAGGATGAAGCTTCCCTCGATCCCATCTTTAAAAGACGCAACACTCCCCCGCCACCCTGCCAATTTCCGTTGCGGCCTCTTGCTCTCAAATCCTGAATAAGCCAAATAAATCTACCTACGCGAATGCTTGATTGGCAAGACGGCCAGCCTTTTTCGCGCCGCTTCGGCGATGTTTACTTTTCCAGGGATTCCGGACTCGCAGAAAAGCGCTATACCTTTTTGCAGGGTAACCGGCTGGCTGAGCGTTTCGCGTCTTTATCGAGCGGAGGCGGGTTCGCAATCGGCGAAACCGGATTCGGCACGGGTTTGAGCTTTTTATGCGCCTGGCAGCTTTTTGAGGAGATCGCCCCGGCAACGAGCAGCCTGGATTTTTTCAGTGTCGAAAAATACCCGCTTGAAGAGCAGGAGCTGGCTGATGCCCTGGCGCTATGGCCCGCGTTGCGCCACTATGCAGACGAACTGACCGCGCGGTGGCGACGACGTGTCCCAGGCTGGAATCGTTGGACTTTTGCCAGCGGGAGAATACGTCTTACGCTGGTAATAGGCGACGTGGCCGAGGCACTGCCTGAAATTACCGATAGTATCGACGCATGGTTCCTGGATGGCTTTTCACCGGCCCTCAATCCCGAGATGTGGACGCAGCAGGTACTGGAGCACATCTCTGAGGCTTCCCACCCGCACGCCACCTTTGCCACCTACACGTCCGCCGGTTGGGTGCGACGCGGTTTGGCGCAAGCAGGATTCGAGGTATGCAAATCGCCCGGCTTCGGCCGTAAACGCGAAATGCTGCATGGCTGCCTTGCCAATTCGCGCGTCTCAAGCGTTTCGAAAGCGACTAAACCCAGCATTCCAGAAAAAGCGATTGTCATCGGTGGCGGCATATCGGGTTGCGCGGCGGCTTCGGCATTGGCGATGCGAGGCGTCTCCGTTACGCTCATCGAGAGTGCTCCAACATTGGCGAGCGCGGCATCGGGCAATCCGCTTGGCATACTGCATGCACGTTTGAGCGCGGGCATGAATCCCCTGCAGCGCTTCATACTTGCGTCGTATGGACATGCTCTCGCCTTGCTTGACGAAAAACTGCCCATTGATGGGATTGCCCGTGCAGAATGTGGCGAGTTGCAACTGGCCTTTTCAGCAGATGAAACAAAACGCATCGACAAGTTGGCTGCGCTTGGTTGGCCACCGCACGTCATGCGGCGCGTGGATGCGGCTGAGGCGTCCAGCCTGGCGGGTATTGAAGTGGCTTATGGCGGCCTCTGGTTCCCCGCCGGAGGTTGGCTGGTTCCCCCTCGCCTGTGCGCTGCATTAGCTGCCAACCCGGCCATCGAACAGCTTTCAGCGTATCGCGTGAAATCGCTGGCAGCAGTGAAAGATGGCTGGCTTGTGGAAGCGGAAGACTCGCATGAGCGACGCTCCTCTTTTGAGGCCCAGGTCGTGGCAGTTTGCACGGGATATCAGGTGAAATCCCTCCCGCCTTTAATAAATCTTCCGCTGACCCCGGTCAGGGGGCAAATCACCACACTTCCTGCCACGCGACATAGCGATAAACTGCAAGCAATTGTATGCGCGGGCGGATACGTGACTCCCCCAGTCGGAGGAGTGCACATGACGGGCGCAACTCATGCATTTAATGATGAGGGAATTGATTTGCGTACCTCCGACCATAGGGAAAATTTATCCAGGATTGCGGAAATATCGCCGATGCTGGCTGAAGCCTTGCATCCTGACGCGTTGGACGTAAACTCGCTGTCAGGCCGTGCGTCCGTCAGAGCTTCTGTTCCCGGCGCGATACCGCTGGTTGGCGAATTATTGCCGGGGCTGTATACCAGCCTGGGTCACGGCACGCGTGGCTTGATAACCGCAGGTCTTTCAGGGGAATTGATTGCGGCGGCTGCTTGCGGGCAGTTGCCGCCCTTGCCACGGGCTACTATCAAGGCGCTTTCGCCTGCAAAGTGGTTTCCGCGTGAGGATGCTTCCAGTTTCATTACAGCAGGAAAGGTGACTGCGGGGGAAATTCCGCCAAATCAACGGTAGAGCTTCCTCCATCGGGTTATCGCTGCCGCTCCAAAAAAAAATCCGCGCAAGGTGTACTTCAGTCCAGTGCACAAGCCTTACCAAAAGCCGTAAAATACGCAGCGCTTTCCTGGCTAACTCAGCCTCGGTAATTGGCGGGGCGATCGTAAGCGTTGCATGTATCGCTGTATGTATTGTATTGGGACTGACCCTGATCATTGCATCTGGCTGGCGCCGGGGATGAGTTTATCGCTTATAGAGGAGTTTTATGAACCCTAAACCCAGGCGTATAGCAGTACACGTTGCAAAAGCCGGTTCGGAAGGATCACTTGCCCTCATACCGGTCGGTTACTGGAAGAGCGCCGCAATCGGCGTTACGGCATATATATTTGAAGAAACAGAAGCGACTCTACGCGAGTGCGGCCTCGTTCCGGATTGGATCAAATATCCTGAGCGGCCTGGAGCCGGCATTGCTGTACCCGCCCACCATCATTTTCCCAACTATCTAAAGCTTTTGAGATTGGGAAACGGGCGCCTGCGCCTTGTAATTGACGTCCGCGCCGTGCTGAAAAAGGATTTTCCGTTCAAGCGTTTTCTTGGCGGCTTGACGAACGATACGAACCTTTCCCTCGTGAAGGGCGAATCGACGTAACGAGGTAGTCTTAAGTTTCTGCTAAATATCTACTCGAGCCCCGGCGACGTGCGGGGGCGGAAGAACGACACAAAGGAGTGGAAGCGACGGACCGGTCATGTGAGTAACGGGTACGGACAGATGATCCTCTCTTGACCGCTGCAAGTCTTGATCCAGTCAACTCCTGCAGAGTAATTCACATTCCCTTGAAATCTAGCGTCCTGCACCAAAACGCAATCGCATTAAGCTGTTTAGTTGGTGGGAAGCGTTTTTGAATCTCAACCGCCACTCCTTGGAAAACGCGCGCTTGTATAATTTACGTTTCCGTGAAATCAACCCGGCCAGGATTTTATAGCGCAGCATGATGTATAAAAAATTTTCGGGGAGATGGCTCCAAATCTGATAGCGGTTTAAAGCCAGTTCAATCAGGCTTATTCTCGAATAATATGATATGAGAACCTGGTCAGGGTAGGCGGGATTAAACGGATAGGGATATGTAATCGTCTCACCTGTGGTGAAATGGCGCTTGATAACATCGGCCAGATCATCACCAAAGTACCTCGAATAACCTGTCCACATATTGGGCCTCATATCGGCCTCAAAAAAATATAATTTGTTATCGTAATTGCACCGGATGGAGCTCATATTTACAAAACCATCCGCTCCAAGTGCTCTACCGATCAAGCTGAGTTCATCAAAAACCTCTTTTTCCACACAAGCGAGTTGCGTATATCTCCTTACTGCAGTGGGTCCAAATTTATAGGTATATTTTTCCTGTGTTGAGCATGCAAAATGGATCAATTCGCCATTTTGGTAAAAAGCTTCCACAGAAATCTCAGTACCTTCTATTTTCTTCTGGATTAGCACTGGATAGGCCTGCAATTTAACGAGCGCATTGTCCAGGTCGCTGTCGTTCACGCACTCGTATACGCCCAGGCCCCCGGCAGACGAATCGAGCTTGATAAACAACGGATAGCCAAGCGTTTGTGCAGCGGTTTTTAATTCCTGCCCGTTATTCGCGATTAGATAATCCGGCGTCCTCACCCCATTTTTGCTAAAAGCAACTGACAATCCAACTTTAGAAAAAATATGGTCGAAATCTTTATGCGAAATGACTGGAAGCAGCTTTAATTTATCGTCATCAGGTAAATCCAGATCCAATATTCTTCTCAGTGTCGGATCGTCCCCGACAACGGTAAGCACGTATTCCTTTTTTATACTTTCTGAAGCAGTCTTCAATAAAACATCATCTTTCTCGGCAAGAAAATAATTCCGCATGGATCTGGTTCTTGTTAAAAAGGCGTTTGTAGATATGACATCTATCGTAAAACCTGCCCTGGTCAATAACCCGAGCGCAGCCATTGCCAATTCGGGCCAGTTGCCCCCTATTAAAAGAGCCTCGAGCTCATGCGTTGTTTGATCTTTCATCCGCTTACAGTGAAGGATTGGAATCCGACAGTAAACCATCTCTTGGAGGCAAGCAGTAGCTGTAAAACCTTACAGGGTGCAGCAGTTGAATGCCTCTCGACAGTTATCTTTTAAGCGCGAACTCAGGTTACCAGGGGGAAGGCAATCGATAATGGAGAACACGCTGTTCCACAACACGTGCCCTGCCCGGACCGCAGAGCGACTTTGTTGGGTCTGCCGCTACCACTGGGTATTGCATGTCCGGAATTGCGGGGTCAGATTCAAGCGTGCGGACTACTGGCCAATATTTCGAACTGAGACTTCTCAAAAGGAGATTGACACGGGATATCATTGACTCAACCCCAAGCTCCTCTAAAAATAAAATAAATATCTAGTTTCGCTAGCAAATCGCTGGAAATAGTCTATACATAGAACGCTTCGCGCAATTTGCCCGGGCACCTCAGGTCGTAACAATGAAAAAAATCATTCCATTTTTGAGGACACCAATGAACAATCGACAATCTCTTCTTATCGCCGCTGCTCTTTTTACCTTGGCCCCGGCTTCATACGCGGCGGACACGCTTATTACCTTCGATGACATACCACAGGCGAATTATTATTTTGGAGATATTCCCGCCAATTATAAGAACCTTAGCTGGACAAATCTTCAATATATAAACCCTTTCCATACTAACGGATGGGCTAATAGCGGCGCTGGAACCGGTATTGTGTCGTTATCCTATGACGCGATCAGCAGCTCCGGAGTACCGGCGGAAATTCAGTCTACAACGCCGTTCACTTTGAACAGTGCCTATTTTGCGGCAAACTGGAACGATGGCCTCAGTATCACGGTTAAGGGCGAGCTGGCAGGAGCAATTGTTCATACCCAGACGTTCACGGTTGACACAACGGGTTCCACTCGGGAGTTCTTTAATTGGGACAATATAGATACAGTTCTGATTACCGCCACAGGCGGTACACACAACGCCTCGCTAGCCTCTAGTGGTACAAGTTTCGCTATGGACAATCTGATCATTAATTCCCCCGTCCCCGAACCCGACACGTATGCCATGCTTCTGGCTGGCCTAGGTTTGGTTGGTTTTTTGGCGCGGCGCAGAAAAATCAGTTGATACCAGAACCCAGCAGGCTGTAAATGAGAAACCTGCCAAGTTGGCGGGTTTCGTCGTTTCGGAGTGAGCATTTGTTCTTGCTTGTGCTAAGAAAGCGTAATTCTCAGACTTGTCCTTTCATTGCCTCCTGAGCCGCTTTAGCCAGGAATCCGTACCGTGCGATTCCGCACGGATGCTTTTGAAACCGGGCGGCCATAATAAGTCCGCGATAACCAAATAGGGTTTATCAGAGGAGCATAGTTGTTCAGACATTTGCTCATGAGTCGAAGTGGCATAGAACTCTGACAACCTATTTTCTGGTCAGCCTAACGGTCCATTCAACACAATTACTTCCGCCGGCGAACTTAATTACAAGGGGCACTTCATTATGCAAGCCAATTTAAATCAAGCCAATACCTTTGAACTCAGTGGAAAATCGATTCACGTGAGTTACGCAAGCACGAGTTTCGGGGGCGTTCCGACCCTCAGCTATCGCGATGATCGGTTAAGCCGTTCCTTCACCGGAGAAGAGATTCGTATTGCGGATACAGAGCTTGGCCAGTTGATTACCGTAACATTGGAAGCAATTCCAGACTTTAAAGTTGTAACCTTTACATTGGCTTTACCTATAGTCACTGTGCCTCAGATTAATACTCCAATAGGTATCAAGGTCCCCGGAGTTACTGTTACAAATCCCACAACAATTGGTGGCCCAAAGCTGCTAGGACCAGGACCGCAAAAACTCTATTCGATCGTCAATATGAAAGGAACTGCCCAATTTTTTGAGTTTTAGCTTGCTATTGAACAATAAAAGTGATTAGCGACTTTCATTACTAATGACGGCGATATTTTGGTTGCGGACCATGCCGTCGAGCTATCGCGCGTTCGGGGTTACTTTTTCCTTCCCAGGAATTGCCTCTCGGGCGTTGAATTATCGCCGTCTACGCAAGCCTATAAAGATGGGAGATGAAGGTCTTCCACATGAGCTGGCTAATACCTTTACTTCGGCAGTTTTTTACCCTTCCCCCGCTGGCGCCCAGGCTGTTGCTAGCTCTGTTTGAGGTACCGCACAGCATGGGGGGAGTCGAATATTTGCTCGCTTTAAGGTCAGAATTGGCCGCCAGTTATTGGCAGCTCTCCACAAGATCGTCTTCGAGCTTTTTGAATTGACCTTTGTTCATACATTCAGATTGGAAATTGTGGAAGAAAAAAGATGCCGTGCTGGGAACGGCAAAATCCAGTCGAAAAGTTCCTGCAATGAAAAATGGGTTAAGTCATTTCTGACTTAACCCATCGATTATGTGGCGCGCCCGGCAGGATTCGAACCCACGCCTCCTTGGTTCGTAGATTTCGTCTCGTGATTCAGGAGGCTTTATATTCAAAGAGTTAAGCACTTGCCGAGCGTTCCAAAATTACAGCAAAGCACAGCAAAGCATATCAGATCACGCAAAACTCACGCGCCCTCTTTGAGGTTCTCCACGTGTTAATTGCCGCAACTTGCTTACTTAATTCTGAATTTATTCCTTATTGCGAGGCCAAATAGGAATATCAAGAGGGCGGAGATTAAGGTTTGAATAAAACCTATAAAGACAACTCCATAGGGCATTTTTGGAAGTGATTCATTTCTACCATAAAGACAGCCATAGCTTTCTAGACCCTTATCTGGCCTTCCGACTCCTGAAAAAATAATCCCATTGTGAATTGCAAGGTAAGCTGCCGCGGCTACCGGATTGCTTTCGCCTGATAAAAGAGAAGAATTAGCGCAGGAAAGATCAGTGAAAGGAAGGGAGGTCCTGGTCCCTAGAACCCAGCCAAAAAAAGTTGTAGGTGGGTCATTAGAAATCAGATGGTAATGCAAGAAAGACGCCCAACTCGCAATGGTAAGGAGGATCCACCAAGCTATGGGCCTGAATACTGAGCGGCCGAAATCGGACAAATATTGATACAACATGCCCGTCCAATATCTCCCACCGCCTGGCCACTCTGATCTACGATTATCTAGTCTTGGAAGCGGAAAATCTTCCACATACCTAAGCGACTTAATCTCCTCTGCAAAGAACATCTGCTCTCGCTCGTGATCGTGGGCTTGAATTGCAAGCCGCTTTAATGCTCTCCACCGTGAGGGGTCTCCGTCAATGGTGTGAAACCCATGCCGCTTTAATACTCTCCACAGTGAGGGGTCTCTGTCCGAAACATTGCGCTCGATATTAAAGTGACACCGATCAAATCCAGGTGCCTCATCAAAACGTGCTTGGTAGAAATCTGGAACAGACTTAAACGTAGCACCGCTCATACTGAAATAGCTTTTCCCCTTCACAGCTGTAAATAAGGTATCAGCGTTGAAAGTTGTTTCGTCAAAGTACGAAGGTCCATTAAAAACAGCGTGAGCAAAAGTTGTTACACCATTGAACTGAACTTTATTAAAAACAGTGGAATCATTAATGAATACCGCTTGCCGAAAGCGTGCGTCGCCATTAAAGACT
>JADMIO010820056.1_pt1 | contig 15662 bp, 9 predicted proteins | sample 8958161 | NCBI WGS metagenome assembly JADMIO01 (sample SAMN16585339, study PRJNA669376) | soil metagenome | isolation source: Crop rotation soil | place: USA: Cullars Rotation, Alabama | collected 2011
GCGACAACTTGTCCACGTGGAATTCTAAGCTTAGGATCCCAATGTGCTGGAAAGGGTCCTGACGTTGGCCCTGGGCATCGGCGCGAACACGGCTATCTTCTCGGTCGTCAACGCCGCCCTGCTCAGACCGCTGCCGTACCCGCAGCCCGAGCGCCTGGTGGCACTGCGCTCCAACGAATCGCTCCCGGACCTCGACGACATTAAAGAGCAAAGCCGGTCGTTCGAGGCTCTGGGCGGCGCGGTGATGCAGCCACAGGATTTCACGGGCGAGGCCGAGCCCGTGCAGGTCCAGGCCGCGCTCGTCAACGCGGACCTCTTCAAAGCCCTGGGGGCTGAGCCCGCCTTCGGCCGGGTGATTTCGGCGGAGGAGGACCGCACCGGCGCGGAGCGCATCGTGGTGCTCGGCCACGGATTCTGGCTGCGCCATTTCGGCGGCGACCAGAATGTCATCGGCAGACAGATACCGCTGAGCGGAAATAACTATACGGTCGTCGGCGTCATGCGCCCCGATTTCAGTATGCCTCTGGAGAACCCTGACGTGTGGGTCGCCTTGCGCGTGGCTAACCCTCTCGCGGCCGGGGCTCGCGGCGTCCACTTCCTGCGGACTTACCTACGCTTGAAGCCTGAGGTGACACTCGCCCAGGCGCAGGCCGAGATGGATGGCATCAATAGCCGGTTGGCGCAAGCCTACCCGGACGAGAATCAGGAGCGAACCAGGCGCTTGATGCCGCTCCACGAGCGCGTCACGGGCGAGGTCCGCCCTGCGCTGCTCATCCTCTTCGGGGCGGTGGGGCTGGTGCTCCTGGTCGCCTGTGCCAATTTCTCAAGCCTCCTGCTCGCGCGCTCGGCCGCGCGGCAGCAGGAGCTAGCGATTCGCGCGGCGCTCGGCGCAGTCCGCGGGCGACTGGTGCGTCAGGTCTTGACCGAAAGCCTGTTGCTGGCGCTCCTCGGCGGGGCGGGAGGACTCGTGCTCGCCATGTGGGGTGTGGATGTGCTGATGGCGCTCAAGCCCGCGGACCTCCCGCTGGTCGCGGCTGTCGGCATTGACAGGTGGGTACTCGCCTTCACCTTCGGCGTCTCCGTCCTGACAGGCATCGTCTTCGGGCTCGTGCCCGCGCTCAGCTCGTCGCGGCTCGACCTGAACGAAGTGTTGAAGGAAGGCGGGCGCGGCGGCGCGGGCGGCGTCCTCCGGCAGCGAGTTCGCAGCGTCCTCGTCGTCTCCGAGATTGCGCTGGCCCTCATGCTCCTGATCGGCGCGGGGCTGCTCATCAAAGGCTTCTGGCGCTTGCGCTCCGTTGACCCAGGCTTCAAGACCGACAACCTGCTGACGATGCGTGTCGAGCTTCCGGAGACGCGTTATCAAGAGATTCCCAAGCAGACGCAGTTCCGCCAGGCCGTGCTTGAACGCCTCAATGCGCTGCCGGGCACGCAGGCCGCGATGGTGAGCGAGCTTCCGCTGAGCGGCGACCAGTTGACGCACAACTTCATCATTGACGGGCGTCCCCCGCTCGCCGTAGGCACGGAGCCTGAGCTGAACACGCGCAGCGTCGCCGGCGATTACTTCCGCACGATGGGCATTCGCGTCATTGAGGGGCGCGAGCTGACGCCCCAGGACAGGGCCGACGCGCCCGCGGTCGGCGTCGTCAACGAGAGCTTCGTCCGTCAATATTTCCCGGACGAAAATCCAATCGGCAAGCGCATCCGCTGGGTGCGTGTGGATCCGCCGAAGTGGATGACCATCGTCGGCGTCGTCGGCGACGTGAAGCACTTCGGCTTAAACCAGCCGGAGGAGCCGGCCTTCTACTCTCCGTACTTCCAGTCGGACCAGCCCTGGAAGCGTTGGATGTATCTGGTCGTGCGGAGCCAGGGAGACTCCGCCTCGCTCGTCAATCAGGTGAAGAGTGAAATCTGGGCGGTGGATAAACAGCTCCCCGTGAGCAAAGTCAGCACGATGGCCGAAGTGATGTCGGCATCAATCGCCAGTCAACGATTCAACCTGACGTTGATGAGCGTCTTCGCCGTCACCGCCCTGCTCCTGGCCGCGGTCGGCATCTACGGCGTGATCGCCTATTCGGTCACGCAGCGGTCGCACGAAATGGGCATCCGCATCGCCCTCGGCGCGCAAGCCCGCGATGTGCTCAAGCTCGTCGTCGGGCAGGGATTGAAGTTAGTTCTCATCGGCATCGTCTTAGGACTGGCCGGGGCGTTCGCCGTCACGCGCCTGATGGCGAGCCTGCTGTTCGGCGTGAGCGCGACCGACCCGGCGACCTTCGTCGCACTCGCGGCGCTGCTGGCAGGGGTGGCGTTGCTGGCGAGTTACGTCCCTGCGCGCAGGGCCACCAAGGTAGACCCGATGGTGTCACTTCGTTACAAGTGAGGTGCTTGGGATGAGATCACTGTTACAGGACTTGCGATACGGCGTCCGGTCGCTGCTCAAGAGGCCGGGCTTTACTCTCGTGGCGGTCGTGGCGCTGGCGCTCGGCATCGGCGCTAACAGCGCGATTTTCAGCGTCGTCAACTCGGTCCTGCTGCGCCCGCTGCCTTACAAAGACCCAGGGCAGTTGGTCATCGCGTGGGAGACGAACCCGCAACTGCTGAGTGATTACCTGAAGACGCACAACGAGGCCGCGCCCGCCAACTTCTTCGACTGGCAGACCGAGAGCCGGTCGTTCGAGAACCTGGCGGCCTTCAGGTGGCAGGACTTTAACCTGACCGGCGGGGATGTTCCCGAGCAGGTGATAGGCAATTCAGTCACGACCAACATGTTCGCCACGCTCGGGGTCCGGCCCTTCCTGGGGAGGGATTTTCTGGCCGAAGAGGGGCAGGCGGGGCGTGAGAACGTCGTGATTTTGGGCCACGGCCTGTGGCAGCGGCGCTTCGGCGCGAACCTCGGCATCGTCGGACAAACGATCAGCGTCAACGGCCGTCCCTTCACGGTCGTCGGCGTCATGCCCGAGGGCTTCGAGTTTCCGCGCGCGGCCTCGGAGTTGTGGACGCCGCTGGCCCCGAGCGACGATTTCAAGACCAACCGCACGGCCCATTTTCTCTACACGCGCGCGCGCCTGAAACCGGGCGTCACCATCGAACAGGCGCAGGCCGAGATGGACACCATCGCCGCGCGCTTGCGCCAGCAGTACCCGGACACGAACAACCAGCGCGGCGTCCGCCTCGCCTCGCTCTCCGATGAGAGTGTGGCCGAGATCAAGCCCGCGCTGCTAATCCTGCTCGCGGCGGTCGGGTTCGTGCTGCTGATAGCGTGCGCCAACGTGGCGAACCTGATGCTGGCGCGGGCCGCCGCGCGCCAGAAGGAGATTGCCATCCGCACGGCCCTCGGCGCAGGCAGACTGCGCATCATCCGTCAACTGTTGACGGAGAGCGTCCTGCTCTCGCTCGTCGGCGGGGTCTGCGGTCTGCTGCTCGCCCTCTGGGGCATAGACCTCTTGCTCGCCAGTATGCCGCGGCAATTCGCGCTCGGCATCCCCGGCTGGAACAAGATCGGATTGGACTACCGCGTCCTCGGCTTCACGCTCCTGGTCTCGCTTTTGACGGGAATCCTCTTCGGCCTTTTCCCGGCGTGGCATGCGTCGAAGTACGACCTCAACGAATCGCTCAAAGAGGGGAGCAAGGGGAGCGCCGGTCAGGGCCGCAAGCGTTTCCGCAACGCCCTCATCGTCTCGGAAGTGACGCTCGCCCTGGTCTTGCTCGTCGGCTCCGGGCTGATGATGAGAAGTCTCTGGCGCTTGATGGACGTGAAGCCCGGCTTCGACCCGCAGAACTTGACCACCTTACAACTCTCACTGCCGCCGGCTCAGTACGCGCAGAACGAGCAGATAGTGGCCTTCTATTCGGAGTTGACCCGTAGAATCGAAAACCTGCCCGGCGTCGAGGCGGTCGCCACCATTGACATGATGCCGATGGGCGGCAGCGGCGGGACGACCTCCTTCATGGTCGAAGGCAGGCCCGCGCCCCAGCCAGGGCAATACCCCGAAGCCAACGCACGCACCTCAAGCCCAGGCTACTTCCAGACGATGCGTATTCCCGTCGTCAAGGGACGCGACTTCTCCGAGCGCGACACGGCCAACACGCCATTCGTCGTCGTCATTAACGAGACGATGGCGCGCAAGTACTGGCCCGGCGAAGACCCCATCGGCAAGCGCCTGCTCGACCCGCGCAACAGGACGCCGCCCGCGGAGGTGATCGGCGTCGTCGGCGACGTGAAGCACTTCGGGCTGGACGACCAGGCCGAAGAATACATTTACACCTCTTCGATTCAGACCCCTGGCAACGCCATGTTCCTCGTCGTGCGGACCACGACGGACCCCTTGAGTATGACCGGGACGCTCCGCAAGGAGGTGCAGGCGCTCGATAAAGAGCTTCCCGTCTTCGACGTTAAGCCGATGGAGCAGCGCATCGTCGAATCCACGGGCGCTCGCCGTCTGGTCATGTTCCTGCTCGGCGTCTTCGCCCTCGTCGCTCTGATTCTGGCGTCGGTCGGCATCTACGGCGTGATGGCTTACGCAGTCACGCAGCGCACGCACGAGATCGGCATTCGGATGGCTTTGGGCGCGAGCCGCAGCGACATCCTCCGGCTGGTCATCAGGCAAGGCATGTTGCTGGTCGTCGGCGGCGTCGTCCTGGGGCTCCTCATTTCGTTCGCCGTCACGCGCTTCATGTCCGGCCTCCTGTTCGGCGTTGCGCCCAACGACCCGGCGACGCTGGTCGGCGTCTCGCTGCTCCTGGCGGCCATCGCCTTCATCGCCTGCCTGGTTCCCGCGCGCAGGGCGATGAAAGTGGACCCGATGGTCGCGCTCCGTTACGAATGAGTTCTCAGGTAGCTGGGACTGGCTCTGCGCTGAGGTGGGGAGTGAGTTATGGATAGATTGTTTCAGGATTTACGGCACGCGCTCCGCTCTCTGTGGAAGCGGCCCGGCTTTACGGCCGTGGCAATCAGCACTCTGGCCTTAGCCATCGGCGCGATTACTTCGATCTTCACGGTGGTTAACGGGGTGCTCTTGCGCCCGCTGCCCTACCAGGAGCCTGACCGAATCCTCACTCTCTGGCAGAGGAACGACAAGACGGGCGCTCTGCGCGACGAGGTTGCGCCCGCCAACTTTTTGGACTGGAAGGAGCGCAACCGCGTCTTCGAGCAGTTGGCCGCCGCCGACCCCTTCAGCTTTGACTACGACGGCCCCGAAGGCCCTGAGAACATGCTGGCCTGGCTCGTGTCCGACGGGTTCTTCAACGTCCTCGGCGTCAACGCCCTTCACGGGCGAACGTTCGTGCCCGAAGAGTTCCGGGAGGGAAATGATCGCGTGGTCGTCCTGAGCCACGGCGCGTGGCAGCGCCGCTTCGGCTCCGACCCGAAAGTCGTCGGCCAGACGATACAGCTTGACAAGCAGCCCTTCACCATCGTCGGCGTCCTGCCGCCGCACGTCAAATTCCCGGCCGATAAAGAGATCTGGGTGCCGCGCACCTTCACGGAAGAAGACCGAGAAGACCGCTTCGGGACGCGCTTCGTGGTCATCGGACGTTTGAAGGCCGGGGCGACGCTCGCGCAGGCCGCGTCCGACCTGAACGCCATCTCGGCCCAGCTCGCGCAGGAGAACCCGCGCAGCAACGCGGACAGCAGTGTGACGGCCGTGCCTCTGCCCGAACAGATTACCGGCCCCGTCCGACCGGCCCTGCTGATACTGCTCGGCGCTGTCGTCTTTGTCCTCCTCATCGCCTGCGCCAACATCGCCAACCTCCTGTTGGTTCGCGGCGCGGAGCGCGGGCGCGAGTTTGCGATTCGGGCCGCGCTCGGGGCGGGCCGCGCGCGTCTCATCCGGCAGTTGATTACCGAGAGCGTCGTGCTTGCCCTCATCGGCGGCGGCTGCGGGATACTCCTGGCCCAGTGGGGAGTTGACTTGCTCCTCGCCTTCAGCCCGGCCAACCTGCCGCGCCTTGACGAGGTGAGCCTTGACGCGAGTGTGCTCGGTTTCGCGGTCTGCATCTCTGTCCTCACGGCGCTCGCGTTTGGACTGGCCCCGGCCATACGCTTCTCCAAGCCGGACCTACAGGAATCGCTCAAAGAAGGTGGACGCTCTGCTACCGCCGGCCTCTTTCGGCATCGCTTTCGCAACGTACTGGTGGTGACAGAAATCGCCCTGGCTTTAGTCCTGCTCGTTGGCGCGGGGCTCCTGATTCGCAGCTTCGTCCGCCTGCTCAACGTCAACCCCGGCTTTACTACCGATAAAATTCTGGCCCTACAGGTCTTCATCTGGGACGAAATCCCAGAGCCCGAGAAGAGGCTGCCGTTTTTCGACCAGGCGTTCGAGCGCATCGCGGCCGTCCCCGGTGTCGAGTCTGTGGGCGGCGTCTCCTCTTTGCCGTTCTTCAGGTATGAGATGCCCACGACCTTCACCGTCGAAGGACGCCCCAGCCCCGCGCCCGGCCAGGAACTCTCCGCTTACAGAGGCATGGCGACGCCCGATTATTTCCGCACCCTCGGCATCCCTCTCAGGCAGGGACGCTTCTTCACACGATTTGACGACTCGCGCTCGAATCGGGTCGTGTTGATTAACGAGTCTCTGGCCCGGCGTTACTTTCCGGGTGAAGACCCCGTTGAGAAGAAAGTCCTCCTGCGAACAAGGGATGGGCAGCCGGACCCGCGCACCATCGTCGGCGTCATCGGCGACATGCGGCCCGACGGGCTGGACAGCGACCCGCGCCCCGAAATTTATCTGCCGTACCACCAGACTACTTTCGGCGAGATGACCTTCGTGATTAGGACTACCGGCGACCCGCAGCAGGTTCTTCCGGCCGTTAAAGAGCAGGTGTGGTCGCTCAATAAGGAGCTTACATTTTACCGGGTGGCGACGATGGAGCAACTCGTCTCTGAGTCGCTGGCGACGCGGCGCTTCAACCTATTTTTACTCAGCGCCTTTGCCGCCATCGCGCTCATGCTGGCCGGGGTGGGCATCTACGGCCTGATTAGTTTCGCCACCAATCAGCGCACTCACGAGATAGGGGTCCGCATGGCTTTGGGCGCGCAGGCGGGCGACGTGCTCAAGATGGTCGTCCGCCAGGGCATGATTCTTGCGCTCGTCGGTGTCGGGTTGGGATTGGTCGCGGCGCTCGCCTTAACGCGCCTCATGTCCAGCCTACTCTTCGGCGTCACGCCGACCGACCCGGCGACCTACACGGGCGTCTCGCTCCTGCTCTCGGCTGTCGCGCTCTTGGCCTGCTACATCCCGGCGCGCAGGGCGACGAAGGTAGACCCGATGGTCGCGCTCAGGTACGAGTAGGGGCGCGCGGTTTTTATCACTATCAAGGTGGATTGAGCTTTACTATGAATCGAATATTGTACGCAGTTCTCTTGTCTTTCGTCGTCTGCTTGACCGCTCGGGCGCAGACGCCGACAACTCCCAACCCGGCGCAGCAGGACGCGACGCGCCCGCCGGGCACAGAGCGTCGCGGAGCCACGCCCGAGCAGTCGCGGCCCGACCCCTCGAATCCGACTGCGCCGCCCAGCACAGAGCGTCCGGCCCCGCAATCGCCGCCGGGCGTGAACACGTTTCCGCAGGCGACGCCGACACAGCCGCCAACAACTGCGCCAACGGAATTGGCCCAACCTCCGGCGGCCCCGAATCCGGGCCAGGAAAATTCCGGCCCGTCGAGCGATGCTAATCAGGAGTCTCAGCCCGCGCACCCTTTGCCGCCGCTGCCGTCACTCTCCCGGCTCGGCGTCGTGAGCGGCGAGACGTTGACGCTCACGCTCAACGAAGCGATTCGCCGCGCCCTTGAGCACAACACCGAGATAGAGGTCGCGCGCGTCGGCGTGCGCGTGACCGAATCTAACTTGCGCGCGCTCGAAGGCATCTACGAGCCCGTCTTCCAAATCACTCCGCAGTTCAGCAGCTTCGTCACGCCGCAGTCGAGCACGCTCGGCGGCTCGAACCAGTCCGGCACCGTCTCGCAAACGCTGATCGACTTCGGGCCTTCCGTGACCAAACTGTTCCGCACGGGCGGCGGGCAGTATCAGGTCTTTTTCAACAACACGCGCGAGACGACCAGCTCGTCTTTCGCACAGATTAGTCCGTCCTACTCCGGGAACCTGGGCGTGACCTTCACGCAGCCGCTCTGGCGCGACCGCAGGATTGACAACAACCGGCGGCTGATTCGCATTCAGCGCAAACGGCTCGAACAGTCCGATGCAGACTTCCGGCGGCAGACGATTGACGTTATCACTCAGGTGCAGCGCGCCTACTGGGAGCTGGTCTTCGCGCTCCGCGACCAGCAGAACCGCATCGCTAACCTGAACCTCATCCGCACCCAGTTCCTACAAACGGAGCAGCGCATAGAGGCCGGGTCAATCGCGCCGGTCACGCGCGCGGAGGTGCAGACGGAGCTTTCCAACCGCGAGGCGGACGTGCTGCAAGCCGTCCAGAATGTTTCCGTGGCCGAGAACAATCTCAAGCGCCTCATCCTGCCCGACTCGCGCGCAGCGGAGTGGTCTGCGGCGCTCGTCCCCGTGGACCAGTCCACGCACGACTCGGCGGCCCCCATCAACCTGCGGGACGCGCTCGAAGAGGCCCGCGCCAACCGGCCCGAGCTGCGCCGCGTGCAGCTTCAGCAGGAGATCACGGACATAGACATCTCTTACTTCAAGAACCAGACGCGCCCGCGCCTGGACATCCTGGCGACGGTCTCGACCACAGGGCTCGCGGGCTCGCCCGTGACCCCGACCGGCTCCGTTGACGGCGAACAGGCGAGCGACGTGCCCTCGAATCTGGTCGGCGGCTACGGTCGGATGCTGCGTAACCTGGCGGGCTTCAACACGCGCAACATCGTCGTCGGCGTCCGCCTGGAACTGCCCCTGCGCAACAAGACGGCGAAAGCCAACCTGGCCGGCGCGCGAATGCAGCGCGAGCAGTTGGCGGCCACGATGCACGGCGAGGAGCTGAATATAGAGGTCGAGGTGCGCAACGCAGCGCAGGCCGCCGAGACGGCGCGGCTGCGCGTGCTGGCGGCGCGCGAGGCGCGCGAGAACGCCGAAGTGCAGCTCCGCGCGGAGAAGAACCTTTACCAGGTCGGGCGCTCGACCACCTTTCTCCTCTTCCAGCGCGAGAACCAGTTGACGGACGCGCGCAACTTAGAGCTGCGCGCCGAGACCAACTACAATCAGGCGCTCGCGGACCTGCAACGCGCGACTTCGACGACCCTCCGGGCCAATAACGTCATCGTCGAGACGCCCCTCGGACCTTGAATCCATTTGACACCGTGCCTCGTTGGAGGATTTACTCTGATGCATGCGGGCGGATTTCGGACTGCGGATTTAAAAACCCTCTTCCAATCCGCAATCCGCAACCCGCAATCCGCAATGCCTAAGACGACACCCCGAATCTTAATCGCCGACGACCAGCCCGACGTGCTGGAAGCCCTCCGCCTCCTGCTCAAAGCCGAAGGCTACGAGATAGAGGCGGCAACGTCGCCCGCGAGCGTGCTGCGCGTCTTAGAGTCGCGCGACTACAACGTCCTGCTGATGGACCTCAACTACACGCGCGACACGACCTCTGGACAGGAGGGGCTGGATTTACTGAGCCGCATTAAGGCGCTGGACAGCACGCTCCCCGTCGTTGTCATGACCGCCTGGGGCAGCATCGGGATAGCGGTGGAGGCCATGCGCCGCGGCGCGCGCGATTTCGTCGAGAAGCCCTGGGACAACGCGCGCCTGCTCTCCATCCTGCACACGCAGATCGAGCTGGGCAACGCCCTGCGCAAGGAGCAACGGCTGGAGGCGGAGAACAAACTGCTGCGCGACGGCGAGGATCGGCCGTTCTTGATTGCTGAGTCGCCGGCGATGCGGCCCGTCCTCGAGCTCATCCACAGGGTCGGGCCTTCGGACGCCAACGTGCTCATCACGGGCGAGAACGGGACGGGCAAGGAGGTCGTGGCGCGCACGCTCCACGCGCTCTCGACGCGCGCCGCGAAGCCACTTGTCACGGTCAACGCGGGCGCGCTCTCCGAGGGCGTCTTCGAGAGCGAGCTGTTCGGCCACGTGCGCGGCGCGTTCACAGACGCCAAGACCGACCGCGTCGGGCGCTTCGACCTGGCCGACGGCGGCACGCTCCTGTTGGACGAGATCGGCAACGTCCCGCTCAACTTGCAGACCAAGCTCTTGCGCGTGCTTGAGACGGGCGAGTTCGAGCGGGTGGGCTCCTCTAAAACCAGGCGCGCGGACGTGCGCGTGCTTTCGGCCACTAACGCCGACCTGCACGAGGCGATGGAGCAGGGCCGGTTCCGCCAGGACTTGCTGTTCCGCCTCAACACGGTCGAGATACATCTGCCGCCCTTGCGCGAGCGGCGCGAGGACGTGCCGCTTCTGGCACAATATTTTTTGCAGCAGCACGCGCGCCATTACAGGAAGAGGGTGGTGGCTTTCGACAAGGCGGCGATGGACGCGCTCCAGGGCTACTCGTGGCCGGGCAATATCCGCGAGTTGAACCACGTCGCCGAGCGTGCGATTCTGATGACCCAGGGGGAGAGCGTGAGGGCCGCGGACCTGGGACTCAGGCAGGAGCGTGAGGCGGCGCGTCGCCTCGAAGAGATGAGCCTCGAAGAGGTCGAGTCGTTCCTGATACGCAAGGCGCTCGCGCGTTTCAACGGCAACGTCAATCAGGCCGCCGATACGCTCGGTTTAAGTCGGAGCGCCCTGTACCGCCGACTGCAAAAGTATGGGTTATGAGCCGCGCGATAAAGAATCCAGACCGGCCAGGCCAACCAGCCCGCCCGATCAGCCCGCGGCCAAGCACAAGTGGTATCTGAGTCACGAGCGGCGCGTCTTCGTCACGGCGCTCGCGGGCGGCCTGCCGGGGGCGCTCGTGGCGCTCGCCCTGTTGTGGGGCGGCGATTATAGCGCCAAAGTCGAGTGGACGCTCTCCGCGCTGATCGTGGGCTGCTGGCTCGGGTTCGCCTCGGCCCTGCGCGGGCGCGTGGTGCTGCCTCTGCAAACCCTCTCCAACCTGCTCGCGGCCTTGCGCGAGGGCGACTTCTCCATCCGCGCGCGTGGGGCCAACCGCGACGACGCCCTTGGCGATGTCCTGCTCGAAGTCAACGCGCTCGGCGAGATTCTGCAAACGCAGCGGCTCGGCGCGCTGGAGGCCACGGCCCTCTTGCGCACCGTGATGATAGAGATTGACGTTGCCATCTTCGCCTTCGACATGGACGAGCGGCTGGTCCTGGTCAACAGGGCTGGCGAGCGGCTGATGGGCCGCCCCGTCGAGCGGCTGATGAGGTCTAGCGCGGCGGAGTTGAGCTTGGCCGAGTGCCTCCACGGCGAAGATACTGTGCGTACCCTACAGATGACTTTCCCTGGCGGCGCGGGCCGCTGGGAGATGCACCGCAACTCTTTCCGCAACCGCGGCGAGCCGCATCAGTTGTTGGTGCTCACGGACCTGAGCCGCGCGTTGCGCGAGGAGGAGCGGCAGGCTTGGCAGCGCCTCGTGCGCGTGCTCGGCCACGAGTTGAACAATTCGCTCGCGCCGATCAAATCCATCGCGGGCAGTCTGGAGAAGCTCGTCGAGCGCGAGCCGCGCCCGGCCGACTGGCGCGACGACATGCAGCGCGGCCTCTCCGTCATCTCCTCGCGCGCCGCGGCCTTGAGCCGCTTCATGTCCGCTTACGCGCGCCTCTCGGGCCTCCCGCAGCCGCGCTTCGCGCCCGTTGACGTGTGCGTCCTCATCCGGCGCGTCGTCGGGTTGGAGACGCGCCTCGGTGTCACGCTCATACAGGGGCCGGAGGTGACAATCAAAGCCGACGGGGACCAACTCGAACAGGTGCTCATCAACCTGCTGCGCAACGCCGTGGACGCGGCGCTGGAGACGGGTGGCGGGGTCAGAGTGGGCTGGACGAAGAGTGCCGCGGAGCTTGAAATTTGGATCGAAGACGACGGCCTCGGGCTCGCCAACACGACCAACCTGTTCGTGCCTTTCTTCACCACGAAGCCGACGGGGTCAGGCATCGGCCTGGCGTTGAGTCGTCAGATAGCCGAGGCACACGGCGGGACGCTCTCGTTGGAGAACAGGGCCACGGGCCAGGGCTGCGAAGCCAGGCTCCGCCTCCCGCTCTAATCCATCGGGACGGAAATTTTCGATTTTGGGATTGTGCCATCCCAGAAGCGGACTGTCGCGCGTCCGCATCCGACCCCGCCCGCCCTCAAACGCGGCCCTTTCAAGTGGCACGGCACTTTCATAAGAGCAAAAGTTTTAGAGGTCAGTCCCCAGGGATTGAATCCAGAGACAGCGAGGCCAGCCGATGATTACAATGCGGAACATCGAAAAAAGTTACCCGACGGGAATCACGAAGACCTACATCCTGCGGCGTATTGACCTGGACATCAAGGAGGGCGAGTTCGTCTCGATCATGGGGCCGTCTGGGGCCGGGAAATCAACTCTCCTGCACATCATAGGGATGCACGACAGCGCCTGGACGGGCGAGTATTACTTCATGGGTCATCCCGTCCACAAGCTCGGCAAAAAGGAGCGGCCCGAGCTGCGGAACAGAAACATAGGCTTCGTCTTTCAAAGCTACCACCTGCTCGACCACCTGACCGTTTACGAAAACCTGGAAGTGCCGCTCTCCTACCGTGACATCGGCAAGAAGGAGCGCGAGAGCATCGTCGGCGACACGCTCGACCGCTTCAACATCGTCGGCAAGAAAGACCTTTACCCGAGCCAGCTTTCGGGCGGGCAGCAGCAGCTCGTCGGCGTCGCCCGCTCCGTCATCGCCAACCCGAAACTGATTCTGGCGGACGAGCCGACGGGGAACCTGCATTCGAGCCAGGGCAAGGAGATCATGGAGCTGTTCAAAAAACTGAACGACCAGGGGACGACGATTGTTCAAGTCACCCACTCGGACCAGAACGCGGCCTACGGCGGCCGCATCATCAAGCTCGAAGACGGGTGGATCGTCAACGATTAAGCGGTGAGCATGAAGAGACTTCGGCATCTCGTCCGGCGAAAGAAGAAAGCCCTGTTGCGGCGCGCGCGCGGCCTGCGCAGCCGGCAGGCGCTCTCGCGGGCGTTGCTGCTGCTCGAACTCTCAATTCTGTTCGGGGCGCTGGCGTTCGCCTTGTCTAGAGGCAGGGCTTCACTCTTCGCCGCGCTCGGCGGCCACGCGGACATTTGGGCCACGGCGGGGGCGCTCCTCGTGCTCGGGCTGCTGCAACTTTTCGTGAACGAGCGCGTGGCCGCCGCCCTTGAGCGTCGGCTCGCGCCGGAAGTCTATGACGAGCGCCGCATCCTGTTCGACCTCGGCCAGGCCGCGCGCGCCAGCGCCTCTCTCGATCAACTCTTCAGGCTGGTGGTCAGGCAGATCGAGGAGGCTTTGCAGACGACCTGCGTCGCCATTCTCGTCCGAGACGACCGCGGCGGCGATTACGTCTGCCGCATCTCTTCGCAGCACGACAATGAGCCTCGCGCGGCCGAGCGGTTGTCACTCTCCGGCGACGCCTTCATCGTCAAGCGCCTGCGGAACCTCAGCGCCCCGCTTGGGGTGAACCCGCAGGAGTTCGAGGCGTGGACGCGCGCCCTCGCCGCCGCCCCCCGTCAGGTCAAAGAAGTGCGCCAGCGCGAGATCGAGCTGCTTCAACAGCTCAACTCAAGGCTGCTGCTTCAAATCCTGATGAGGAACGAGCTGGTCGGAATCATCTCGCTCGGCCCGAGGGCGAACGGCAGACCTTTTTCCGACGAAGACAAGCAGATGCTCGCGGCCGTCGCCGGGCAGTTGGCCTTCATCATCGAGCACTCCAAGCTCATCGGGCGCATCGTCGAGGAGGAACGGCTGCGCGGAGAACTGGCGCTCGCCACGGAGGTGCAGCAGCGTTTGTTCCCGTCCTCCCCGCCCGCCACGGAGTCTCTGGACTTGTCAGGCTTCTGCCAGCCGGCGCGAGAAGTGGGCGGCGATTATTTCGACTTCCTCAAGCTAGACAGCGGCGAGATAGGCTTGGCGGTCGCGGACGTGGCGGGCAAAGGGATAGCCGCCGCCCTGCTGATGTCCATCGTGCAGGCGTCGCTGCGGAGCCTGGCGGCGGCGCAGAGTCTAATCGCCGGGAATAAAAACCCGCTGGCGAATCTGGTCCGCGAGATGAACCGTCTGCTCTGGAGGTCAACGAGCGCGGCCAGCTACGTGACCTTCTTCTACGCCCAATTCGATGAGGAGAGCCGCCAGTTGACTTACGTCAACGCGGGACACAATGCGCCGCTCCTGCTCAGGGCTGTGAGCGAGGACGAAAACGGACCCGCGCGATTCGCGCCCGTCCGCGCCCGTCCGATGGCGGTCGCGGCGGCTCCCGCAGTCCTGACGGCCGACGAATGTTTCGCCGCGGGGCCTGTGTGGACAAGACTCACGACCGGCGGCATGGCGCTCGGCCTGTTCGACGGGAGTGGCTACGAGCAGGAGGTGGTTCAACTGAGGACCGGCGACCTCCTCTTCTGCTACACGGACGGCGTGACGGAGGCGATGAACGTCGAGGGCGAAGAGTTCGGGGAGGCGAGGCTTCAGGCACTACTCTGCGCTTTCGCGCACCTCCCGGCCGAGGAAGTTCGCGCCGCGGTCGTCGAGCGCGTCCTGGCCTGGTGTCGCGGGACGCCGCAGCACGACGACTTGACGTTCGTCGTGCTCAAGGTGAGATGAAACGATCTACCAATACATAAAGATTGGAGTAAGGAGATGAGCGCATCGGCCCAGACCTTGATTCATCTGGAAGATGTCAAGAAGATTTTCTACACCGACGAGGTGGAGACGCACGCCCTCTCAGGGGTCCACATGGACATCAAAGACGGGGAGTACATCTCGATTGCGGGCCCGTCGGGCTGCGGCAAGTCTACGCTGCTCTCAATCCTGGGTCTGCTCGATTCCCCTTCAGAGGGCAGTTACCAGATCAAAGGGCAGCCCGTCGAGAGCCTGACCCCTGCCGAGCGAGCGCGGATCAGGAACCGGGAGATCGGGTTCATCTTCCAGAGCTTCAATCTCATCGGTGATTTAACCGTCTACGAGAACGTCGAGCTGCCCCTGACCTACCGCGGGATGAGTGCTTCCGAGCGCAAGCAGCGTGTCACGGAAGCCTTGGAGCGAGTCGGGATGGCGCACCGTGCCAAGCATCTGCCGAGTCAACTCTCTGGGGGACAGCAGCAGCGGGTGGCGGTGGCGCGGGCGGTGGCGGGGCAGCCGGCAATCCTGTTGGCGGACGAGCCGACGGGGAATCTGGACTCGATCAACGGGGAGGCGGTGATGGCGCTGTTGCAGGAGTTACACCAGGGCGGGGCGACCATCTGCATGGTGACGCACGACCAGCGTTATGCACGTCACGCCGACCGGATCATACATCTCTTCGACGGGCGCGTCGTCGAGGAGGAGCGCGGGCAATTGGCCGAGAAAGCGAAAGATGAGTTGAGAGAGAGCGGTTTTGAGATAGAATGACGCCGCGCTGAATCCTCGCAGACATTTTCTTGGGACGACGTGGAGCTACTCTATGGATAGCGACCGCCCCTGGAAAGGGAAAGATTATCCCGCGCCCGGAGCGTGGCGGGATGACATCTCCCCTTGCCCGCAGGAATCCCCGCGCCCGCTTTCCAGCACAGTGGGATCCGAAGCTTGGAATTCACGTGACTTGAAGTCGCGGC
>JADMIO011624657.1_pt1 | contig 15659 bp, 12 predicted proteins | sample 8958161 | NCBI WGS metagenome assembly JADMIO01 (sample SAMN16585339, study PRJNA669376) | soil metagenome | isolation source: Crop rotation soil | place: USA: Cullars Rotation, Alabama | collected 2011
CGCGACTTCAAGTCACGTGAATTCCAAGCTTCGGATCCCACTGTGCTGGAAAGCAGCTGCCGGTGCTTGATGAGTCCCTGCGCGCGTTGATCGACCGGGAATCGGTGGAAGAGCCCAGCCCGCAAACTGAAAAGTGAGGGTTGCGCAGGCCCCACGCACATCACGCAGCGTCTCAACAACATGCGCGAGCCGCCTGGAAAGCGAGACCTCTCTTGGCGGCGTGCAACGGCAGTGGGGTCTGCGCTTCGCCTCGCCAGACGGCCGCGGTCCACCAGGCCCTCAGTGGCATCTCAGGATCGAAGGACAGCAGTCCTGGCGGCCCAAACCCAAACCCAAGGCCATGGCCATGGCCCGCTGTGACGTTGGGCCTGCCGTTGGGGACGCCTGATTCGGGATCGAAAGCAGTTCCGCAAGAGACCATGGAGCCACGGGCCTGCGTGCGAGAGGATTGGTGTCGCCAAACGCCGTCAACGTTCTTAAAGCGTGAACCTGGTCGAGCACGCGCATGGGAGTTTCCGCAGCGGATCTTCTGGGCACTCTCAGAAGTCGTGATACGACCCAATGCCGCAATGAGATCCGGATATCTCGACGCATCGGAAAGGACGTTGGTCCGCCCGGGCACCGTGCCAACACCGATCGCAACATGATTTGCGCCGTTGGCCTGATCACGCAGGCGACATGCGCCTCTCAATCGTCTGCGGCCGACAAGAAGCGCAGTCGCCCCAGGGGTGCGGTAGCCCGCGACGGTGCGGCCACCTCCGTCACGACCGGTCCTGGTCCCCCGTGCGCCGCGGCGGAATCCACCAGGCCAGCGTTGCGGCCGCCATCAGGGCGATCAGGCCTGTGGTGGCGATGCCTGCGGCCAGGGACAAGCTGGCCGCCAGGAACGACAGCAGCGCCGGACCGCACGATGAACCGATGTCCGACATCAGGCGCCACACGCCCAGGAAGTGCGCTCGCCCGTGCCGCGGCGAATGGTCGGCGCCAAGGGTCATGATCAGGCCCGAGCCGATGCCATTGCCGAAGCCGATCGCCAGTGCGGCGATCAGCAGCGTCATGAATCCGGTGGTCAGCGGCATGAGCAGCATGGCCACGCCCATGACCAGCATCGAGGGCACGGCGACCCACTGGCGCCCCTTGTGGTCCATCACCTTGCCCGCCGGGTAGAACACCAGCATGTCAATGCCACCGGCCAGGCCGTAGATCAACGACGCCGCCGCAGGTGCCAGCGTCAGGTGATCCGCCCACAACGGGATGACGGCCTGGCGCGATGCGCGCACCGCACTGACCAACACCACCCCGACGCCCAAGGTGAAGAACACCCGGTGGTGATCTCGAAGCGTGGAGGCGAGCGTGACGGAAGCGGGGGCGCTCTGCCCGGCGGGCAGGGGCGGTGCCTCCAGATCGGGGATTCGCGCACCGATGGCCGCCGCGCCCAGAACCGCGACGATTCCGATGACATACGCCGCTGGCAGGCCAAAGGCATGGACTGCTGCCGCCGCCATGAAGGGGCCGGCGAACATGCCGATGCGCATCACCCCACCGAGCGTTGACAGCGCCCGCGCGCGATACATGACGGGAACCGCTTCCGTCATGTAGCTCTGGCGCGCCAGGTTGTAGACCGCCTGCGACATGCCCACCATGAAGCAGCCCGTCGCGAACAGTGCCAGGTGCGAGGTCCACACGCACAGGGCCATGCCCAGAGCGCTCCAGATGCCTGCGACGACGATGGCCCACCGTTCGCCCCAGCGCATCGTGATGACCGACGCCGGGATGTTGTTGAGCAGCGAACCGATGCTGATCAGTGCGACCATCAGCGCGGCCATCGAGACCGAAGCCCCCAGGTCGCGCGCCGTGAGCGGGACGATGGGGAGGATGGCGCCTTCGCCCAGGCCGAACAACAAGGACGGGCCGAAAGCCGGCAGGGCAATTCTCCGCAGGGAAAACGTGGTTCCGCCAGGAGCAGCAGGAGGTGGGGGAGGGGAAGACATTCAGGACAAGGAACCCGGCCCGTTGTGAATGTGCGCGGCAGGGTGACGACGAGGAAGCCAGGGCTGCGACGTCCGCGAGGCCTCCCTTACTCCGGCAGCGCGTTGAGCAAATAGACCGCTTCAAGCAAAGGCGATGGCGCGGTGCCAGGCGGAAAGCTTTGGTGGAACACCCTGGCGATCTCGCCACTGCGATAGATCTCGGCCAGGGCGCGGTTGACCGCGAGACGCAGGTCCGCATCGCGCCGCATCATCAGCGAATAGTTCTCCATCGACAGGTAGGCATCGCTGAGCCGCAGGGTCGCACCCGCCGGGCCGCCGGTCACTTCACCCACCAGGATCAAGCGGTCGGTGGCAAAGGCATCGGCCTGTCCGTTGCGCACCGCGGCGATGCCGTCCGTGCTGGTCTGCACCGGCACCAACACCGGCGCGATGCCACGCGAAGACAGCTGCTTGAGCGCCTGTTCCGTGGTGGTGCCGGGGATGACCGCCACCCGCTTGGCGTTCAGGTCGACCGCGCGGCCAATCGACGAGGAGGCCAGCGAAACGAAAGAGGCTCCTTCGACCCAGATGGTGTTGCTGAAGTCGACCTGCTCTTCACGACCCAACGTGCGCGAAGTGCTGCCGCATTCCAGGTCGACGCTGCCGTCATGGACGGCCTGCATGCGTGTCGTCGCTGTCACGGGAACCCATTGCACGTCCAGCTTGGCAAGCTTGAGCTGCGATCCCAGGGAACTGGCCACGCGCTTGCACAGTTCCACCGAATAGCCCGCCGGTGCACCGTCAGCGCCCTTGAACGAGAACGGCTTGGCATCCTCGCGATAGCCAAGCTTGACGGTTTGGGACTGACTGATGCGCGCGAGCGAGTCCCGAGGTGCAACGCCTGGCACGCTGGCGCAGGCGCCCAGCAGGGCAGACGTCAGGAGCGGCGCCAATACCGCCAGAATACGTGGATGCATGCTGGGTCCTTGGGCAATCAACTATTGCGTGGCGATGGGGCCAGGCGTTGCAGGGCCGGCGGATTGTGAGGCCCGCTACCCCCGGTTGGCAACCAGGCCTACTTGAGCACGCCAAAAAGGTGGTTGAAGGCATCGGTCCAGATCTGCGGGCCTGGCACGGGTTGCGCAAGAGAGGTCGCTCCCCGGATGGGTTCTCGCAAGAATGCCTTGGGGTCACGCGCAACCAACATCCAGTCCGTTCGGCGCAAGTCGGTGCCTGCGGCCTCATCGTGGACGAGCACCGCGTGCACTCCCGTGGCATGGGCGATTTTTTCGACGACAGGTGCCAGCGCAAGATAGCTGTGGGTCACATGAAAGGCCACGATGCCGTGGGAGACATGTGACGCCAGTACACGTCCATTGCCTCGGCCGTGATGAGGTGGATCGGGACCGTTTCCCCGGAGAACACGTCAACCGCCAGCACGTCGAAGGCTTGGGGCATTTCGCGCTCGAGCGCCAGCCTGGCGTCCCCGAGCACCCGTTCGATGGTCGCGGCGCTGTCCGCGAGAAAGCTGAACTCCCTATCCGCCAACTCGATCACTTGCGGGTTGATAGAGTCGGTAGACGTCGCCGGGTCGGCCATAGACCGCCAGCGTTCCTGCGCCGAGCCCGATGACGCCGACGCGTCGCGGCCGTTGCGGTGCGGCTTCAATGGCCCGGCCGACGCCCGAGCTCGGGCCGTAGTAGGCGGTGGGTTCGCGTCGGCGGGCGGGTGCCAGGTACAGTTGGCCATGCTTGACCGAGCCATGGAGCAAGTTGCGCACGTCGTCCGCCGGGACGTCGCCGTGGGTGTGGACCGCGAGCAATGTGCCGTAGAAATTGCGCGTCATGCGCCGCACATCGGTGATGTCTCGATGCACCTGGAGCGCGAGGAAGCAGGCACAGAACGCCGCGAGGCCCAAGGTTGACAACATGAGGATGCGCTGTGAGCGCAAGAGGGTCGCGCCGGCGAGTGCCGTCAACAGCAGCCCGATGCCCAACTCGTAGTAGGCCGGCAGCACGCGCGGCGCGATCAGTCCTACCCTTACGCCGCCCATGGCGCCGCCGAGTGACAGCATCAGGTAGAAGCGCGTGAGGTAGCGGCCGTCGGGCCGTCGGCGGGCCAACTCGCCATACAGGAGCATGCAGAACGCGAACAGTCCCGCGATGTAGATGGGCAGCCCGCTCCGCACCCGCCATCCGATGCTGTGCTGCAACCCGAAGGCGCACAGCGCAAGCATGACCGCGGCGAACGGCAGCACCACCGGGCGCCGATACCATCGATCGCTGTCGAAGATGAGAACAAAGGAGAGCAGGTAAACCGACAGGGGCAGCACCCAGAGGAAGGGGACGGGCGCCACGTTTTGAGTATGTGATTGGTGATCGCCAGCAGCAGCCCCGATGCGAGCGCCGGGCATGCCAGCCGCAAGAAGTAGTCGCCGGCGTACGGTGGCTTGCGGGTCGTGTTTCCAGCATCCGTCGCCTTCTCGTTGGATGGCGGGGCCGAGCGTGGGCCCCGCTCGCCCCATCGGTGCACCAGGCAGAGCAGGGTCGTGGCACACAGCAGCGCGAAGAGCCCGTAGGCGAGCGACCAGCCCCAGGCCTGTTGCCTCAAGGCGCTATGCGGCTCGATCAGGATCGGGTAGGCCAACAGCGACGCCAACGACGCCAGGTTCGACAACGCAAAGTAGCGGTACACCTGCGTGTCCCAAGGTGTGCGCGACAGCCACGACTGCAGCAAGGGCCCGGTGGTCGACAGCAGGAAATAAGGCAACCCGATCGTGGCGACCAGCAGGCCGAGGATCCACAACGTGGGTTCTTCGGTGCCTTCCGGCTTCCAGCGCGCGTGCGTGATGATCGGCAGGAACACCAGGCTTGCCAGCAGCAATCCGACATGCAGCAGCGTTTGCGTGCGCGCCCGCAAGTAGCGCGTGATCCAGTCGGCGTAGGCGTAGCCGACCAGCAGCGTCACCTGGAAGAACACCATGCAGATCGACATACCGCGGCCGATCCGCCGAACCACGGCAGGATCTGCTTGGCGATCAAGGGCCGGACCAGGAACAGCAGGAAGGCGCTGACGAAAATAGTGCAGGCGAAAAGAGCCCTGATGACAGAGGAGTTCATCCGGTGGTGGGGACGCCTGGTCTGTGATCTTCGGGCTGATCGCGGAGTGTTCCAGGGAGCGATTCTCCCAGACAGACTTCAACGTGGTTCGCCTGCAGCCGCAGGGCAATGCTCGCCTAACATCGTCAAAGCAGCACTTGCTTTCTTTGCGGATCTCTCGACGAACTCATGCTGTGAGGCCGATTCTTGTCGTCTCAGGGAGATGAATAACTCGGCATCACCAACCGGTCCGAAGGTATTGCAGTCGGAGTGTGGGCTGCGTCCTCACCGCGACCCCGCTATGGCAGAGTCGAACGATCGTTTTCTTGGCCGCCCGAATGGAGGAGGTCGGGGCCCATGTCGGTCCTTTGACTGCGCGGGCCGAACGTTTGCGCTGCTGCCGAGAGCGGCCGGTCAGCACGTCGGCACTCGGAACGATGTGTACCTCGAAAGGCAGGACGAACTCTTCTGCCCCCGGGGCATCGACATGATCGCCAGGACAGAGAACACGCTGGTCTGGCACAGGCTGCGCTTCTTCGAGGCAACCGGTGCTGCGCGATCTTGCCCTTGTTCCCCGGCTCGCGGTGAGCGGCGTTTCGAACGCGGTTTCTATGATGCACTCCCATCAAGTTGAGGGAGTTCAACGATGCGCCGACGGGCTATCGGGGCGTATACCACTGTTCGGATGAAACCCCCGTGGAGGGTTGCACTAACAGGCCGAGAGGCAGCTTTGCTGAAGTGCCTCGAGGCCACACTCTCGGCCAGGAGCAGTCCTCGGGTCGCGTCGGTCGTCCGGCAGGTCGAGACTGGGTGCTGTCCTTCTAAAGTTGATGCCGAATGACGGCGGTCTCAGCAAGCTGACTTTCGTCTTCTTCTTCACGAGCGGCTGGTCTACCTTGGAACTTGACCTCCGCCGATCATTGAAGAAATTTGCCTCGGCGACGGTGATCGAATCTTAGAAGGGCTGCTTTCCAATGTCGCGAAATGGCGTTCGGGGCCTGTTGCAGTCTTCTGCATTTGAAAGTCGGCTGCCAAGCTTGGCCGATCCGACGCCATCGAAAAACGGGCAGTGACGATTGAAACCAGTCACTCTTCGATGGCGGTATTCCAGAATGCGTTGGCGGCCTTCCCCAAGAGCTCGCTGTCGCGATAGAGCCTGATCTCCAGCGGGACGGCCCACTCGTTGCTCGCCGCGGCGACCAAGCGCCCCTGGTCGATGTCGTCCGCTACAAGAGTCTGTGGCAGCCATGCGATGCCTCTGCCGTCCAGCGCCATCGTCCTGAGGACCGAGGCGAGGTGCGCAGTGAAAGCGACTTGAATCGGCAGTGATTCCAGCCTGCGGCCGAGCACGGCGCGCGCAATGCGTCCCAGCCCCGATTCTTCTGTGTACAGGAGCACAGGAACGGCGACGCGGCCGACCTGCAGTTCGTGACGGGCGCCCCCTCCTTCTTTTGGCGCCGACACCGCGATCAGCAGATCCTCACCGATCCGGGCCGAGCTGTAGGGCTCCGCATCCAGCGCACCCTGTGCCTTGCTGTGCGCGTGGCTCAACACGAACTGGACCTTGCCCTGCAGCATCAGTGCTTCGCAACGCTGGAGCACATCGGACATCAGTTGCACCGGGCCCAGCGTCGTGTGCGATTCGAGGCTGCGCAGCCAGCGCGGCAGGAAGGTGAACGAGAGCGCGTGCGTGGACGCGATGCGCAAGGTGACCGAACTGGCCTCTGCGATCTTCCTCGCATCCCCGGGAATGCGCGCCACCCGGGCATTCAATTCCTGCGCGACACCGGCGAACCACTCACCGGTTTCGGTGAGCGTGGCAGGCTGCGAGCTGCGATCGAAAAGGTCGGCGCCGATCCACTCCTCCAGCGCGCGAATGCGCCGGCTGAAAGCGGGTTGGGAGCTATGGCGATCATCTGCAGCACGCGAAAAGTTGCCCGTGGCCGCCAGCGCCAGGAAGTCGTCAAGCCAGATCAGGTTCATGTGCGGTTCGTCCAGCGCATAGAAGTTGAGAAATTGAACATTGGCCGAAAAAGCCGGCAACGCCGACCATCCAGTCTCCCATTTCAACCCACCTGGAGACAACCATGAAGATCGTCGAGATCCGCGAAAAAACCATCCCCATCAGCTCGCCCATCCGCAACGCCTACATCGACTTCAGCAAGATGACCCTGAGCCTGGTCGCCGTGATCACCGACGTGATCCGCGACGGCAAGCCGGTCGTTGGCTACGGCTTCAACTCGAATGGCCGCTATGGGCAGGGCAAGCTGATGCGCGAGCGCTTCATCCCCCGCATCCTCGAAGCGGACCCGGCTTCCCTGGTGGACGACACCGGCGACAACCTCGACCCGCACAAGATCTGGAACACGATGTTCACCAACGAAAAGCCTGGCGGCCACGGTGAACGCTCGGTGGCGATCGGCACCATCGACATGGCGGTGTGGGATGCGGTCGCCAAGATCGAAGGCAAACCCCTGTTCCAACTCCTGGCCGACCGTTACGGCGACGGCAAACCCAACCGCAAAATCTTTGTCTACGCCGCGGGAGGCTACTACTACCCCGGCCAAGACCACAACAAGCTCAAGGACGAGATGCGCAGCTACATCGACCGCGGCTACACGGTCGTCAAGAAGAAGATCGGCGGCGCGTCACTCGACGAAGACCTGCGCCGCATCGACTCGATCATGGAGGTGCTGCAGGACGGCCAGAAGCTGTGCGTCGATGCCAACGGCCGCTTCGACCTGGAGACCGCGATTGCCTATGCGAAGGCCCTTTCGCAATACGACCTCTTCTGGTACGAGGAGCCGGGCGACCCGCTGGACTTCGAGCTGCAGGCGGCCCTGCGCAACTTCTACAAGAACCCGATGGCCACGGGTGAAGACCTGTTCTCGATGCAGGACGCGCGCAACCTGATCCGCTACGGCGGCATGCGCCCCGACCGCGACTGGCTGCAGTTCGATTGCGCGCTGAGCTACGGCCTGGTGGAGTACCTGAAGACGCTCGACATGCTCAAGGAACATGGCTGGTCCGCCAGCCGCTGCATCCCGCACGGCGGCCACCAGATGTCGCTGAACATCGCCGCGGGCTTGGGCCTGGGCGGCAACGAGTCGTACCCCGACCTGTTCCAGCCCTTCGGCGGCTTCCCCGATGGCGTGAAGGTCGAGAACAGTTACGTGACGCTGCCCGACCTGCCCGGCATCGGCTTCGAGGGCAAGGCGGACCTGTATCGCGAAATGCAGGCGCTGTCGGCCTGACGCCCCGCAACCCCAAGGAGACTAGACCATGATCAATCCTTGGCGCTGCTGCGCCGGTATCGCCCTGCTCGCGGCGGCCACGCTGGCCTGTGCGGAATTCCCCGACAAGCCGGTCACGCTGGTGGTGCCATTTGCAGCCGGCGGCCCCAGCGACAAGATCGCCCGGGACCTGGCGGAGGCATTGCGCAAACCCCTGGGCCAGACCGTGATCGTGGACAACGCCGGCGGCGCGGGCGGCACGATCGGCTCGGCCAAGGTGGCACGGGCCACGCCGGACGGCTACACGCTGCTGGTGCACCACATCGGCATGGCGACGGCCCCGGCGCTGTACCGCAAACTGGCGTACAAGGTGCCGGAACACTTCGAGATGCTGGGGCTCATCAACGAGGCGCCTTCGGTGCTCATTGGCAAGCCGACGCTGGCGGCAGGTAACTTTGGGGAACTGCGACAGTGGATCGCGGCGAACGGCGGCAAGGTGAACCTCGCCAACGCGGGGTTGGGTTCGGCGTCGCACCTGTGCGGCCTGATGTTCCAGAGCGCACTGAAGACCTCCATGACGCCCGTGCCCTACAAAGGCACTGCACCGGCGATGACGGACCTCATCGGCGGCCAGGTCGATGTGATGTGCGAACAGGCGACGAATGCGGTGCCGCAGATCGAGGGCAAGAAGGTGAAGGTCTACGGTGTCACCAGCCTGCAGCGGCTTTCCTTGCCCGCGCTTAAGGATGCGCCGACCTTGTCGGAGGCGGGGCTGAAGGACTTCAACGTCCAGGTCTGGCACGGCTTGTACGCGCCACGCGGCACGCCGCCTGCGGTGCTGGCCAAGCTCAATGCGGCGTTGCGCGTCGCATTGAAAGACCCCGACCTGATCAAGCGGGAAGAGGCGCTCGGCCTCACCGTGGTCACCGACGAGCGTCTCGACCCGGCCGGACACAAGAAATACCTCGAAGCCGAAAAGACGCGCTGGTCGAAGGTGATCAAGGACGCGGGCGAATACGCCGACTGAAGCGGGAGAACGACAGCGCGCCGATAGAGCGCGCGTCTTTCATGCAGGCGGCACGGCAGACGGGGCAGATATGCCAACGCGGACGACCTTGTCGTCGGCATCCATGAGGCGCGCCGCGCTCCATACCTTTCCGGTCGAAACATTCAGCCATCGGTGGAGCTGCCTTGGACGGCACGCGCCACCTCAAGGAGACAACATGACCCCCACTTCTTCCTCTTCCGCGAAGGTGCCACTTCTTCGCCGGTTGTACATCCAGGTCCTCATCGGCATTCTGGTCGGCGTCGCGCTCGGCCACTTCTATCCAACCGTTGGCGCCGACATGAAGCCTCTCGGCGACGGGTTCATCAAGCTCATCAAGATGCTGCTGGCGCCGGTGATCTTCGGGACCATCGTCGTGGGCATTGCCCGCATGGGCGACCTGAAGGAGGTCGGCAAGGTGGGGGCCAAGGCGCTCCTTTACTTTGAAGTGCTATCGACCATCGCCCTGGTGGTCGGCCTGCTCGTGGTGAACGTCCTCAAGCCAGGCGTCGGCATGAACGTCGATGCCGCGACGCTCGACGGCAAGGCCATCTCGGCCTACACAAGTGCTGCGGAAACCCAGCACGCCGGGGCCGTGGACTTCATCATGAACGTCATCCCGAGGACGATCGTCGGCTCCTTCGCGGACGGCAACGTGCTTCAGATCATCTTCTTCGCGGTGCTGCTTGGCGCCGCGCTGTCGAAGATGGGGCCGCGTGCCAAGTCCTTCATCGACATGATCGACTTGTTCCTCAACGGCTTGTTCGGCATCGTGAAGATGGTGATGGTGCTCGCGCCGATCGGTGCGTTCGGCGCAATAGCGTTCACGATCGGCAAGTACGGCGTGGGCTCGCTGGCCTCCTACGGCAAGCTGATCGTCGCCGTGTATGGCACCTGCTTGCTGTTCATCGTCGTGGTGCTTGGCACCGTGGCGCGGATCTGCCGGATCTCGATCTTTTCCTACCTGCGCTACATACGGGACGAACTCCTGATCACCTTCGGCACCGCATCGACCGAATCGGTGTTGCCGCAGATGATGTCCAAGCTGGAGCGTGCCGGGTGCGAAAAGACCGTCGTGGGCATGGTGCTGCCCGCGGGCTATACCTTCAATCCCGACGGCACCGCGATCTACCTGACCATCGGGGCCATCTTCGTGGCACAGGCCACCAATACGGAACTCAGTTGGATGCAGCAGTTGGTCATCCTGGGGGTGCTCATGCTGACATCGAAGGGCTCCGCGGGCGTGGCTGGTGCCGGCTTCGTGACGCTGGCAGCCACCTTGGGCAGCATGCACTCCATCCCCGTCGCCGGACTCGTGCTGCTGCTGGGCGTCGATCGCTTCCTCAACGAGGCGCGCGCCATCACCAACCTGGTTGGCAACGGACTCGCCACGATCGCAGTCGCCAAATGGGAGGGGGCGTTCGATGAGCTTCGTTGGCGCGAGGTCACCGGCGACAAGACGCCACTGCCCAAAAAGACCAGAACGCCCAAGGCCCCTCGCGTCGCCGCGGAGGCAGAACCCGCCGCCATCACGCCCGCGCCCACGGCCTGATCCAACATTCAACAAACAGCTTGCCACTCCCATGACCACCCATGACAACACCGGCTTTCGACAAGCCGCCCTCGACTACCACTCCCAGGCGCCTGCTGGAAAGCTCGCGATCACCGCCACCAAGCCGCTGTTCAACCAGCGGGATCTGTCGCTCGCGTACTCGCCCGGCGTGGCGGCGCCATGCGAAGAGATCGTGCGCGACCCCGCCACCGCCTTCAAGTACACCGCACGCGGGAACCTGGTGGCCGTCATCTCGAACGGCACGGCCGTACTCGGTCTCGGCGACATCGGCGCCCTGGCATCCAAGCCCGTGATGGAAGGCAAGGCCGTTCTCTTCAAGAAGTTCGCAGGCGTGGATGTGTTCGACATCGAGATCGACGAAAAGGACCCGGCCAAGCTGGTCGAGGTCATCGCAGCACTGGAGTCGACCTTCGGCGCCATCAACCTCGAAGACATCAAGGCGCCCGACTGCTTCTACGTCGAGCGCGAACTGCGCAAGCGCATGAAGATCCCGGTGTTCCACGACGACCAGCATGGGACGGCGATCACCGTGGCGGCGGCCATCCTGAATGCGCTGAAAGTGGCTGGCAAGAACATTGAAGAGGTCAGGCTTGTGACCTCGGGCGCCGGAGCCGCGGCCTTGGCCTGCCTGAACCTGCTCCTCAAGGTGGGCCTGAAGCGCGAGAACGTCATCGTGACCGACCTGGCCGGCGTGGTCTACGAAGGCCGCGAAGAACTCATGGACGACGACAAGCGCCAGTACATGCAGAAAACGTCTGCCCGAACGCTGCGCGAAGTGATGGAAGGCGCCGACGTGTTCCTCGGCCTTTCGGCTGGCGGCGTGCTCAAGCCCGCGATGGTGGCGACGATGGCCACCAATCCGGTGATCTTCGCGCTGGCGAACCCGAACCCCGAGATTTCGCCGGAGGATGCCCGGTCGGTGCGCGACGACATCATCATGGCCACCGGGCGCGCGGACTACCCCAACCAGGTCAACAATGTCCTGTGCTTCCCGTACATCTTCCGCGGCGCGCTCGATGCAGGCGCGACAACGATCACGGACGAGATGGAGATCGCAGCGGTGCGCGCCATTGCCGACCTGGCGCAGGCCGAGCAGAGCGAGCGGGTCGCCGCGGCCTATGCCGGTGAAAAGCTCAGCTTCGGCCGCGACTACCTCATCCCCAAGCCCTTCGACCCCCGACTGATGACCCGCATCGCGCCGGCCGTGGCCCGGGCGGCGGCTGACAGCGGCGTGGCCATGCGGCCGATCACCGACATGGACGCCTACCGCGCCAAGCTGGAGAGCTTTGTCTACGCATCGGGAACCACCATGAAGCCGATCTTCGACGCAGCCCGGCGTGCGTTGAACAAGCGCGTGGCCTTCTGCGAGGGCGAGGAGGAGCGCGTGCTTCGTGCAGCGCAAGTCGTGGTTGATGAAGGCATCGCCCGACCCACCCTGATCGGGCGTCCGGCCGTCATCGCGCAGCGCATCGAGAAGTTCGGCTTGCGCCTGAAGGAAGGGCTGGACTACGACATCGTCAACGTCGAGCAGGACCATCGCTACCGCGCGTTCTGGCAAGCCTATCATCGTATGGGCGAGCGCCAGGGTGTGACGATGCAAACGGCCAAGATCGAAATGCGCCGGCGGCTCACGCTCATCGGTGCGATGCTGCTGCATACCGGCGATGTAGATGGAATGATCTGCGGCACCTGGGGCACGACCCAGTTGCACCTCCCGTACATTGATCAGGTCATCGGCAAGCGACCGGGCGGCGCAGAAAGCACCGCACAGGACGTGCCGATCTATGCCTGCATGAACGCCCTTTTGTTGCCGGATCGACAAGTGTTCCTTGTCGATACTCATGTCAACTACGACCCGACGCCCGAGGAACTGACCGAGATCACGGTGCTGGCGGCCGAGGAGATGCTGCGCTTTGGCATCAAGCCGAAGGTGGCACTGCTGTCGCACTCCAACTTCGGGACGAGCAACCTTCCTACGGCGCTCAAGATGCGCAAGACGCTGGAGTTGCTGCGCGAGCAGGCACCTTGGCTCGATGTTGATGGCGAGATGCACGGCGACGTAGCGCTCGACGGCAAGCAGCGCGCCGCGGTGATGCCGCGCAGCGCGCTGGAGGGCGACGCCAACCTGCTGGTGTTCCCCAACCTCGACGCCGCCAACATTTCCTACAACCTGCTCAAGACTGCGGCGGGCGGAAACATCGCCATCGGTCCGGTGTTGCTGGGCGCCGCCAAGCCGGTGCATATCCTCACGCCGAGCGCGACGGTACGACGCATCGTCAACATGACGGCGCTCACGGTCGCGGATGCCAACGCAGCAAGATCGGACCAGATCGAACTGCCTCGTTCTCAAGAATCTTCGTGAGCGAAGAGCTTGCTGGCTTGCTTGGCTGCTTCCGATGGTTGACCGGGCGTAGCACAGGAGTGGGCGACCGGCCGCTCCTGGCCGTCAGGCGGCGTGCGCCCGACAACCCACGCCCGATTCGCCCATCGCCAGCGTGGGGTCGGCAAGTTCGGCCTCTGCGTCGCTCGACGCAGGCGCGTGAGCAACCAGTGCACAGCGGCTGCGGTCCTTAGCTCCCGCGAGGCGAACCCAAGCCAAGAGCCCTACTCCACGAGATTCTTTAATTCGGCGAATCCCGCTTGATCAAGGCAGTCCTGCGCTTGCCTCGTGCATGCTGGTCGTCCACGGCGTTCGCCGGTTCGACCAGCTGCTGCCCCCATGACTTGACGAGCTGCTCAACCGTCTCGGCCGCGACGCGGCAGGCTGGCGAGAGCTTGCCCTGCTTGGGCAGCGCGAGCGTGACGTGACGGGTCAGATCGGGCCGCACCAGTCGGGTGGCTTGCAGTCGGCCGCTCTGCAACTCGGCAGTCATTGAAAACGGCCCCAGGATCGAATAGAGCCCAGGCGTGCTGGCGACGAGCTCCTTCTGCACCGTCAGCGAGTCGGCTTCCACGACCGGCTCGAGCTTGAAGCCCAGGCTGCGCGCCGTTTCGTCGAGCGCGTTGCGCCAATGGCTCGGCCGACGCGGCAGCACCAGCCGCAGACCGGCCAGCCGGGAGAAGTTCAGCGTCGGCTCCGCTGTGATTTCGTCCCCGGGCGCCGAGACCAGATAGGTGTGCGCGACGCACAGCAACCGCTCATCGCCTCCGCTCGGGCGATGGAACCGGAACAGGATCGCGAAGTCCACCGCGCCGCTGTCGAGCATCGCGTCGAGGTCCGCGCCCTGCGCCTCGGCGATGCTGAGGCGGATGCCCGGATGCTCACCCTGCAGTCGCTCGAACAGGCGCGTCATCAGCGGGTGTGCCGCCGACGGAATGATGCCCAGCCGCACCTCGCCGAGCAGTTGGCCCGACTCGGAGCGCAGCTCCTCGGAAAGCCGCTCGGTTTCCTGCAGCCATGGTCTCAGCCGCGCCGCGGCGCGCTCGCCGAACTCGGTCAGCACCACGCCCCGCCCGGTGCGACGGAACAAGCGCGCGCCGCACTCGGCCTCGAAATCGCTGACCTGCCGACTGATGTGCGACTGAACGGTCTGGCGACGCGCCGCCACCTTGTTCAGGCTGCCCGCCTCCGCTACCTCGAGAAAAAGCCTGACGCCTGAGAGATTCATTGCAGCTGCCCTCCGGAGACTTGCTGAAATAGGCAAGTCTGAAAGCTGCGAATTCTATCTATTCACATAGGAAGCCGATGCCTAAAGTCTCGTCACCAACCACCGATTTCACCCCCAACCGAAAGGAAACGACATGAGCAAACCCACCCTTGATCTCCGCGGCCTTGTTCCCGCCCCGATCACCCCCTTCACCCGCGACGGCGCGGTCGACTACGCCGCGATCCAGCGCTTGGGCAAGTGGCTCGGCAGCATCGACGGCGTCAAGGGCCTCACCGTGCTCGGCCACGCCGGCGAAGGCACCTTCCTCGAGCGCGACGAGCAGGCCAAGGTGATCGAAGCGTTCCGCGAGTCGGTGGGCGACCGCTTGCCCATCATCGCGGGCATCACGCTGGAAGGCACTCAGGTCGCCGCCGAGGAGGCCAAGCGCGCTGTAAAGGCGGGCGCATCCGCCGGCCTCGTCTACCCGTCGCACGGCTGGCTGCGCTTCGGCTACCAGAAGGGCGCGGCGCAGGACCGCTATCGCGCAATCTACGAGGAAAGCGGCCTGCCGCTGATCCTGTTCCAGTACCCGGATGCGACCAAGGCGACCTACGACCTGGAGACGCAACTGGACATCGCCGCGCAGCCGGGCGTGTTCGCGATGAAGAATGGCGTGCGCAACATGAAGCGCTGGGACCGCGAGATCCCCGTCATCCGCAAGGAACGCCCGGACCTGCAGATCCTGACGTGCCACGATGAGTACCTGATGCACACGATGTTCGACGTCGACGGCGCGCTGGTCGGCTACGGGGGCATCGCGCCCGAGCCGCTGATCGAGATGATCGCAGCCGGCAAGGCCAAGGACTACGCCAAGGTGCGCGCGCTGCACGATCGCCTGCTGCCGGTGACCGCCAACGTCTACCACCGCGGCTCGCACATGGAAGGCACGGTGGCGCTCAAGTGGGCGCTGGTCGCGCGCGGCATCCTCGAGCACGCCACGGTCCGCTCGCCGCTGCTGCCGCTGGTGGACGGAGCCGACAAGGAAATCGCAGACGCGATGCGTTCGGCGGGGTTGGCCGAGTAAGTCGGCTGGAAGGCCTTTCCAGCACATTGGGATCCTAAGCTTAGAATTCCACGTGGACAAGTTGTCGCG
>JADMIO010789826.1_pt1 | contig 15658 bp, 15 predicted proteins | sample 8958161 | NCBI WGS metagenome assembly JADMIO01 (sample SAMN16585339, study PRJNA669376) | soil metagenome | isolation source: Crop rotation soil | place: USA: Cullars Rotation, Alabama | collected 2011
CTTTCCCTGGGCGCGCTGAGCGGTCGCAGGCTGCTGGCCGCGCCGCTCGATCGCGCGCCGCGCATCCGCCTGTGCCGCACCCACCAATGGCCCTCCGCGCAGCCGGAGGTCGAGCAGGCCCTGGAGCGCGCCGTGCGGGCTGCCTCGAAGGCCGGCGCGGACGTGGCGGACGTCGAGCTGCCGAAGAGCTTCGCGGGACTGCTCCAGGCGCAGATGGACGTGATGGGCTACGAGGCCTACCGGGCGCTGGCCAGCGAGCGCGTGCATCACGGTGGGCGCCTGAGCGCCAAGATCCAGGAGCAGCTCGCGGCCGCGGCGCGCATCGACGCGCTGGCCTACGACGAGGCCCGCGCGCTTGCGCGGGGCTGCCGGACCATGCTGGGCGAGGTTTTCGGCAATGCCGACGTGCTGCTGGTACCGAGCGCGCCCGGCGAAGCGCCGAAGGGGCTGTCCGAGACCGGCGATCCCGTGTTCAACCGCGTGTGGACGCTGCTAGGCACGCCGGCCATCAGCCTGCCCTGCTCGACCGGCCCGAACGGCCTGCCGGTCGGCGTGCAGCTCATCGGGCGACGCGGCGAGGACGCCCGCCTGCTGGCGGCCGCGGACTGGCTCGAGCGGCAGCTCAGCGCAGCCTAGCCGCCCAACTCAGCGCCGCTGCGCGGCCCAGAACAACCCGATGATGGTCTTCACATCGGTCAACCGACCGTCCGCGGCCATCGCCAGCGCCTCGTCGAACGGCAGCATGAACACCTCGAGGAACTCGCCCTGGTCGAGATTCGCCTCCCTCGCCTCCAGGCCGCGCGCGAGCCACAGCTCGATCACTTCGTCGGAATAGCCGATCGCGTTGTGCACGGCGCCCAGGCGTTGCCAGTCCGACGCCAGGTAGCCGGTTTCCTCGAGCAATTCGCGCTTGGCCGTGTCGAGGTGCCCCTCCGCCGGCTCCAGCTTGCCGGCGGGAATCTCGATGAAATCCTGGTGCAGCGGATAGCGGTGCTGGCGCTCGAGCACCACGCGCCCGTCTCCGGTCAGCGCGACGATGCCGACCGCGCCGGGGTGCTTGATGTACTCGCGCGTGGCGCGGGTGCCGTCGGGCAGGAGCACCTCGTCGCGCTGCAGGCGCAGGAAGCTGCCGCGGTAGACCTCTTCCCCGGCGAGACGCTTCTCCTCGAACTTGCTCAAAGGGCCTTGATTGCCTTGAAGCAGACGCTCAGGAGGTCGTCCGGCCGCAGACCGAGATACAGCAGGGCCAGTCCATTCACGGACAGGAGCACCCGCATGGCGAGGTCGTGGCCGGGTGCGGGCACCGCATCCCTCGGCTCATCGAAGTACATGAGCTTGACGATGCGCAGGTAGTAGAACGCGCCCACCAGCGAGAACAGCACCGCGACCACGGCGAGCCAGACCTGGCCCGCGTTGACCACGGCCGAGAGCACGGACAGCTTGGCGTAGAAGCCGACCGTCGGCGGCACGCCCGCGAGCGAGAACATGAGCAACAGCATCACGAAGGCGTACCAGGGATTGCGCCGGTTGAGGCCCTTCAGATCCTCGAGGTTCTCGCACTCGAAGCCCTTGTGCGAGAGGAAGAGCAGCATGCCGAAGGAGCCGGTCGCCATCAGCACGTAGGTGACCGCGTAGAACATCGCCGCCGCGTAGGCGTCGGCCGCGTTCAGCCAGTTGCCGCCGACCACGCCCGAGAGCAGCCCGAGCAGCAGGAAGCCCATGTTCGCGATGGTCGAATAGGCCAGCATGCGCTTGACGTTGCTCTGCGCAATCGCCGTGATGTTGCCGATGGCCATGGACAGCACGGCCATGATGGCGAGCATCTGCTGCCAGTCGTGCGCGAGGTCGATCAGCCCGTTCACGAGCAGGCGCATGGCCATGGCGAAGGCGGCCAGCTTGGGCGCGGTGCCGATCACCAGGGTCACCGCAGTCGGCGCGCCCTGGTACACGTCCGGGATCCACATGTGGAACGGCGCGACGCCCAGCTTGAAGGCGGTGCCGGCGACCAGGAACACCAGGCCGAACACGAGGAAGGTGTGCTGCGTGCCGTCGCGCGACACGTTGGCGAGCTGCTTGGCCACCTCGGTCAGCTGCAGCGTGCCCGTGGCGCCGTAGATCATGGACATGCCGTAGAGCAGCAGGCCCGAGGACAGCGCGCCCAGCACGAAATACTTCATGGCCGCCTCGGTCGAGGCCGACGAATCGCGGTTGAGCGCCACCATGGCGTACAGGCACAGGGACATCAGCTCCAGGCCCAGGTACACCGTGAGGAAGCTGTTGGCGCTGATGAGGATCATCGTGCCCAGCAGCGAGAACAGCAGCAAGGTCAGGAATTCCCCGCGCAGCAGCCCGCGGTCCAGCAGATAGCCGCGCGTGTAGAACAGCGTAAGCGATACCGCGGCATAGGCCGAGAGCTTGAGGACGTGGCCCATGTAGTCGGCCACGTAGAGGCCGTGGAAAGCCTCGACCACCAGCACATGGACCTGGCCCTGCGGGTCGGCCACGCGCGAGGCGTACAGCACGAAGCCGGTGGCCAAGGCGCACAGCAGGAGGACTACTTGCGCGATGGCGAAGCTGGCCGCGCGCCCTTCGCTCTTCACGAACAGGTCCGCCAGCATCAGCACGCAGGCGCCCGCCAGCAGGAGGATCTCGGGCAGCGCGACGATCAGGTCAACGGTCGTTTCCATGTCAGGTCTTCGGCTGCGCCACGTGGCGCAGCAGCTCGCCCACCGAGCGGTGCATCACGTCGGTAAAGGGCTTGGGATAGATGCCCATGAAGAGGACGGCGACGGCGAGCAGCGCCAGCACCAGGAACTCCCTGGAATTGAGGTCCTTGAGACCCGCGACATGGTCGTTCGCGACCGCGCCGAAGATCACGCGCTTGTACATCCACAGCGTGTAGGCCGCGCCCAGGATCAGCGTGCTGGCCGCGAGGAAGGCCAGCCAGAAATTCGCCTTCATGGCGCCCATGATGACCATGAACTCGCCCACGAAGCCGCTGGTCGCCGGCAGGCCGCAGTTGGCCATGGCGAACAGCATCATGAACGCGGCGAATTTCGGCATCGTGTTCACCACGCCGCCGTAGTCGGCGATGTTGCGCGTATGCATGCGGTCGTACATGACGCCCACGCACAGGAACATGGCCGCCGAGATGAAGCCGTGCGAGATCATCTGCACCAGCGCGCCTTCGACGCCGTAGGCGTTGAAGATGAAGAAGCCGAGGGTCACGAAGCCCATGTGCGAGATGGACGAATACGCGATCAGCTTCTTCATGTCGGTCTGCACCAGCGCGACAAAGCCGATGTAGACCACGGCTATCAGCGACAGCCCGATCATGAGCCAGGCCAGGTCGCGCGAGGCATCCGGCAGGATGGGCAGCGTGAACCGCACGAAGCCGTAGGCGCCCAGCTTCAGCATGATCGCCGCCAGCACCACCGAGCCCCCGGTGGGCGCCTCGACGTGCGCATCCGGCAGCCAGGTGTGGACCGGCCACATGGGCACCTTCACGGCGAAGGCGAACAGCAGGCCGAAGAACAGCCATTTCTGCGATGCGAGCGTGAGCGGCAGCTGGTGCCAGCCGAGGATGTCGAAGCTGCCCGACTTGTTGAAGAGATACAACAGCGAGACCAGCATGAGCACCGAGCCGAAGAACGTGTACAGGAAGAACTTGAGCGCCGCGTAGACCCGGTTCGTCCCGCCCCAGACGCCGATGATGATGAACATCGGGATCAGGGTCGCCTCGAAGAACACGTAGAACAGGATGCCGTCCAGGGAGGCGAACACGCCGTTCAGCAGCCCAGACATGATCAGGAACGCGCCCATGTACTGGCCGACGCGCTTCTCGATGACGGTCCAGCCGGCGATCACCACCAGCACCGTGGTGAAGGCGTTGAGCAGCAGGAACAGCATCGAGATGCCGTCCACCCCCAGGTGGTAGCTCACGTTGAAGCGCGGGATCCACTTGCGCATCTCCACGAACTGCATGCCCGCCTGCTGCACGTCGAAGCTCGTGTAGAGCGGGATAGTGACCAGGAAGCCAACGATGGCGCCCACGAGCGCAATCCAGCGCTGCAGCGGCGCGTTGCGGTCGTCGCCCGCCGCCAGCGTCGCAAGGCCGGCGAGGATGGGTACCCAGATGGCAAGGCTCAGCAGCATCCGGCGCTATCCCGTGAACACCCGGTACTTCACGAGCGCATACACCGCGCAGACGCCGAAGATCATCATGAAGGCATACCAGTAGATGAAGCCGCTCTGCACCAGCCGCACGACGCCCGAGAACCAGCCGACCAGGCGCGCCGAGCCGTTCACGAGCAAGCCGTCGATCAGGCGCTGGTCGCCGCCCTTCCAGAGGCCCGCGCCGATCACGCGCGCGCCGGCGCCGAATACGCGCGAATAGAGCTCGTCGAAGCCGTACTTCGCCTCGATGAGCGCGTAGACCGGACCGAGCGCCATGGCGATCTTCTTGGGGAGGTCGGTGCGCACGGTGTACAGGTACCAGGCCAGCACCGCGCCGCCGGCGGCCAGCCAGAACGGCAGCGACTTCAGGCCATGGCCGATGAAACCCAGCACGCCGTGGAAGCCGGTGGTCATCTCTTCCAGCGCCGGGTGCTCGGGCAGGATCTGGATCGCCGAGCCGAAATAGCCGCCGAAGAGGACCGGACCGATCAGCCAGCCCGCCACGACCGAGGGAATGGCGAGCAGCACGAGCGGCAGCGTCACAACCCAGGGCGACTCATGCAGGTGCGATTTCGTCTCCGCGTCCATGCGCTCCTGGCCGTGGAAAGTCATGAAGACCAGCCGGAACGAGTAGACGCCGCCCGCGAGCACGCCGCCCAGCAGCAGCCAGTAGGCCAGGTGCGCGCCCGGCGTCGTCGACAGGTGCACCGCCTCGAGGATGGAATCCTTGGAGAAAAAGCCCGCGAACGGCGGCAGGCCGGCATTGGCGATCGCGCCGATCAGCACCGTCCAATAGGTGATGGGCATGTATTTCTTCAGCCCGCCCATGCGGCGCATGTCCTGCTCGTGGTGCATGGCGATGATCACCGAGCCCGCGCCCAGGAACAGCACCGCCTTGAAGAAGGCGTGCGTCATGAGGTGGAAGATCGCGACCGAATAGGCCGAGGCGCCGAGCGCGGCGGTCATGTAGCCCAGCTGCGAGAGCGTCGAGTAGGCCACCACGCGCTTGATGTCGTACTGGGTGATGGCCACCAGCGACATCGAGAAGGCCGTGAGCGCGCCCACTGCCAGCACCACCGCAAGCGCGGTCTCGGAGAGCTCGAACAGCGGCGACATGCGCGCCACCATGAAGATGCCCGCGGTCACCATGGTCGCCGCATGGATCAGCGCGGAGATGGGCGTCGGGCCTTCCATGGAATCCGGCAGCCAGACGTGCAGCGGGAACTGCGCGCTCTTGCCCATGGCGCCGACGAAGAGCAGCAGGCAGGTCAGCGTGACCGGCAGCGACTCGCTGGTCGGCGCCTGCGAGAACACCGCGGCGTAGTCGAGCGTGCCGCAGTGCGCGAGCACCAGGCCGATCCCCAGCAGGAAGCCGAAATCCCCCACCCGGTTGACTAGGAAGGCCTTCAGGTTGGCGTAGATGGCCGTGGGCCGCGTGTACCAGAAGCCGATCAGCAGGTAGGACACGAGGCCCACCGCCTCCCAGCCGAAGAAGAGCTGGAGGAAGTTGTTCGCCATCACCAGCATCAGCATCGAGAAGGTGAAGAGCGAGATGTAGGAGAAGAAGCGCTGGTAGCCCGGGTCTTCCGCCATGTAGCCGATGGTGTAGACGTGCACCATGAGCGACACGAAGGTGACCACCAGCATCATGAGCACGGTCAGGCGGTCGATGAGGAAGCCGACCTGCAGCGGCGTATCGCCGATGACGGCCCAGGTGTAGACCGGCCCGTTCCAGACATTCCCGTGCAGGACGTCGTTGAAGATACAGGCCGACGCCAGGAACGAAACCAGCACGCTCAGGATGGTCACGCGGTGCGACCACGCGCGGCCGATCGCGCGGCCGAAGAGGCCCGCGATGATCGCGCCGGCAAGCGGTGCCAGCGGCACCAGCAGGTACAGGTTCTTCATCCTTTGAGCTGGTCCAGGTCTTCGACGTTGATGGTGGACAGGTTGCGGAACAGCACCACCAGGATGGCGAGGCCGATCGCCGACTCGGCGGCGGCCACGGTCAGGATGAAGAACACGAACACCTGGCCCTGCGTGTCGCCGAGGTAATGCGAGAAGGCGACGAAATTCAGGTTCACGGCGAGCAGCATGAGCTCGATCGCCATGAGCAGGATGATCACGTTCTTGCGGTTGAGGAAGATCCCGATGATCGAGACCGCGAACAGCAGCGCGCCAAGCACGAGGAAGTGGGACAGGGTCAGCTGCAGGCCCATGTCAGGCGTCCTTCTCGGAAGGCATGGACACCAGGCGCACGCGATCCTCGCGCCTGGCGCGAACCTGCTGCGACGGGTCCTGCGCGCGCGTGTCCTTGCGCCGGCGCAGGGTCAGGGCGATGGCCGCGATGATGGCGACCAGCAGCACCACGGCGGCGATCTCGAAGGCGTACGCGTAATTCGTGTACAGCAGCCGCCCCAGCTCCTTGGTATTGCTGTAGCCGGCCGGCATCACCTTGGAGGGCGTCACCAGCCCCGACCAGCGCCCGTACAGCACGGCCGCCATCTCGGCCGCCATGAGCAGGCCCACGGCGGCGCCCAGCGGCAGGTATTGCCAGAAGCCCTCGCGCAGCTGCTCCAGGTTGATGTCGAGCATCATGACGACGAACAGGAACAGCACCATCACCGCGCCGACGTAGACCAGCACCAGCGTGATGGCGAGGAACTCGGCGCGCAGCAGCAGCCAGATGGCCGAGGCCGTGAAGAACGCGAGCACGAGGAACAGCGCGGCGTGCACCGGGTTGCGCGACACGATGACGGTCACCGCGGCCAGCAGCAGGATCGCGGCGAAGAAGTAGAAGACGACAGCCTCGAACATTTTCTTGTGTGTTTTGTTCTAGCGGTAGGCGGAGTCGGCGGCCCGGTCGGCGGCGATTTCCTTCTCGTAGCGGTCGCCCACGGCCAGCAGCATGGGCTTGGTGTAGTACAGGTCTCCCCTCTTCTCCCCGTGGTACTCGATCACGCGCGTCTCGACGATGGCGTCGACCGGGCAGGCCTCCTCGCAGAAGCCGCAGAAGATGCACTTCACCAGGTCGATGTCGTAGCGCGTGGTGCGGCGCGTGCCGTCGGCGCGCGCATCGGATTCGATGTGGATGGCCACGGCCGGGCAGACCGCCTCGCACAGCTTGCAGGCGATGCAGCGCTCTTCGCCGTTCGGATAGCGGCGCAGCGCGTGCAGGCCGCGGAAGCGCGGGCTCATCGGCGTCTTCTCTTCCGGGAACTGCACCGTGATCTTGCGGGCGAAGATGTGCCGGCCCGTCAGGGCCATCCCCCTGAACAGCTCGAGCAGCAGGAACGACCTGAAGAATTCGACCAGGCGGGTCATAGATGCGGGCTCATTTCCACAGGCTCCACGGCGTCTGCATCCAGGCGCCGACCACGACGATCCAGACCAGCGTCATCGGGATGAAGATCTTCCAGCCGAGCCGCATGATCTGGTCGTAGCGATAGCGCGGCAGCGTCGCGCGGATCCACAGGAACATGGTCACGACGAGGAACACCTTGGCGACGAACCACACCAGCCCGGGAATGGCGTTGGTCAGCGCGCTGTCGATCGGCGGCAGCCAGCCGCCGAAGAACATGACCGTCGTGAGCGCCGCGATGAGCAGCATGTTCATGTACTCGGCCAAGAAGAACAGCGCGAAGGCCATGCCGGAGTACTCGACCATGTGGCCGGCGACGATCTCCGATTCGCCCTCGACCACGTCGAACGGCGCGCGGTTGGTCTCCGCGATGCCCGAGATGAAGTAGACGAGCAGCATCGGCAGCAGCGGCAGCCAGTTCCAGGACAGCACGCTCAGCCCGGCCGAGGCGAAGCGTCCGCGCCCCTGCTGCTCGACGATGTCGGAGAGGTTCAGGCTGCCCGACACCATGAGCACGACCACGAGCGCGAAGCCCATCGCCAGCTCGTAGGACACCATCTGCGCGGCCGAGCGCATGGCGCCCAGAAACGCGTATTTCGAATTGGAGGCCCAGCCCGCGATGATCACGCCGTACACGCCCATCGAGGTGAGCGCCATCACGTAGAGCAGGCCCGCATTAATGTCCGACAGCACGATATTCGGCGCGAACGGGATCACGGCCCACGCGGCCACGGCCGGCATGAGCGTGAGGATCGGCGCGAGCACGTACAACGCTTTGTTGGCATTGGCCGGGAAGATCACTTCCTTGAACAGCAGCTTGATCCCGTCGGCGATCGGCTGCAGCAGGCCGAGCGGGCCGACGCGGTTCGGGCCGATGCGGATCTGGATCCAACCGATGAGCTTTCGCTCCCACAGCGTCAGGTACGCCATCGACAGGAACAGCGGCGCGACGATGCAGACAATGAAGACCATCGAGGTCACGAACTCGTACACCGCCGGCCCCCAGACCGAGCCGAACTGCGCTTCCGAATACGTGAGAAGGGTTTCGAGCATCAGGCGGCCTGCTGGCTCGCGATTTTCTCGACCGTCACCGTGCCGAACATTCCCGCGAGGGCCGCGGTGGACGGATGGCCCGCCGCAATGCGCACGCACTGGTCCGGCAGCCGGTCATCCAGCCCTGCTTCGAGCACGGCCTTGCCGGAGATACCCACTTTCGCGCCGGCCGACACCCCCAGCTGCTGCAGCAGCTTGGCGTTCATCCAGGCCTTGGGCGCGCGCGCGTCGCGCGTCTTTTGCAACGGCGGCGAGCGCCGCGCCAGCGGATCGGCGAAATGGATGGGCACGTCCGCGATGCGCTGGATGCCGGATACGGCCTGCGCAGTCGCCTTCACGTCGGAAATCTCGTTGGACAGCAGCGTCGCGACGTCGCGACCGGCAAGGCAGGCATCCTTCACCTGGTCGGCCGTTTCATATTCGAATCCCGGCCGCCCCAGCATCGTGCCCAGCACGCGCAGGACCTTCCACGCCGGGCGCGCATCGCCCAGCGGCCGCACCGCGGCATGGAAGCTCTGCACCCTGCCCTCGGTGCTGATGAACGTGCCCGCCGTCTCGGTGAACGGAGCAACCGGCAGCAGCACGTCGCCCACGTCCGACTTAAACGAGGTCAGGTTGACGATGAACTTGCCGGACGGAATCGCGTGGGCGCAATCCAGACCCGAATCGAAATTGAGCAGGAGCAGCGCATTTTTCCTGAGCGCCTCGGGCAGGCCGCCAGCCGCGGGGAGCCCCGCCACGTAGCCGCCGACCGAATTCGCCGCCTCGCCGAGGAAGCCGACTTTCACGCCGATCGATCGGGCCGCCGCATGGATCGCCGCGGCTTGCGGGTGCTGCTGAGCGAAATTGCCGAGCAGAACAGCCGCATTCTTGCCGCCCTTCAGGATTTCGCCGAAAGAGGAAATCGAAGCCAGGAGCTCGGACGGCGCAACAATCTTCCTGCTCTTCAGGTTCATCAGCCAGTCGTCGTCGACCGAGTGCAGCACGTGGATCTGCGCGCCGCGCTTGGCGGCCTGGCGCAGGCGCTGCGCGATGAGCGGATGGTCCTTGCGCAGGAAGGAGCCGACCACGAGCACGCGGTCGAGCCTGGCAATTTCCGCGATCGGCATGCCCAGCCAGGGGATGCCCTTGCGCTTGCCGTCACCGGAGAAATCGCTGTGGCGCAGGCGGAAGTCCGCCGGTCCGCCGAGCTTGCCGGCGAGGAACAGTTCTTCAAGCGTGGAATGCGGTGAGGCCAGCACGCCCAATTGTTTTTCTTTTAAAGAAGAAATAACAAAATCCAATGCCTCTTGCCAATCCGTCTCCACCAAGCTGCCATTGCGGCGGATCATCGGCTTCGCAAGGCGCTCGTCCGAGTTCAGCGCCTCGTAGGAGAAGCGGTCCTTGTCGGAGATCCAGCACTCGTTGATCTCCTCGTTCTCGAGCGGCAGCACGCGCATGACCTTGTTCTGCTTCACCTGCACCACCAGGTTCGAGCCCAGCCCGTCGTGCGGCGACACCGACTTGCGGCGCGAAAGCTCCCAGGTGCGCGCGCTGTAGCGGAACGGCTTGGAGGTGAGCGCGCCCACCGGGCAGATGTCGATCATGTTGCCCGAGAGCTCGGAATCCACCGACTTGCCGACGAAGGACACGATTTCCGAATGCTCGCCGCGCCCGATCATGCCGAGCTCCATGACGCCGGCCACTTCCTGGCCGAAGCGCACGCAGCGCGTGCACTGGATGCAGCGGCTCATTTCCTCGGCCGCCACTAGCGGGCCGATGTCCTTGTGCAGCACCACCCGCTTCTCTTCCTCGAAGCGCGAGGACGAGCCGCCGTAGCCGACCGCCAGGTCCTGCAGCTGGCACTCGCCGCCCTGGTCGCAGATCGGGCAGTCGAGCGGGTGGTTGATGAGCAGGAACTCCATGACGGAGTTCTGCGCTTTCTTGGCCGTGGCCGAGGCAGTCTTCACCTTCATGCCGTCGGTGACGGGCGTGGCGCAGGCCGGCAGCGGCTTGGGCGCCTTCTCCACCTCCACCAGGCACATGCGGCAGTTGGCCGCGATGGAGAGCTTCTTGTGATAGCAGAAGTGCGGCACGTAGATGCCGAGCTTGTTGGTCGCGTCCATGACGGTCGCGCCATGCGGCACTTCCACCAGCCGGCCGTCGATCTCGACCTTGAGCATCTAGGCAGCCCTCGCCATGTGCGTGGACGCAGTCGCGTTTTGCGCACCCGCGCGGCCCCACTTGGGCTCGACATCCGCGCCGTGACGGCAGCCGTGGTTCTCGATGTGCTGCACGAACTCGTGGCGGAAGTGCTTCAGGAAGCTCTTCACGGGCAGCGCCGCGGCGTCGCCCAGCGCGCAGATCGTGCGGCCGGCGATGTTGTCAGCGACGGAATCGAGCAGCGCCAGGTCATCCATGCGTCCGCTGCCGGTCTCGATCCGGTGCACCACGCGGTACAGCCAGCCCGTGCCCTCGCGGCAGGGCGTGCACTGGCCGCAGGACTCCTCGAAATAGAAGTACGACAGGCGCTCCAGCGCGCGCACCATGCAGGTGGTTTCGTCCATGACGATGACCGCGCCCGAGCCCAGCATCGAGCCCGCCTTGGCGATGGAGTCGTAGTCCATGTCGGTCTTCATCATCATGTCGGCGGGAAGCACCGGCATGGACGAGCCGCCCGGGATCACCGCCTTGAGCCTCCGGCCGCCGCGCATACCGCCGGCCATCTCCAGGAGCTTGGCGAAAGGCGTGCCGAGCTTGACCTCGTAGTTGCCTGGCTTCGCGACATGGCCCGTGACCGAGAAAAGCTTGGTGCCGCCGTTGTTCGGCTTGCCGAGCGCGAGGAAGGCGTCGCCGCCGTTGCGCACGATCCAGGGCACGGCCGCGAAGGTCTCCGTGTTGTTGATCGTCGTGGGCTTGCCGTACAGGCCGTAGCTCGCCGGGAACGGCGGCTTGAAGCGCGGCTGGCCCTTCTTGCCTTCCAGCGACTCCAGCAGCGCGGTTTCCTCGCCGCAGATGTAGGCGCCATAGCCGGCGTGGGCGAAAAGCTCGAAGGAGAAATCGGAGCCCAGGATGTTCTTGCCGAGGTAGCCCGCCGCGCGCGCCTCTTCCAGCGCCTGCTCGAACTGCTCGTAGACTTCCCAGATCTCGCCGTGGATGTAGTTGTAGCCCGCAGTCGCGGCCATCGCGTAGCCCGCGATGATCATGCCCTCGATCACGATGTGCGGGTTGTAGCGCAGCAGGTCGCGGTCCTTGCAGGTGCCGGGTTCGCCCTCGTCCGAGTTGCACACCAGGTACTTCGCGCCCGGAAAGGCGCGCGGCATGAACGACCACTTCAGGCCGGTCGGGAAGCCCGCGCCGCCGCGGCCGCGCAGGGCGGATTTCTTCAGGTCGGCGATCAGGTCTTCCGGCTTGATCTTGTCGGCGATGATTTTTTTCAACGCCTGGTAGCCGTCGCGCGCCTCGTAGTCCTTGAGGCGCCAGTTGCTGCCGTCCAGGCCGGTCATCAGGATCGCGTCGGGGCCGTAATCGAGCAGGGTCACTTCAGCTCCTTCAGCAGCGCGTCGATCTTTTCCTTGGACATGTAGTCGTGCATCTTCTTGTTGTTCACGAGGATCACGGGGGCCATGGCGCAGGCGCCCATGCACTCGCCTTCCTTGAGCGTGACTCGCCCGTCGGAGGTGGTCTCGTTGAAGTCGATGCCCAGCTTCGCCTTGAGATGGTCGGCCGCGTCCAGCGAGCCCTGCAGGCCGCACGGCAGGCAGGTGCAGATCGTGAGCTTGTGCCGGCCGGTCGGCTCGAGGTTGTACATGTTGTAGAAGGTCGCGACTTCGTACACCGCCACCGGCGCCATGTCGAGGTGCGCCGCCACTTCGTCCATGGTTTCGGTCGAGAGCCAGCCCTTCTCGTCCTGCGCGATGATCAGCGCGCCCATGACGGCCGACTGCTTCTGGTCGGGCGGATACTTCGCGACTTCGCGATCGATCTTCTGCCTGGAGGTGGCCGACAAGCTCATCGGTCGATTTCCCCGAAAACGATGTCCATCGTGCCGATGATCGCCACCGCGTCCGCGATCATGTGGCCGCGCGACATCTCGTCCATGGCCGCGAGGTGCGGGAAACCCGGCGCGCGTATCTTCAGGCGGTACGGCTTGTTGGCGCCGTCGGACACGAGGTAGATGCCGAACTCCCCTTTCGGGTGCTCGACGGCGGCGTAGCACTCGCCCTCGGGCACGTGCATCCCTTCGGTGAAGAGCTTGAAATGGTGGATCAGCTCTTCCATGTTCGCCTTCATTTCTTCCCGCGAAGGCGGCGCCACCTTGTGGTTGTCGGTCATCACCGGCCCGGGATTGGCGCGCAGCCAGTCCACGCACTGCCTGATGATGCGGTTCGACTGGCGCATTTCCTCGATACGCACGAGGTAGCGGTCGTAGCAGTCGCCGTTCTTGCCCACCGGGATGTCGAAGTCGAGCTTGTCGTAGACCTCGTAGGGCTGCTTCTTGCGCAGGTCCCAGGCGATGCCGGAGCCGCGCAGCATGGGGCCGGAGAAGCCCAGCGCCATCGCGCGCTCGGGCGTCACCACGCCGATGCCGACCGTGCGCTGCTTCCAGATGCGGTTCTCCGTGAGCAGCGTCTCGTAGTCGTCGACGCACTTCGGGAAGCGCTGCGTGAAGTCGTCGATGAAATCGAGCATCGAGCCCTGGCGGTTCGCGTTCATGTCGCGCAGCGTCGCCTCGTTGCGCGTGTGCTGCGCGCGGTACTGCGGCATGGAATCCGGCAGGTCGCGGTAGACGCCGCCCGGGCGGTAGTACGCCGCGTGCATGCGCGCGCCGGAGACCGCCTCGTAGCAGTCCATCAGGTCTTCGCGCTCGCGGAAGCAGTACAGGAAGATCGTCATCGCGCCGCAATCCAGCCCGTGCGCGCCCAGCCATAGCAGGTGGTTCAGCACGCGCGTGATCTCGTCGAACATCACGCGGATGTACTGCGCGCGCAGCGGCACCTGCACGCCGGTGAGCTTCTCGATCGCCATCACGTAGGCGTGCTCGTTGCACATCATCGAGACGTAGTCCAGCCGGTCCATGTAGGGCACCGACTGGATGAAGGTCTTCTGCTCCGCGAGCTTCTCGGTCGCGCGATGCAGCAGGCCGATGTGCGGATCCGCGCGCTGGATCACCTCGCCGTCCAGCTCCAGCACGAGGCGCAGCACGCCGTGCGCCGCCGGGTGCTGCGGGCCGAAGTTCAGCGTGTAGTTGCGGATTTCAGCCACGGCCTTCGGCGTACTTTTCTTCGCGCACCACCCGCGGCGTCACTTCGCGCGGCTCGATGGTGACCGGCTGGTAGATGACGCGCTTCTGCTCCGGGTCGTAGCGCATCTCCACGTAGCCCGAGATCGGAAAGTCCTTGCGGAACGGATGGCCGACGAATCCGTAGTCAGTCAGGATGCGGCGCAGGTCCGCATGACCGTCGAACACCATGCCGTAGAGATCGAAGGCCTCGCGCTCGAACCAGCCCGTCGCGGGCCACACGTCGGTGAGTGATGCGATGACCGGAAACTCGTCGTCCGGGCAGAACGCCCGTACGCGCAGCCGCCAGTTGTGCGCGATCGACAGCAGGTGCACGACCACCGCATAGCGGCGCCCCTTCGATTTTTCCAGGTCGGGCAGGTTGCTGTAAGTCAGGTAGTCCAGGCCGCACAGGTCGATCATCTCCTCGAACCTGAGCTCCGGGTGGTCGCGCAGCTTGAGCGCCGCCGCCTTGTAGTCGGACGCCGCGATCTCGACGGTGACCTCGCCGAGACGCTCGACGGGAACTACCCCGAGAACCTTTTCGACCGTCTCGAAAAGCCGCTGGACCTTCGGTGTCATCGAGCGATGGTGTTGGTGCGCTTGATCTTGTTCTGCAGCTGCACGATGCCGTAGAGCAGCGCCTCGGCCGTGGGCGGGCAGCCCGGCACGTAAATGTCCACCGGCACGATGCGGTCGCAGCCGCGCACGACGGAGTACGAGTAGTGGTAATACCCGCCGCCGTTGGCGCAGGAGCCCATCGAGATCACCCAGCGCGGCTCGGCCATCTGGTCGTAGACCTTGCGCAGCGCCGGCGCCATCTTGTTGCACAGCGTGCCCGCGACGATCATGACGTCGGATTGGCGCGGGCTCGGGCGGAAAACAATGCCGAAGCGGTCCAGGTCGTAGCGCGCGGCGCCGGCATGCATCATTTCGACGGCGCAGCAGGCGAGCCCGAACGTCATCGGCCAGAGCGAGCCGGTGCGCGTCCAGTTGATGAGCTTGTCGGCAGTCGTGGTAACGAACCCCTGCTGCAGGACGCCTTCTATTCCCACTCGAGCGCCCCCTTCATCCATTCATAGACAAAGCCGACGACGAGAATTCCCAGGAAAAGCATCATCGCGAGGAAGCCGGGCAGCCCGATGTCGTTCAGGACCACCGCCCAGGGGAAGAGGAACGCGATTTCCAGGTCGAACAGGATGAACAGGATGGCGACGAGGTAGTAGCGCACGTCGAACTTCATGCGCGCATCCTCGAAGGCCTCGAAGCCGCACTCGTAGGGCGAGAGCTTCTCCGGATCCGGGCGGCTGGGCCCGAGCAGGCTGCCCAGCACCACCGGCGCGACTCCTACGGCGAGACCGACCGCGATGAACAGCAGGATCGGAAAGTACTCGGCAAGCATGTGCTTCTGTTTCCCCTGATCGTCGCTCTTGCTACCGGCTAAGCTGTGGTGCCCACGAGCAGACTCGAACTGCTACGGCGTTTTAGGCCACCAGCCCCTCAAGCTGGCGTGTCTACCAATTTCACCACGTGGGCGTGACGCAACTGCCGGATTATCCCCTAAAAATCATGCGCAACGTCACTGAGGAACGTCTTTCGGCTTCGAACCCGCCGCCGGAACTTCCGCAGGCGCCTTGGGGGCTTCCGCTGCAGGCTTGTCGGCGGGCTTCTCGGACGCCTTTTCAGGCGCCTTCGCGGGCGCCGGCGCCTCTTTCTTCACCGCGTCCAGCACGCCGCTGCCCACCTTGGGCTTGTTCTTTCCAGCACAGTGGGATCCGAAGCTTGGAATTCACGTGACTTGAAGTCGC
>JADMIO011875263.1_pt1 | contig 15658 bp, 8 predicted proteins | sample 8958161 | NCBI WGS metagenome assembly JADMIO01 (sample SAMN16585339, study PRJNA669376) | soil metagenome | isolation source: Crop rotation soil | place: USA: Cullars Rotation, Alabama | collected 2011
CGCGACAACTTGTCCACGTGGAATTCTAAGCTTAGGATCCCAATGTGCTGGAAAGAATAAAAAAATTTCATATTTGACGTTATCGTTCTGTTGACTGTAGTAATCAAATTATCAACATGATAAGTCCAAATTTCAAAGGTTTATTGTTGGAACTTGAGTCATATATCGATATTTTGGGTGGAAATATCCTACTTAAAGATCTTATTGACGAATTAGACCAATGGTTAGATGATGAAGTTGCTTCTCAAACAAAAAACACCGAAAATCACGTTAAAGAGATATTACACCATCTGCAAAAATTGAGTAAAGAACCAGAAAATATCAATTATCGCAAAACTTTGTTGGAATTATTCTCCAGTGACAAAGCAAGTCGTTTATTGGTAACAATGCACACCCGCAAGGGACATGTTGCAACAGGAAAAGAGATTTCTGTCTCAAATCAACCCACGGCATCATCTACAGCGGATTTTACGTCGTACACACCACAAGAAATTATGAATTTATTGGTTCTCTCACAGAAAAAGGCAGAAACACTCCGCGCAAAGAATGAATCAGCTTTGAAAAAGAGTGAGAAAGCAAAAGTAAGTTATTTCATTTATTTATGTTTTTTCTAGAATATTTTGAACATTTGTGAAGCCTTGTCATCTGTGAAAAGCAAACATACAAATTCAACGCTTGTTTTGAGAGAAAAACTTCTCCAAATCTTAGACGCTTTCATTATGTTGTATGGAGGTTACGCCTTCTTCGCTCCTTTGGATATTTCTTCAAACACGTCACTTGGTGCTCGTAAAAAAGACGAAATGGTTTATCTAGAGGATATGGAGTTCATTGATTACGTTTGGTCATCGTCAACGCAGGGTCTGGTGGAAGAAATGAAAGCGTTTAACATAACAGCACCTAAATTGAAGAATTCTCCTCACTTTCGTAAGTGTTTACTCTCAAAACGTGTTCTCACGTACACCAATGACATGGTATTGCCAAAAAATCATTTCCCCATTGAAAACGCCCTCATTATTCCAGTTGTTATCAATCGCCAATCCGTTGCATTGTTAGGTCTGGCTAATGGTTCATATGAACCGCTTGATTCAGAAATTCTATTTGAATTGTTACCGAAAATGTGGACTGATGTCATTTTGGAATCTGTTGCCAAAGCAAACAAGAAGTTGGAAGACACACAACGTTTGAAATTGATTGAAAAACGTGTTGAATCTGGCAAAAAGCTGTTGACAAAGTTAACGAGTGCTCTAAACTCTTCCAATGATACAAATTCGGTGGAGATGACGAAAGCGCAATTCTTGAGAAAGAAATTGACGGATTTGGGTAATTTTATGGAAGCTACATACGGAGGAATCTGTTTTGTGGCTCCGCTGCGTGTAGAAGTCAACGTTAGCTTTATGAAAATTGACGGAACTTCTTCCGATGAAGGCACTTCCGATGAAGAAGTGCAACAAACTACAACAAAAGACGACAAGAAGATTAACGCACGTCGATTCATGGCTGTTGTGTTTTCTGATTCAACAAAACAAATTCGAAACACTGTGATGAAGAAATTCTCGCCTCCTCGTGATATTAACACTTCAAGCATCTTTGCACAGGTGTGCACCGATAAAAAACCAATTTACATTGCGGATCCATCGAAATTGAAGTTGCCAGTTGGTCATTTTCGATTAACTTCGGTGTTGGCAGTTCCTGTTGTTGTAAACCTTGAAACTTGCGCTATTGTAGTTTGTGGAAATGGAAAATACAGCGAATTTGACGGATATGTCTTGTACGATGCATTATCGACAGCTTGGTTTTCAATTCTTTCGGAATGCTTCTCAAGAATGGATCTGAAAGTTCGCGAGAAATCTCTGAAGAGCCAAGTTGGTGGATTCACGTTGCCACAACAAAACAAACGAAATTCCGTCATTGATATTGCAATGAAGCTCCAAATGGCTACAATTGTTATCGTTAAAATAGATTCCATTAAAGATCTGTACTCGAAAATGGAACCAACAATCTTTTTCGAATTCATTTCTCCATTGATGCAAAAATTGCAAATGATGATGTCGAAGCTCGGAATCCAAAAAATTGAAATCAATTCAGGAACGCTCATCGGTGTATTGGGTTTGAATGATTCTCCCGTTGACAAACAAGTTGAAGCTGCATCCCGCTTTGCCGCTACCGTGAATGCGTTGATTTATATCGTCAATACATCGGAAGATATTCCTTCGGAAGTGTCACCTTACTTGCCAATGACTCTGAAAACTGCAATTGCTCTCGGAGGTCCGTTAATAGTTGGAATGATTGGATCCGAGAAGTTCAAGTATGACATGTGGGGTTCAATTTACGAGCAAGCTAAATTGATGATTAATTTTTGTGAACCTACACAAACCATATTGAATGCAAATGCATCACAAAAATTGCCAGAAGGATACTCGTCGAAATTGATTAAAGAAGTTTCGTTTGCATCTCTCAAAACAAAAGATACCATTTATCAAATGAAATTCCCAGTGAAACACACACCTGGATCAGGGAAGAAAAATTCGTTTCCTGTTGAAACATTAGTTGCAAAAGTTCAGTGAAATAAAGTTGATTACATTATTTAACACAACAAAATAGAATTTATGTCCAGACTCCACTTTATCAGTTATCCTACTTTGATTGGCACTTAGAGTCGTTAATGGTATGACTCAAGAAATTCTTCACAACACAAGATTGAGTTCATTACAGAGACAAGATAAAACGGTAATGGTTTCAATAAAAATTTAAATCTTTTTCCTTGTAAATTGGATCAAATAGAGCTTGGAAATCATTGGAATATTTGTCTAAGACAGAAAGATCAAGAGGAGTTTTCTGAGAATAAGGTGCTGAAATTATGTCATTTCTGTTTAATTTCTTTGCAAGTTTTTTGTGCTTCTTTAAGTCCTTTGTTCGACAAACTTGGTCATAGTACCAGACAGAACTTCATTTGATACAAATAATGAGTTCAAATTTACCAATAACTTCTTGTTTTTTACAATAAGAACTTTTTTTTTGAGATTAAATTGAAGTAGACATGAAAATCACCACAAGAGAATGTGTTCTAACAATAAAAATCAACTAAAGTACAAAATCTATTACCAAAAAGTCAGGATGGCACTATATTTTCTCTCGTTTTTCAGTGATAGAAGATTGAAACAGACTATTCACTGATCAAAAATAAACTGATTTCATTGGCCGCACTTTTCAAAAGAAAGAAAAGATCGAATTCGGCACTATTACGCAAATTAGCAATATTCCAATATAACCAGTGTGTCATAACGAAAAACTAGTGCGTTACAGAGCTCTAAAAAATTGGAATGCATTCCGTTTCTATTTGATGATGTCTTAATTCTTGTTTACAAAACTCTGCACAAACTGTGGTCAAATTTTATTGACCAGTCAGTGCTATTAAATTTTGCTTGGACTTGCCAAATTACAATTACAGGCATGCCTCCCCATGGTGGCCATCATTCAGGCGGTCACTCTCATAGTCACACTACAGTGACTACACATCATGTTGGACATATTGATACTGGTACACATGTTTCCGACTGGATAAGACTTGTGTAGTATTAAATGTAGCTTATGATAAGGAATTTTTCAAATATATAATTCTCTTGGCTGGCTTTGCCTATGTATAAGGCTGATTAGCTTATGTGGGCGGAATTACACTGCTTTGCATGCTGATCGAGACAAGATCCTCCTCCAGCACCATCGCATGCACGTGGATTTCATGGGTGCATGCGTTGATAATCTGACTCAGTTCCATTCGGTTGTTTGTGAAATTGACCAATTCCTAATTCGCGTCCCATTATTTATATGAACTTAATACGCCAATCCGCGGTTGCTACTGTCTTTGTCGGGAAGACTCAGTTTGTTTGTTGAAGACCGAGTTTGTTGGAATTGAAACTGGTCTTTAGGTAAAAACTGGCATTGTCCAATCAAACCAAGTTTGTATGAATAAATTGAATTTTTCATCTTGCAAACTTGGTTTACTTTACTAAACTCGGATTGTTAATAAAGTATAAGTTTAGTTAACAAAATTTGGCTTGCATATCTAAACTATATTTTGTTGAAAAAAGATATACTCTTTTAGACGAAAGACATATTTAATTGGAGCAAACTTAGTTATTCGAGGTGAGTTCTAATAAACACACATCCAATGAAAATTATAGCATAATTTATTCCAACATCATGGGCAACGGTGAGACTTGTTCTGTGCTACAGTATTTGAAATACAATGAACCTCTCTCGCAAACGACTTTAGAGCTTAAAAATGGCAAGAATGTCGTCTTGGGGAAGCTACTGAATTCTACTTTTAAGAAACTGTCTGAAGAAGACTTGTCAATGTTGGCGGAAATTTTATCCGACAAAGCAAAGCTGTTGCGGTCATATCTACACACTGATTTTGATGCCGTTAAAAATTTGGTACGTTGTTTACAATTTATATTTTAATATTCGTAGCAAAAAGTTGTCAATGAAATGAAAACCGACACACAAAAAAATGAAGAAAAATCTCAAGATGAAAAAGTTGAACAAAAGGTTGAAAACAAACCCGAAGAAAAAGACGGTACGACTCCAGTTGATAATGTTCCGTCTGAAACAACATCGGAAGGCTCAGAAAAAACGGATGAAAAACCTGTTTTGAAAGATGAAACAAACACCGACGCAACTGCCGTGAATTTCGAAACGAAAACCACTGAAAACGGAACAAATTTGGACACTGAAAGTCAAAGACTTTACAAAAAGAATTCTCAAAAGTTTGAAAATAAAAAGAACGAGAAACAAAAGATTAAAAAAGAAATTAAAGAAATGATCTTTGTCAGGTCATTGGAAGACAAAGAAAACGTCGACCAACAACAACATGTGAATATTGATGATTACGAAGAGAGCCCAGAAGAAGAGGAAAGAGTCCCATTTTCAAGCAATAGCAACTTAAGAATCAAATTTATTGTCTCAGAAATTTCAAAAAATCCTGTTGAAAAGAATTTCAAGAAGATTATTTCGCCTTTTGTGTCCAAATTGAACAATGCCCCTGATTTTGGGTTGTTCCACGTCGCATTGGCTATCGGTCCGTGGAAAGTTGAGTTCAACAACTCACAGCTTTGTATTCCGAGAACAGTTTCAGGTGTTGCATCTTTAATCTGCGCAGATTTGGAAACTATTGCGACCGTAAATGAACTGGATTACGTCAGAGACAAGTTGGCTGATGTAATTATCAAATGGAACACGACAATGATTTATAATCATCGCGCAAACCCACAAGTAGAAAATAGTGGAAATTGTCAACATTTTATTGATGATGTGCTAAAACATTTGGGATTGGCTTATAAGTTGCAACAAGTTCCGCCATGTTTACGATCGTATTTCATCAGATTACGTGAGAACGGATACGGAGAAATGGAGATGGAACCAGACTATGACTTTGCAATGACTTTTAAGATTGAACACAAGCGACACATCTTCACACAACACGCACAACTCGATGCATTCGTGATACACTTGTATTCTATTGAACCTGACTTTGAATGGAGGTATAAATACGAATACTACATGTTAAAATCATTCGATCGTGCATTTTGGATGAAAAATCTTTCAGTTCCAAACGAGAAAAAGTATGTTCCACTGCAAATCAAAGAATCTAAATGTTCTTGTCCATTTGGTGACCCTAAACGTGTCAGCATGATTGATTTCAAAGTGAAATTATAGGTGATCTCTTTGTGTAGAAATAAATTTCTCTGTTGAATTTTGTATTTAATTGTGTTTCTTTGTGTTTCTTACCAATTAATTGAAATCCAAGAGTTTCACTCAAATATGTGTTGAATTGAGACGGAAAGAATTCAATTTTTGACATTGTGTCATGAATATGTTCTGAGATATTGGATTTCTTTTTATAAGATTTCCAATTTTGCGGTTCTAACACAAACAAACCACCACAATTCAACAGATTGTTAATTTTTTCAAATGTATTTTTGATTCCAGTATCACCATGCTGAAGGTGTATCCATTTAGTAACAGAAAGACAAAGAATAACGTCGAATTTTTGATTTCCAAAATCAAATTCGTTGAAATTCCCATACTCAAATGATGTTTTTTCATTTTCTGATAATTTAGCCATTTCTATCAATTTTTCGTCAACATCTATTCCAAGAATATGATTTACTTTGTATTTATTTCCAAACTCGACAGTTAATTGTCCACAATTACACCCAATGTCCAAGCAATTCTTATCCAAGAAGTATTCAGAATATTTTTCAAAGTCGATAAGCCTCGTATCTTGATTGCGATTATCGTAGTATTTTTCATAGTTTCCAAATTGGAATTTCATGTTTTGGTTAGATTTTTTAGGGTTTCTGTGAAATTTTGTTTCAATATCATCAAATTTTCGTTTCATTTTTCACAGAACATGTTACGAGTGAGTACAAACAGATGAAAAAAAAAAATAATCCAATATTCACCCAATCAAATTACAGTTGAAGGCTTACAAACTTAACTAAAGCAATCCCACTGCCTGAATGTTACGTTCGCTAAATATAGCTGTCAAAACAACTATATTGGCTCATAATCCACTGAATATTCAGAGGAAACACTTCATATTCACAAATACAAAGAGAATTTATAATCAGATTACTCAAAATCCTTTGGATATTGGCTATGATGATTCCGTTGAAAGCGGTTTTTTTCAAGTTAAAAATTTAACATGTAGAACCACTTGAGTATCTTACAACTCCAACTAATGACGATTTTATTGAAATTAACAAACTTGACAACGAGAAGAAATACGATGCCGCAATAAATTATTTCAACAAGATAAAAAATCCCGATATTTACACATGGCAAAGTATTTTAAAGATTTGGGTGAAAAAAAAGAAAGATATTGTGCAAGCTGAACGGTATCTTACGAAAATGCGCGAAAGATTCGTTCCCACAAAACACATTTACCACATGTTTCTCAACTACTACGCACAGCAGAAAAATATGGAACATAAAATTTTCTCAATCTACGATGAAGCATTGGAAAAAAACATTAAATTCCACAGCCTTATAATGAATTATCTGATGAAAAAAGGTGAAGAACCTGCGTTGGAAAAGTTCATTTCGAAGACGATGTACAATATGAATTTTGGCCAACTAGTAGAGCTGACTAAATATTACTTTGAGAACCTAAATTATGAACTTGGAAACAAATATTTATACATGGCAGCTTCGAAAATAAAAACGGAGCCTATTTTGAGCCAGTGGACACGTGTGTCTTCCTTAGAAGTCATGTTGGAGGCCATTTTCATGAAGCTGAAAAAGTCCAAGTTGCTGGAAACGACGGTAACTACAAAGTGGACAAATAAACATCTAGAATTGAAACGAAATGACTTATCATTGCTTTTGGATTGCACTTCACAAATTGGTGACAACGAAAAATTGCAATATTTACTGTTTATGTGCCTGACGCACTACAACAAAGTCGTCGGAAACGAAGAATTGACAAAATTGGTTGATTCTTTATTTAAATCATTCAAAAATCCAACGAAATTGCAATACGCATATTACATGATGTTTTATCAACACACTAATCCTGAATTAGCAATGAAACAATATGAAGAAACGTTAGAAGTCTTTCGTCATGACCCAAGAGCCTGTAATCTATTGACAAGGGTAGTAATTGAAATTATACGCCTTCGAGAATTTGTTCCTAAGAAGACCAAAGATTTTTTTTCGCTCAATCGTAATAAAACTTTGGAACTGTATGCAGTGTGCATGAAATCATTGCTCCCACATCGTCCGTCGATAGAAGGTTGTTGGAATACGGCACCTGATGGAATTAAGGAAGATCAAGTAATAGTTGCAATAATGTTTGAATCTTCTATTTACCATCAAATCCTGTCAAGAGCAGAATTTTTTTTTAAGAAAATTAATGTTCCGCAATTGAAACAATATGAAGACATCATTAAACTTGGACTATTTTGGGAAGATATTCCCACCGTCGACAAATACATGCAATTGTTGATTTTGAATGACAAGAAATACTTACGATCTTATGAAATTCAAACTCTTCTCGAAGAAATTACACATCTTTGTTATTGTCAACACAATCTAACCAAAACGACAGAATATTTGAATCTTTCCTTAGATAATAATTGTGAAATCAATGAAATTCTTGTAAATTGGGTGATTACAAAGCTGTCGAAATTTGAAGAATGGGATCAATTAACAGGTTTGTATGAGAAGATTAAGAAACAAAAGGAAACTAATGAAAATAACAACATTCAAGATAGTAAGTTTGAGAAATAAAACCTTTTTTTGGTTGATTTGTTATTGAAGAAAATTGCTGTGTAATTTGTATATTATGCGTTCATTTATTTTCAATTTCCGATTTGCAGAACTGAACTGTGATTAATGTGATTATTTGGATTGTTAACCAAGAGCGTTCTGGTGAATTCTGATTGTCCCTGTGAATTCTGAATTTTATTGGTTAAAATATATATAAAAAAAAATAACTTCATGATGCATTATACACCAGAAAGATTGCTATACGATATTTATTAGAATATAAAAATCTTTATAGTGATCATATTCAATTGAGGCATTTCAAATTTTCCAAAAATTTCACTAGGTGCAATAAAATTTCATATACAAACATACATCAATAGTTTACAACTTGTCATCCAATTTTCTACGCTTGCACAATGCAAATGCAGCTCGTTTTGTTTGTCGTTCTTCTTCAGCCCTTTTTCTCTTATCTTTTTCTATTTTTCTTTTCAGCCTTTTTGCTTTTTCTAATTGTATTTTTTCTTTATCAAAAATTTTCTTTTTAAATCACTCAATTCAAGACAAATTCTTTTTGTACAACTAATCCTTTGAAATTCTTTATACTTTTATCTTCAACCTTCTCCTTTAGGCTGTGTATATATACTTTGAATTCATCTACAATTTCTCATGTTGAGGTGTCTCAGTAACTTCATTGAAAGCTGTCGTTTCTAATGAGCAAATTTTTTGAGGGTTGAAAGGAAAGATGTCAGTCTCTTTGAATCCTTTAATAATCACATTAGATTTTAATGCATGTCTAGCAGCTAGTTGTTCCTCTGGAAGGGTCCATAGATTGTTTTTTCTCCAAATAAATTCAAATAAAAATCTTTTTCAGAAATATAAAAAACTGTAAAAGCATCTCTATTGACACAAACAAAGAGCATTGTTGGGAATAATATGTGTGCTCTAGTTCCAAGGAGGTTCTTCCTTCATGTATATCGAGCATGGACTCTTTTTAACAATGACCTGTCTGTACAAGGTGATGCATTTCAAGTCTCATCAAAATTTAATAAATTTTTTTGCTGTGATTCATAATGTTTATACCACTCTGTCATCCTTGATATAAAGTATTCCACATACTGTATACTGTCCGATTGAGATCCTTTTCCGGTCAGGCTTTTCATCTTTGTTCGGAAAAATTTGTGTGAGTGTCGATGCAGAAAATTCACCACCCAATTCTTACCAATTTTACATTAAAAACTGACTCAACCATGCTTTTAATACTGTCTACCGCAGGGTTTATTCCTTATCAATTCAACAATTTTTGATAACTCCTCGTTGTAAGGCATTAGCAAATGTAAAAAAATTAACAAATTAAATTCAGAATTCACAGGGACGAATCAAAATTCACCCCGAACACTCCAATCATCGAAAATTGTTAACAAATACTTGGTAACATAAATGTCAGAAGTGTCAGACATTAAAATTGTTGATGAAGATCTTGCCGATGCCAATCTACAATACAAGGAGTTAGGTAACAAGGCTCTACACAATGGAGATTTTTCTATTGCTATTGAGTACTATACTAAAGGAATTGAGAACAAAAAGCATCCAACACATATACACATTTTGCTCTCGAATAGATCCCAAGCTCACATTGCCAATAAAGATTTTGAAAGTGCTCTGAAAGATGCCCAAACGCTTGTGGATATACAACCTAATTGGGGGAAATCATATTATCGACTGGGGAATGCATTAATGAAATTAAATCGTTTGGAAGAAGCTTATGATGCATTTAAGCTTGGTGAAAAAAATGACCCAGACAATCTTTTCAATTTTCCTCAATTGATTAAGGAATTTCTTCAATCTGTTGCAAAAAAATCTGATATCACCGGGGACGATGAAATAAAAATTATGATTCAAGACCAAGTTCAGAAAATTACAAACGCGGAAAGTGAATTACAAACGTTGCTAAAAGGATTATTCAAAAAACAAGATGAAGTCTACAAGTATTATGATGTTTTAAATATGTACGAGGACCAAATCAAACAACCCCGAACCAAATTGAATTACGACCAATATGGAAACACCGATATCACCGGAAATTACATCAAACCGCAACCACAACAACCATATTATGGACAAAATTCAGTAGGAAATCTAAATATGAACAATCTTTTTCAACAATTCCAGCAACCACAACAACCAAATACAAATCCAAGTTCTACGGGGATTTTCAACAACATTTATCAACCACCACCACCACCTGGTACTGCAGGCACACAGCCACCACTTCCACAGCAAGCTTATGATCCAAATTATTTACTGAATCAAATTCGTCAAGACATTGCACTTACTCAATCTGACATTCAAAATATGCAATCGTCTGGTAATGTAGATCCTATTTTGATGAAACAATTGCAAGATGATTTGGTTAGATTTCAAGCTGAGGAGCAACAAGAATTGCAATATTTGGCAAATGGTCAACAGCCTCCACCACCCCCAAATATGAATTATCCACCACCTCCAAATATGAATTATCCACCACCACCACCTGGCAGTGGACAACCCGGAACAGATTGTAAAACACAATAAAGAATTCAATATAAATCTTAATATACATTTGCAACTGATTGATAATACTTCTCTAAATCATCAACTCGTTTTTTACATTTTTTATACAATTCATCAACGAAAAAGTCTCCGTTTTGATTTGCATCTGCTTTCAGTCGTGTTCGACAGTCTTCCAAGTCGATCAATGATCTCTTGAAATTTCCAAGTTCATAAAAAGCTTGTGCACGTCGGAATAATGCTTTTATTGATATTGGATCGAAGCGCAACGCCCGCTGTGCACTTGCCAATGCATCATCATACATTTTCAATTGCATAAAACAAGTTCCAATGTTAAGACATGCACTGACCTTCACGGAGATTAATTGTTTCGCAAGTGGATGTTGTCCTTTGTCTTGAGAATAGATCATTCCTTGAGCCAAATCGTTTGGAATCGATCGAACGTATTTAAATATTGATTTATACAGTTGAATTGCATTTTCAAACTCACCATCGCTGTATAATTGGTTTGCTTCAGTCTTTATGTCGCTGGCGACTTTCAATCGATACTCAATGGACAATTGTTTGCCTTGGGTGTCAATTCGTTTTCGTGAATCAATTGTCGATAACGATCCAATATGAGAATTCAGTTTCCAACCACCTGTATCGGTACGTGATGCCGTAAATGACATTTTCCTTTGAGAATCCTGTATTTCAACGCTTGTTCCGATGATTTTCCACGTCATCAATCCAGCACCATGATACAGCAAGAAATTTCCATTTTGGAAAAATTCTGGAAAGTAAGTTTTTGAGTCATCTCCGTTAAATACCAACAGCCATTGCATATCTACAAGTTCTTTCGCTGATATTGGCTGTTTTACGTTGAAATAGCGACGAGATTCGTAGAAAATTAGCTTTAGTCGTTTGTCTTCTTCAAGATAATTGAATGCAACATCCGGTCGGTTCTTTAACTGCCTTATTTTCTCTTCATAGTCTTCCCTTGTCAAACAATCAGCATATTTAACACCGTTCTCTCTTAAAATTTGTTTCATTTCGCGTACATCTAGTTTTAAAAAGGTCGTGTCTTGAATTTTAGGACGGAAATTGTAACAATGGTTATTTTTCCATTGTTTTCCTTTCCAATAATCCAATAAAAGTGGTATCCATACATATTTGTTGTCAGCTATCAAGAAGAATTCCTTAGAAACGAGTTGGCACGTTATCAATTCGTCTGATGTCAGCCAAGAGAAAATGGTCTCCCAAATTTCACTTGGGAGACTTAGAAAATTCGCACCCTGATTGATAAACTTATTAGTCATCAAGATTTCTTTAGTTTTGACACCACGAGAATTTTCTTTTTTAAAATACAATTTTCGGAATTGAAATCGGAATTTTTTTTTGATCTTTTTCTTATTGGTGTATAATATTCCACCAATCACCAAAATCGAAAAGATACAAAGAACCTCCAGAAAGTTTTCATAAATTAAATTATATTAAGACTTATATAATTGTAACAATATGAAAATAATATGTCTAGCATAGATTTTTGCATAGAATGTATTAGAAAATTTATTTTGTTGGTTTCTTAATTGTAATTTTCACCTGAGATGGTGTTTTGTGACATGTAAGACATTTTTTGTTCTCATTTGCCCATCCATTCATCAACTTTTTGTCATTGTAAGCCTTCATGATCTCAGGAACTCCAGAAAACGAAGTAATTTGTCTTCCGCAACTGCAAAATGCAGCCCATCTCACACTCGAGTCAACTTGTTGCATTACAACTTCATTAGAACATAATTTCAATTCGATTTTGCAATTTCCACAGTTGCTAAGTGAAGATTTGAATGCTTTTGCGCGGGCTTGTGCTTCTTTTTCACTGTTATCACCGAATGATCCTCCAATAGTCTCACCACATGAGCAAACTACGAAATATTTTGCTTCGCCGGATGTGACTACGGACTCAGTAGTTCTCTTGTCACTTGCGTTGGAAGAGTCATTTGTACTTTTTAATCCATCTTTGATTTCCTGAATCCATGCAAGACAATCTTTCTCCGGAACCGAATTGAATAACAATCCCGATCGCAATATCTTGAATAAGAATCCATTTTGAGAACATGGCATTCCGTAATCATATAAACCATATTGCAGAACGAGTGAATTGTCAGCTTTCGAAATTGCCATCGGATTCAACTTCCACACATCAGCTTTGACACCTTTCACGTGTTGGAATACGATTTGAGTTCCTAGATCTTTAATGAATGCATTGAGACCTAAGGATTCGTTTGGTTTATAAAATCTATCAAATATGCGCTTGTAAACCCATGTAATTGTTTCATATGCATAAGGACGATCTTCTTGATCCTCACCGCCATCACAAGGTCCACCTTGATACGTTCCAAAGAATTCAATGCAAAGTGAAGATTGCGCAGTGTCTCCGAAAATTAAAGACCAATCAAAATCCCATTCTAATTTCAATCCAATTTGTTCAAACAATCGATTTTGGCAATACATTAAGCTCTTGCGCATATTTCCCATGATAATGTCACGAGATTTGAATACAAGAGATTGATACATGCTCAATGTGAAGTTTTTGTAGTAAATCATCTCTGGATACTCAATGACAGCATCAATTTGTTCGTAAATTAGTTGAGACGTCATAGGTAAACCAAATTCAATAAGATTGTAAGTGACATGAGCCACACCGTCTTTGAATTCAAAGAAAGCTTGTCGACGTTCACAATTTTCATGCGAAATTTTATACTTGCGGAAGAATTTGCAAATATCACCTTTGTGTTCTTTGAAATACCAATTTTCATTGTTGAATCGAATAAATGTTTGTGAGAAATAATCGAATGCCCATGGTGAATATTGAGCGAAGTTTTGTACCAATACATCTCGATTATTTTCACGGATAATGCTCTCGAAATCAATCTCGATATCAACCTTATGTCCGCCGAGAAATTCATTCAATAATTTCAACGAACCTAAACATTTGTTGTTAATGGTATCGACAGATTCTTGCGCCTTCAACGAAAGCTGTGCAAATTGTTTGGAATTCAAACCGTAAGGACCCATCGGACGCGATTGTTCAAGAAGTGATTTCATTTGTCCTGAAATTGCAGAATATAACTCGCCAACTGACATTGGGAATCCAGAATATTTGGCATTATTCCAAGTCCACGATAATTTCAAAGTATTTTGTTTCAATTCTACTTTTGGATCTCCTTTCTCGACGTGTGAACATTCTACTGAAGTAATTAACTCGGCAACTTGTGTTATATCCTTTTCAAAATAAGTTTCCGATAGCTTTCTCATTGCACCTGAAAAAACTTCGAGAAAGAGTGGAGAATTCACACCGACTACTTCGAAACATTTGTCGATAATTTTTTCATCCGTGTATTTGAAAACGGAAGACCAATCAAATGAAACACCGCCTACCAACGGAATCAAGTGAGTTTCACGAGTTTTCTTCAATTCCACATCTAATTTTTTCACCAAACCTGCGATAAAATCACGAGCTTTTTTACTTAACTTCCAAAACGTTGAGAACTCCATTCCATAGCCAATACATTCATTGGCAGGAGCTTGTAAACCAGATTTCATCAAACATTCTTCAATACTTTGCGTTAAATTATTGAATCCATAAGCACCTTTGAATTGATACATCAATCGGAGTTCAGAATTTTGCGCATCACACTTTGCTTTGAGTTCATTTGGTTTAACTGTAGTGTAGTCGCATACGATGACAATTTTTTGGAATTGCGAAAATAATTTCGAATGATTGTTCTGGAAATATGACTTTGCAAATGATAAAAGGCCATTTGCAATTGCTTCGGACACATGTGTGTTTGTGCATTGATCACTGAAACCACCAGCAAGTTTATCACTTGGTCCATTTAAAATTGAATTCCAATCCATGTAAAATTTAGATCCAACAGAAGCTTCCGACAAGATGTTATGACCTTTGGCAAATTTTTGCAAGAATATGTTTGCTTTCTCTGTGGCATTCCCTAATTTCTGAGTAACTTCAGTGGGTAGATTGGAAATATCACAAGGAATGACATTGCCAATGTAGGATGACTCTAAATTGACCACTACAACTGGTTTTGTAACTTCTTGTTGCTTTACAGGTTCCGTTTGTACGGGTTTTTGTTGTATAACTGGGGTGGTAGTCACAACAACTGGTTTAGATACGATTTCAATGACAGGTTGAACTTTTGGCTTTTCTGCTTGCGTGTTAACAACGCTCGAAGTTGTTTGATATACAGAAATGGAATTGTTGTTTTTCAATTCGTTGACGATAGCCAATGACAATGCGTCTGCATTCATTGGAAGTCCAGACCAACTCGAGTTGTTCCATGTCCATGTTAAATTCACAATTCTACTTCTAAGTTCAACAATAACTTTACTACCACATGATGCATCGTGTGAACAATTGATTCCTTTAATTACTTCAGCCACTAGGCCAATATCTTTGTTGAAATTGGAGTCAGCAACTTTTCTAATAGCCTCAGTGAAAACGACCATGAAAGTTGGATCATTTTTAGCGACCTCAATGCATTTATCGGGTTTAGCATCGTTAAATATCGTTTCCCAATTGATATTGAGTTGTAAAGACCATTTGTACTTGTCAGAAAATGCTTTCAATTGGTCTGTTATTTTCTTCTTCAAATTGAATCGGAAACTGTCGTGACTCGATTTTGGAAGCTTTTTCCAGAATTGGATCATTGTCATACCTAAACCGACATCTTCATCAGGTAGTTGAATGGCTTGCATGATTGAATAATCCAAATGATTCTTTTCAACGCCTTTCCAGCACAGTGGGATCCGAAGCTTGGAATTCACGTGACTTGAAGTCGCGGCC
>JADMIO010768854.1_pt1 | contig 15657 bp, 14 predicted proteins | sample 8958161 | NCBI WGS metagenome assembly JADMIO01 (sample SAMN16585339, study PRJNA669376) | soil metagenome | isolation source: Crop rotation soil | place: USA: Cullars Rotation, Alabama | collected 2011
AGCGCGGGCTGAAGCCCACCAAGTTGCTGAAGAAATTCGACAGTTGGGCTACGCTGCGCGCCTTGGCCAAAGTGGCCGAGATCATGGGCGACCTCCGGCTCGACGAGCGCATGAAGGAGTCCGCTCCCGAGCACAAGAAGCTTCAGAAGAAGTATCAGAAGAAGCTCGCCAGGGAGAAGGCCAGGCGCGCGAAGAAGGAACAGGCGAAGGCGGCGGAATAGCTGCACTCGCTGAACTGAATTCGCCGCACTGCAGCAAGTACGCGCACCAAACGCGGCTTGCCTCGAAGAACGGCATTAAATGCTATTCTTCGCCGTTCGCGACTGATCGCGAACAGAACTGCGTTTGTATTGCTTGAGAGCGCGGCACCGAATATGGTGTCGCGCTCAAGCTCTGCGAACACCTGCCGCTCCGCATGAAGCCTGCGGCAGACGCAACACGAAAAACGGAAAACGAAGATGTCCGCAAGGAATCATCTTTCCATCGCAGTGGACAATGAGAAGCCCGTGGCTGTCGAAGCTCTGGCTCGTCCGCTGGTGGACAAGGTCGAAGTCGATTACCGCAAGCTCCGGGATCAGTATCCTGTTCCGCCGAGCCTGACCGTCGATGTTCTCGATCTGCCCAATGACGTGGTCCTCGCCCGTGCCGTCGAGATGCTCTATTCTCGCGGTCTGGTCGCTGAGTTCCACGACTACAACACTGCCGGCGGCCGCTCCGGTTACGCCCAGGTGCACGACAGCAAGCGCATCCGCGTTCGCTGATCGCATTCGTTCGGCGCTCGCGTGCGGCCGTGCGTTGTGACCATATACGCTCACAATGCTCGATTGCACGCGACCTTCGTCGCACGACTTATCGCAAAAATGGCGAGTTCGCTCGCTTGCCACCCGTCATCAACTCAGCAAGCTGGAGTCAGGCTATGAAACAGCTGATCGTTCCACTGCTTTTTCTAGCGATCACCTTTGCGGGACTGGCATTTGCTCTGTTCAAAACCAGGCATCTGCGCAAACCGCATCCCCCCAGGAAGCACTCGCCGTTCTCTCGCAAAGCGCAGAGCGCAGTGAGTCTCGTTCACCTCGCCGCTGACCGCCACATGTGGGTCAGTCTGCAGGTGAAGAACAGCCAGTCAGTCGGCAAGCACACCGCCGATCGCCTCGTGCTTCAGGCTAAGGAGAAACTCGATCTGGCTCAAGCCAATCTGGCAAACGATGAACTCGATGCAGCCACAACGCTGGCCAACGACGTTCTCACTTTGCTGGAACAGGCCGAGGAGAAGATCTCCTAGTTTGCTTCTCGGTAAGGACGGCTCACCATGCTGCCCTTACGTTCACCAATAACTTTACTCCCGAATCAATAACTGTCCGAAAGGACTTGCCATGACCAATAACATCCTGGCTCTCGTTATGATCGGTGTACTGCTCGCGACGGCACTCGGCTCACCGAGCCGCGGTCGGCTTCTCGCCGGCGGCGCCATCATATTCGGTATCACGCTGTTCGTCGCCGTGCAGGCAGCAATGGTTGCGAATTTCGCCCCCGCCATCGGCCTGGGCGCCTTCGTAGTCGTTGCCGGCGGACTGGCATTGTTCCGTCGCAAGGGCTAACCAAGCCCTTCTTCGTGCGCCCGAGGAGCGACATCCAGTCGCCCTCGGGTTGCATGATGCTTCCAACTGGCTTTATAGCTCGTTTTCAGCGAACAATTTGCACCTTTGCTGTGACGACAATCCCTACTATTTCTTGTCGTTTTCCAAATTCTCGGCGTAAATGTTCAGTGAATCGCCACTATCAAGTGGTCCGTTCTGATTTTGTTTAGTCATCGTTTCGCTCTCCAGCAGTCGATTGTCGGCATTGTATTTTTGCGTTTGACATTTGCCGCGACAGGTCGCATAAACTTTGCTTGCGGAGAACCGCATGGAAGCCCGGTGCGGCAACCGATCAAAATATTGACCTGCAAATTCTGGAACAGTCAATTTGTGGAACTGACAAACTTTTTTCTGATTTTCCAAAACACAATGAGTGCTCGTGCGTGACCTCAACATGACGACTCGCGAGAGGTAGCGTGGGTTCTAATATTCCATCTCATCGCTAATCTTGAGACGAAAAATACAAGGTTTCATTTAAAGACGTGGCAGTTCATTGCACTTTGGAGATTGATAAGAACTATTAACAGTTGCTCAGAAATACCTCTTTACAACTATCTAGATGCTTATCTGTTCACTCTTTTGCTAAACCTGTAATTGCACTTTGAACTACTTCCCTCACGTTGAGGATTTTCTCCCACCCTAGGACCGCTTCTTTTCCTCACCACGGCGAATTCAGCTAGAGAGCACGCAATGAAGCTCTCTGGTGGAAATCGTCTGGAGAACGAACGGTTCTAGATTATCGCAACACTCCAACAGAGACGGAGTTCTACGATGAATGACGAGAATTCAAACGCGACGTCCGGAAAGCGGCTGCGCCGCTTGTCCAACGTCTTGCTGATCGCCGCTTTTGCCTGCGTCGGGCTTGCGGCTGCCAATCCCACGATTTCGCGGCCACAAGTCCACACGTCCTTCGAATACGACCTTTCGGTGTCGCACTCGATGTCCGAGTACCGAGCCGAAGCGGTTGTGCGCACCGCTCAGGAGCAGACCTACGACAAGGTCTGGACCACTGTGCGCGACAACTTCGCCGGTACGCTGCCGGCCGACTTCGACGACTGGCGGGACCGCTTCAACGGCTACCTGAACGACGACAAGTCGCTGGTGGTCGCCATCGGCGCGCTGCTCAAGGCGGTCGGCCAGGGCAGCAACGACGCGTACCAGCTCAGCACCGAGGACACCGATAGCTGGATCGCGGCTTCCAATGGCGGCGTGAAGATGATCGGCATGCAGTTCAACCTGCGCGCCACCATCACTTCGGCCACCGTTCCCGTGACCAAGATCTTCGATCCGTCCATCACCAGCATCGCCGTCGGCGACGAGATCGTCGCCATCGAGGGCGTGAAGGTGCAGGGACAGCGCACCGACGAGCTCTACAAGCGCCTGCAGGGCGAACCCGGCGGCGCCATCAAGCTCACGGTCAAGCGGGGCACGAAGACGCTCGACGTCTCCGTCAACCGCAGCGGCTCCGGCAATGTCGAGGTCGAGTTCAAACCGAAGACCGGCGACGTTGCCTGCGTCGTCGAAGCCATAGTTCCCAACTCGCCGGCACAGGCTGCTGGTCTGCAGAAGGGCGACGTGGTCAAGAAAATCGGCGACTACACCGTCGATTCGCAAACCTCGCAGTACGACGTTCTCGCCGCGGTCCGCAAGGTGCCGCTCGGCAAGAGCACTGATGTCGTCGTCGAACGCAATGGTGCCGACGTGGTTCTCCACGTGACACCAGGGCTGGTGGCGAAGAAGGACCTGTTCGTCCAGGCCGAGATCAAGCCGACGGACCTGTTCATCCAGTGGACGTTCGAGCCCTGGCGCCTCGACAGCGTCAACATCCCGGCGTACCTGGACGACGAGTTCATCGACAAGGCGCAGCAGTTGGCGGGCGGCGTAATCGATTTGCGCGCGCGCGGTGCAGTTGACCCTGCTATCGTCGCGGGCGTGATCGCGCGCTTTACCCAGACTCAGGGCACAGTCCTGTCCTACACCTCCAAGGTGAGCGGCAAGGAGGTCCTGACCAACTATGTCGTCAGAGGCGATGAACTCGTCAAAGTGTCGAACGGCGTCGAGACGCCGGTCGGCAAGATCGCGAAGCGCTTCACCGGCAAATTCGCGGTCACCATCGACCAGACGGCAAATGGTGCTGGTGCCTATGTGGCAGCGGCCCTGCAGCGTACCGGCGTCAAAGTGGTGGGCATCAAGACCAAGGCGGTCAAGATGTATACCATCTTCGGCTTCGGCAACGGCGTTGCCATCTGGCTCTACACCGGCAACTTCGTCAATCCGGATGGCACCGCATTCAGTGGCGTCACCCCGGACGTGCCGGTGACCGGCAAAGACTTCGCGCTGCCGTCTGACGCAGAAGAAACCCTGTCCGGCTTCTAAGCCGCACGCAATCAGAAGAGGAATTCCAAAATGAAACGGATTCTTTCCGCAACCCTGACGCTGCTTGCGGCGCTCTGCATCGGTTCTCTGATCACGATGCAGGCGGCTTCGGCAGCCGCTCCTGATGCATCGCAGCACTCGGCGGCTGTGCATCAGCTCACCGAGGCCAACTTCGACGCCGAGGTGCGCAACTTCGACGGCGTGGTCATCGTCGACCTCTACGCCGATTGGTGCGGTCCCTGCAAGATGTACCAGCCAGTTCTCGAAGGCGTGGCCGAGTCCCTCAAGGACAACAAGCGCGTGAAGTTCATGCGCCTGGACGGCGACGGCAATCGCGGGCTGGTCGAGAAGCTCGGCGGCACTGCGTTCCCGACCACCTTCTTCTTCAAGAAGGACGACGGCGGAAGCCTCAAGTTCGGTTCGCTCACCGGCGTGCTGGAAGGCGCTCGCCTCAGCAAGGTGATCGACGCCGTTCTGACCGGCAAGCTGCCGCTCAAGTCCGAGGTGAAGTGACGCCGCGGACGCTGTAATGTCTGTGAGGACCGGCTGGCCATCCGGCCGGTCCTCCAGGCATACATTTCGCACCGTGCCACCAGGCGTGGTGCTACTCTTCCAGGCAGACCAGGAGGCGAAACTCAAAGTTTCACGTCCTGGTCCGCTAAATCTGAACCACGTTTGGAGTGTCAATCATCAGAACACTCCTTAGAGGTAATGACAATGTCGATCGACGGGCAACGTCAGGCGCACGCCAGGATGATGGCACGCCGGCTGTTCGACGGACTCGACGCCCGCTGCGCCGCCGCCTGCTGACCGTCCGCATCACCGCCAGCGGTATCAAGAACGGATGATGGAACAAGGCAACAAGGACTGGGGGCAACAACGCGACCCGCCGTGCCAGATGGTTACAACGACAACTGGATGCACGCGCGAAGAAGCGCCGATAGGGCAACCGTAAACGATGACGCGTCGACGCGAGAGAAAGCGTTGATCACAAGGATCCGAACCTTGCGGTGCGCCACCGTATGCGGTGCCCACAGAAATGCCGACGAGGGTTTAGATGGAGCGAACAGCTCCCTCTCAAGCCCTTTTCGGTGGAATGTAAGCAATCAGCGAAACCCGTGTTGTGCTAAGGAGAAATAATTTTCTAGGTCTGGCCTTTTGTGCGAAAAGGGATCATGATATGAGGCATGAAAACTAGGACTAGAGCTGCTAAGCCGCATCGAACCGAGAGCCAACTCACCAAGCTACAGCGAGAGAATCGCGAGCTCAAAGCCTTAGTACAGAGACAAGCCAACAAGATAGACAGACTGGAAAAGGAACTCGCAGAAGAGAAAGCGGTTCGAAAAAGGTATCAAGCCCAGTACTACAATCTCAAAGAGACGAGTACAGCCGAGATTGGGCTTCTACAGGTCCGCGTGAAAGAACTCGAAGACAAACTCGCCGGTGTAATGTCAACTCTGGCTTGGCATCAGAAACAGGCTTTCGGCGAGCGTTCCGAAAAAACTCCAACAGCAGACATTGTGGAAACAAAAGAAAGGAAGCCGCGAGGAAAACGCGAAGGAGCGCCTGGATACGGGCGCAAGAGTAGGGATGGACTCCTTACTGATGAAAATTATTTGGATGTTTCTGAACAGGACCGCACTTGTCGTTGCTGCGGAAAACCATACAGAAAGCTCCCTAAGGGAGATCGCTCCGAAATGATTGAACTCGTTCAGGAACTAATCAAAATTGTCGACATCGGAGTGAAGTATGTCAAAGACTGCGGTTGCGACGAGGGAAGCAAAAAAAGATTCGTTTCGTCGGCACCCCCACCCAGAGTTTTTCCTCGTGCGCTTCTCGGTCCGGACCTTTGGGCAGACATTCTTACAGAGAAGTTCTTATTTCAAAAACCACTTACTAGAATCTCAAAGAAATACGGATTGCTCGGCGCAGAAGTGCCTGTCAGCACGATCTGCAGTGGAATGAAGAAAATCGCGCCGTTATTATTTGATTTGTACGAAGAAATTCAAATGCATGCAAAAGGCGCTGAACAGTGGAACATGGACGAAACAACTTGGAGAGTGTTCAGCAGTGACGAACAGAAGCACAAGAATAATTGGTGGCTCTGGGTTGTCACAACAAGCGACTGTTGGGTGTATTTGCTGGATCCATCGCGCTCAAAAAAGGTTCCTACGGAATTTTTTCAAGGGACTTCAGAAGGTGTTCTCATCACGGATCGATACTCTGCGTACAAGTCACTGAGCGGGATACAGAAGGCTTATTGCTGGGCACACGTGCGTCGTGACTTTATCAAAATTAGCGAAGGGGTGCCAGAACTAGCAACCTGGGCAGATAGTTGGGTTCTGGACATCAATGAACTTTATCGGATTAACAATGAACGCGTAGCACTCCTCTCAGGAGATCGCGTCGCGGAGGTCGAAACCAGCAAGCTCAAGTTGAAACTCAAAATCTCAGAGATTGAGTTGAAGATCGAAAAGGGATTGAGGGAAGCACGCGCTGAGCGACAAAAGAAGGTTCTAAGAAGTTTGAAAAAGCACTGGCAAGGTCTAACGATCTTCGTAGAGCAGCCAAATGTGCCGATGGACAACAATGCCGCAGAACGAGCGCTCAGACATTCGGTATGCGGACGGAAGAATTACTACGGCAGTGGCAGCGAAGAGAGTGGTCACTTTGCTGCGGCTATATTTACCATCTGCCAAACATGGCTCTGCAACCAGCTTGATCCGATTAGCCTGCTTCAAGACTTTTTACGACGCACGGCGGAGAAGCGCGGTAAGCCGCCTCCCATTGAAGATTTTCTTCATTGGAAAATGAATGTCGAACGACGAGAACAGTTCAAACTAAAGCGCACAAAGTAAAGATTTTTGAGTGTGCATTGGTGTCAAACTGCCGTCTGTGTCAATGTTTCCGGCGACTTGATCCTACTCGGCTACATCGTAGATTTACGGTGGAATCAATTTTCACTAGGTTTTATAGTATTGTGAAAAAGAGAACGAAAAATTTGCACATAGTTTGCGGAACGCCGCACCAGATGTGGTGCGGCGCCCGAGGACTACATCAAACACTGGAGCATGGGGTCTACTTCAGCACCTGCGCAACTGTTGAAGGTTGAGCTCCTGCAGCCGCGGCAGTGCCAGGGTGAGAACGCCCCGGTTGATGGCGCTCTCCGGAAGAGCCAGGCTGTCGAACCCGTGCAACTCCATCGCGAACAGCTCGTGATGCGGCTCCGCCCCGCCGACGTGATAGCGGTGGACGCTGATCGACACGAGTTGCGTGAGCCAACCGTGTCCCAGGTTCATGCTGTGGAAGTAGATGCCCGGCTCGATCGGTAGCGTGCGCGACGCCCTGGACAACTTGCGGTCGGTCGGGATGTTCGGCAGCTTGATCGGACCCAGGAAGGACACATGCGTCTTGTCGTGCGAGCCCTTCAGATGGTGCAGCGTCTCGCGCTTGAGACCGTTGAGCGCACCGCGCACGAAGTCGGGCGTCACGTCCATGAGATAGGCGTGGCGGTCGCCGTTCATGAACCTCTCCACGCTGACCGCGACCAGACGCGTTGTGCCGCGACCGTCGGTCTTGACGTAGAGTCCGGGGCGGGTGGGAACCTTGGACGTCCAGCTCAGGTACACTTGCTTCAAGGGAAGCTCCTCGATGTGTGTGTTCGAAAGAAGCTCCTCCAGTAAGAGCTTCTTCGTTCCATGCCATTTTTGAACGATGTGCGAACGTTGGCGATTGGATTGGCAGTCCTTACGCCGGGTTTGTCCTGGACCAGCAAAACGGGCGTGCGGTCAGCGGAAATCGACGTTGACGCTCAAATGTGCAGCCTGGTCGAAGTTGTGTTGCACAGGCAACAGGATCTTTTCGGTTTAAAGAGAATGGCTTCGTTACCAGGTTTCACACAAAATGAGACAAACAAGAGACGATTTGAACGTAGCGCTCGCCGACTGCGAACACAACAATTGCTGCGTTATATGTACAGGCAGAAAAGTCGGTCAATTGCAATGCAGAACTGCCTTTGCTGCTCTCTTTGCAAAACCGCCCCTGGTGTCACTTGCGCGGAATCCAAAATTAAATTCGTCAGCCAGGCATATTGCCGCTAGCATTTTCGATATTGCAAATGCCGCAAAAGAACAGGCTCAACGCAGTTCTATCACACCACATATGGTGCTCGCTTATTCGCAGCACACTTTCTCCGCTTTTCTATAGTAGTCGATCGAGCAGTCAAAGAAGAACCGAAACGATGGTCACTCATGCGAGCAATCAAAGTTCCGGTCTTCTCTGAATCAGAAGAACGCCGCTCCTACAGCCATCCGCCGTTCTTGAACGGGAATGCCAGGTCGAAACCGCTACGCAGAGCGTAGAGGTACGTGCCACCGATTACGATACCAAGCACGATTTGAATGACGGTGCCCACGACAAGCGCGAACACCGACGTCAGAATCGCCGGAATCATGAGGTACCCGAAGAACCAGCCCAGCAAAGCCGAATAGGCGATGTGGATGATCCAACCGAGGACGCTGTTTTTCTTGATCTGCATTTACATTTGCCCCTTCGAGCCAGTTTGAGTGTGTTTTCCGCGACTGCTACTGTTTCTTCACAGCCGCCAGTGCACTCTACGCTTACGCCACTCTACATGTGATGAAGCATGTGACTCGCGAACGCCATCGGCCACACAGTCATGACGAACATGACGGCCGCCATGAGGAGGTGCGCGAAGTTCTGCCCGATGCCCAGGAAAGTCGGATTGGGACGGTCGAGCGTGTACATGCGGTAGAGGTAGTATGAACCGAACCACGCCCAGTAAGCTGCGAACGCCGCCGTCACCAGCCAGTGATCGAAAGGCTGGGCGAACATCCAGAACATACCGAAGTTCATCGCCACATGCGCCCAGTCGTACCACCACTTGTTGTACGACAGCTCACGACCGTAAGTCAGAGCGCGTATCAAGTACCAGTAGGAACCGACTGCGAACGTGCCCATGAACACCCAAGAAGGAAGCGGGACCCACGCGGGAGACAGGCAAGCCACCATACCGAGAAGGCAGGCGCCATGCCAGAATTCGTTCTCACCATCGTAGTATCCGTTCGCCGTCCTCATTACCTCGGGATTGAACAGGCGGTAGAGGTAGAACAGAACACCGCCGGCAAACATGATGGAAAGGCTGATCGAGAGCCAATCAACCCCCATCGAATGCATGTGATGCATGTCGTGCATCTGGGTCTCCTTGAAGTTACGACCACAAAAGCACTCGCTCACTTCAAACTGCATCGCCCCGCCAAACCAGTCAGTTCGCGGTTATCGATGAAAGTTCAAAGCCAGACGTGTGCTTTGTGTTTTGTTGTTCAATTAGTCGAAACGGAAATTAGCGCTCTACTTTAGATACAAAGCAATATCTGAGGCTACCTGACAACGGGCTTGAAACCTACATCTCCATAAATGTTAAAGAGATGAAGTCTTACAGCGCTATCTCAGTTAGCGCAAACCAAAGCTAAACTATTTTGGTTCATGAAACAAAAAGGGCGCACACAGTGCGCCCCTACGCGGTTCAATTGGTCGAACTATTTCTTTCTTTTCACGCGCGCCAGATCTGTTCTCGCAATGATTATCTGCGAATCATCTTCTATATACGTGTTCTGATATGTAGTCACTGAGCGCAAGTAGAACTTTTCTGCCTCTGCATAGCGACCCAATGCTTCATAAACACGTCCCAGTTTGTGAACAACAAAAGCGGCTTGTTCACTCACTTTTCCATGGGCTTTCTCTTGAATCGCCAGAGCTGGTTCCAAATACGACTTTGCTTTTTCGAACTGATTGAGGTTGTAGTTTACGAACGCCAGTTCAGTCAGAATCGGCGCCACAGCCGGATGTTTCTCACCATAAGTTTTGGTTGCAAACCCCAGTGCTCCTTCCAGAGCACGCTCGGCATGCGCGAGTTGCTCGTCGGCAAGGTAGTGGCGAACCAATTTGTTATAGACTTCGATGACCAGATCTTTGTTCGCTTGTCCGGATTCCAGTTCCTTAATCCGACCAATCAAGCGGCTTTCCGCTTTGCTGTCTTGGGCAATGGTGTGCGTATCGATATCCAGATGTGCCAGTTCATCAACTGGAATCGTACTGGCCATGGACGGACCGGTGTGACCTGGCGAAAAATCTTCGACCTCCGCTTGTTTGGCAACTGTCGAGTTGAAAGCACCGCCTACGGTGTATCTTGCATTTGTCATGATTTCACCTACGCCAATCGAGTCGTCCGTCACGACTGTAAGTGTTGGCCATGCTGTGTCGCAGTCACAAGTAGTTCGCGTCTACTCTCTAAACGGCGTTCTCCCGGTCGTCGATTGCGCTTCTCGAAGAGATGCCATTTGCGGGCATGGTGTATGGCTTAACAGCTGTTGTGATCAGAATAAGTTATCTTAAAGAGCTGTCAAGGCATATACGTTTTAACCTTGCCATGATGGTGGCGGAAGACTTTTTGAAACTACTCTATGCCACTGCCTTTCGGGGTTTGCGTGGCGCTTGGACCATTCCGGAAAATAGAGAATTTTAACCTGCCACAAGCCTGGCACAGGTTCGCCACCGATTTGCTCGATGTTCTCGATATGTTGGAACCATGAAGCTGCCTGGGGCCAGATTGCAGGCGATTTGGTCACAATCGGGTCACGATCAAGACTTAAAGTACGTACAGCCTAGGCACCTTCCTCCCAAACCACACGCGTTGACATACGGACCATCCAGTCCGGAGCCGCAGCATGAATGCTCTCTGCGGATTTTTAAGGAGTTTCTATGAGCGGAAGATCTCGAGATGGCGTTGACATCCCAGTTTTGAATGTCCATGAAAAAACATCAGGGAGCGGAGAACCAACGTCCGCATGGTCGGAAGTCTACAGCAAACCAACCGCGAGAACAGGTGCAGGAGATGCAAATGCAGGTAAGACGGATTCAAATATTGCGCAACAGGCTCCGGACACCGGAGATCGAACTGCTGAGGCTGGAAAGACAGCTGTTAACGCTGGACCGGCAGGTGACATTGCTGGAAGAACAGCTGTTAATGCTGGACCAGCAAGTGACGCAGTTGACCAGACTGCGGACAAAAGCGCCAAGCCAGCCAATGACCATGGTCAAAGAGCTCAGAATGGCGATCAGCGATCCTGGTCAGCCGGCAATAACGATGCCACTCTTGGTAGCAATGCGACCGTAACGGCTGTCAGACCGACTGCAGAGAAACCGATTTCGTTTGGCACGGATAGAACCATCATATATCTTGGAGATGGGCAGTATCAGACCATCGAACACAACCCGCCTCGAGAAGCGCGCGATGTTTTGCGCGATCAATTGCGTTTGTGGGCTACTCAAAATGGAGAACTGCAACCGCGGCAACGAAGCGAGGCTCCGGCAGACGCAGAGCCGACAACCGACGGCACGCGCAGTGGTGTTCCCGCTGAGAAACTGGTCGGATTTTTTACTGACAGACCGGCTGGAGAGAATCCGGACAGATCGCTTCCCATCAGGGTTTTGAATGGTCAAACCATTGCCACAATTATGTCGGGCAAACCATTCGGTGATGTCGGCGACTTCGGAGTCGCGCTCTACAAGCAGGCTTTCTTAGAGCTGCAGAAAGAAGGAAAGTTCAAAGGTTCCTTTTCTGACGACGGAAGTTTCAACAAATTAGAGAACATGTTCGCCGAGAAAGTAGCGAAGATCTTGCCTGATTTCAGGAAGAACTGGCCGAATGAATTGACGCAAGCAGACAAAGACTTCATCAGGGTTACGGAAACCCCCGTTAAAGCGGCGACCGATACCGGCCATGGTGCAACATCCCCTGATGGAAAAGCGAAGCCTAATCTCGATGCCACCAGCGGCGACACCAAGCCTGCTGTTCCCGGAGATGGTAGACCGCAGGAAGCAGCAGAAGCTGGAAAACCATTGGCACCGGAAATAACTCCAAACGTTCTCGACAAACCTTTGATTAATGAACGGTTGACACCAGATATGGTGCGGACCCAGGATCACACCGGACTCGGTGCAGACAGAAGTGATGCGTCAAGTGACAAGAGTATCGGGCAGTTCACCGATCTGGAAGGCAATCGTCGTTCGATTATACGATTGAACGATCAATCGATCATGGGATTGTTGAGACAGCCTGGCGTACTGCCGGACAAGCCGGGCGGAAGCACGGCGGCTTTCGACGCGGCCGGCTTCGCGGAACTCGGCAGGAAGGCTGCCGACTATCGCAACAGCACCGGGATACCAGGACCCGAGATCGGTCCAGCCAGTGCGGAACTTTATGTTCGCATATTCCGCGCCATGGGATTGACGCGCCAGGATCTGCTCGGCAAATACGAGCAAGGCAAAGGCTTCACGCAACAACCGCTCGGACCATCCGCACTTGGCGGCTTGTTCGATCGCTATCTCGTCCAGCACTCACCGGAAGCGAAGGCGGTGGTAAACGCCGGCGCGCCGCAGCGTCCGCAACGTGAAGTGCGCACCGATCGCGCCATCGATCGCAATACCACAGAAGTAGCGCAAGATGGAACGCGTCAGATCAAAGACGGCAATGGATCCATTGAAGGACTGTCGTGGCGTCAGCGTTTGAATGATACAGAGATGCAACAGATCGACGAACGACGCGCCGATCTGGAACGCAGAGTGACTGCCAAAGAAACGCTCAGCGAGACTGAGAACAGAGAATTGGAAATGCTGCGGAACTTCGATGCCAATCGCAACAATCCGGAAGCGCACAAACGAATCATCGCAGCCATGGGTGTCTCACGCCCCGAGGGTGGCTTCACGCCCGAGACTTTAGCGAAAGGCGGCTTCAGCATTCGCGGCGCAGCCGGCCCAATCGTCGGCGCATCATTCCTCATGCTCGCCGTCGTGCAAGCCCAGGCCGCCACCACAGGCGATACCGGTTACACCCCGCCACGACGGGCGACCTTCCAATAATACGGCTCGATTTGAACCTCCAAACCCTCCTTCTTCCGGTGTAGGGGCGCACTGCGTGCGCCCTTCCTCGTCTTTGTCTTGCCTGCCGAAATAATCAACTGACATCAAAAATCTTTGAACTTTTTCGCTCAACGCATCGTTTAAAGATATGAGGACCAAAGGAGCCAAAAAGAAAAAGCCGCGAGGGGCGGCTTTTGAAAGTGGGGCTCGTCAACGTCCGTACCAGCGGCTCCTGACAAGTTCTCGCGTAACGGTTCAAATCCGTCGGGCTCCACACCCCTCATCGTAACACAAAATTATCAGGTTGAATCTCGACTTATTTTGAGACTTCGAACGAGATATTTGGTGCCACTACAGGCGATGCTTACTATATCTTTTCATACCTCCTGTTGGAACAAAAGATCGTTGGGAAAGCCCTGCTGTCAGCCGTTGGAATGGCTGATGAACAGGGCTTCCCCTTGGATCGATTGTAACGGGTTTATCGTCGCGTCAGGACGTTACTCGGGGAATTTATTCAGATGGTTCTTCACGGCCGCCACGTCCAACGACGGGTTCTCGTCGAGAAGCGCAGCAACGTGAGCAACCACCTCGGGCAGACGGAAGCTGATCGGTCCGGGACCTGGCAGCAACACATCCGGCTTGGCACCTGTCTCTTCTTGATCGGGCGCGTATTGCCCGTCACGCAAACCGACTGCAATGACGTGCGGGAAAACCGCCGGTTCTGCAATCGTTTTGCCGTCGACGTGATCGTGGAAGACTGCGTCGTCCTGATGGTTGATCCAGCAGTCGAAACGCATGTTTTCAGGGTTATTAGCCGAAACCGCAAGCCGGTTTGCACCGGATTCGGCACCGAAAGATTTCCTCTCGCGAGCACGAGGGAAAGCACCGGCTATGGTATCACTCTGCCAGAACCTGGAAGTGCGGATCGTTACCAATCCTTTTCCGGGAACTGTGAAGGTGACCTGCTTGCGCTTGTTCCACAAGTTGGCGAGCAACTGCGAGCCGCTGTATTTCGACACCGGCTTGCCGTCGATCAGCACTTCGAGAACCCAGTCGTTGGCATGCTTGTGCGTTGCCGGAGCGCCGCACCAGAAGTTGTACGTGGTGTCCTCGACCTGTTGAGCCGTCACTTCGGTGCTGGCTCCGGGCTGCGTCGACCAGGACGCGTGAATGGCGCGACCGTTGCCGGCACCGGCTCCGGCCAGGATGATGTGACCGGGCTTGCCCGCACCGCTCACTTGCGCGAGACAGTGCGACTCCCAGCCACCGCCATCCATGGCGTGAGTGTAGCCGCCAAACGAGAGATTGGCGACCGTGCTCAGACCGCGATCGGCGCAGAGCTTCACAGCCATGAGATAGGCTTCGGTCCAGCCAGGACGAACAATTTTCCCGTTGGAGAATTGCGTTCGCAACAGAAGGACATCATCACCATAGGCTCGGATGAGCACCACGGGCAGTGCCGGCTCGGCTTCCATGAGTCGCTTCAAAACCAGGCTACCGTGGTTCAACGGATCGCCTGCGAAGGACTCATAGACAGCGTGGTCGTGCTCGATGGAAAGAAACGGTTCGCCGACATGCACCGAACCGTTGTTCAGGTCGAGCATGGCAACGATATGTTTTGCAGTAAGTAGCGACTCATATGAGAAGCCGGTATCTATGACGATCACGGCAGTTTTCATACTCACGGAACCTCCTTGGTTCAATTAGTTCCAACACAAGCAAGCCGGCCGAATGCCGTGTAAGGGCGCACTGCGTGCGCCCTGCCGGCGAGCAGCGGCACTCCTTGCGAGGAACCGAATCGACAGGCGCGCGAGCGACGCATTGCGTCACCCGCTGCACCTGTCTTCGGAAGATGGGCCAGTCCCGCGCAAGGGCGCACACAGTGCGCCCCTACGCAGGTCGGCAATGCTTTCTCAATCCGTGACTACGAATCGATCGAGCTCACGACCCTGCATGTCAATCTGACGAACGACGATTTTGTCGTTGTCGAAATCGCAGGTCGTGAAAGAGTGCCGGTCACCGATCAGCTTGTGCGTGAACGGTTCCCAGATTTCAGGGCGCCAGTGGACACCGGACGGGTCCAACTTGCTGCCACCACCGCCGGTGACGATGTAAATCACACCGTTCGGTTTGGTGTTCTTCTCACCGTCGAAGCTCTTGTCGATGTCGATCTTGCCAATCACCTGGCCGTCCGCATCGATGAGCTTGCCGTCCGGCCCGGGTTCAACCGTGAAGTTGATCGGATAGCAGCGTTCGTAATAGTGAGCGTGACCACAGAAGACGATTTTGACGCCGTGTTTCTGGAAGAGGTCGGACAGGAGACGCATGCGCTTCTCCTGCTTGTGCTTCGGATTCGACGTGAAGGGCGGCTGATGCAGATTGACGATCCTCCAGCGTGCCTTGGAAGCACCGAGATCGCCGTCCACCCAGGCGCGCAACTGTTCGTCGGTCCAGTTCATGTACGAGTTGGCATCCAGCACCAGCCAGTGCACGTTCCCATTGTCGAACGAGTAGTTGCCCATGCGCGGGAAACGCTCTCCTGCAGCCTTGAGGAACCGTTTGATGCGCACTGTGTCACCGTTCAGCTCGGGGATGTTCACCGTCGCTTCCGCGTTGGTGAGCGGACCGTTCAGAGGCAGCGACCAGTACAGATAGAAGGCATGCAGGTCGTCGTACTGATTGAAGCTGGGCGAGTAGTAATACT
>JADMIO011281688.1_pt1 | contig 15657 bp, 13 predicted proteins | sample 8958161 | NCBI WGS metagenome assembly JADMIO01 (sample SAMN16585339, study PRJNA669376) | soil metagenome | isolation source: Crop rotation soil | place: USA: Cullars Rotation, Alabama | collected 2011
CCCGCCGATCGAGGGCCCGCACACCGTGGCCACCATGATCGCGCCGATGAAGAGCGCGAACCCCTGGGCGCGGTTGTGCTGGCCGGTGCGGTCGAGCACGTAGCCCTGCGCGGCAACGAAGACCATGGCGTAGCCCACCGCGCACAGGGAGCGCCACAGCAGGAGGTCGTAGAGGTTGATCGCGAAGGCCGTGGCGGCGAAGCCGATGGTCGCGATCGAGGCGCCGATCAGCATCGCGGTGCGCCGGCCCACGCGCTCGCTCCAGCTTCCGAGATACGGCTGCCCGAGCGCCACGATCAGCATGAACAGCATGATCGGCAGCCCGATCACCACCTGCGGCGACAGGCCCGGGATCACCACGAGCAGCTGGTTCACGTAGTTCGGCAGGTAGGAGCGCGTGAGCTCCTCGGCGAGGATGAAGGCGAAGAGGGGGGCGCGGATGCGGTTCAGGTTCATCTCGTCCACGTCGCCATCCTTGCGCGCGGAGCCGAACCGAAGCCTCTGGCGGATCGACTCGAGCGCGGTGATGGCGGGCTTGAGCGCCTCGCGCCTGGCACCCGTCCCGGCGGCGCGCAGCTTCTCCTCGAGCTCGCCCACGAGGAACTCGTAGCGCACGTTGAGGTGGTCGATCGCCGCGTCGATGCGCCGGAGCATCCGCCCGATCTCGTCGTTGGCGCGGATGCGCGCGCTCGCCGTGAAGTCGCCCGCGCGCATGCGGTCGACCTGGTGCTGGAATTCGCCCAGGCCCGAGGCGAGCCGCGCACCGGCCATGAAGTTGAGGAGCTCGAGCGTGAAGAAGAGCGAGACCACGAGCACGACCACCACGTCGAGCATGACCTCGAGCAGCACGGCGGCCACGAAGCGGTCGTCGATGCCGATGTGCACCATGCCGAGCGGCTTGTCCGAGGCCACCGGCAGCGTGACGATGTACTGCTGGTCCACCTTGGACGCTTTCCAGGTCGCGAGCGGATCGAGCCCCACGGCGAGCGTGGAGGGCGAACGGAAATAGCCGCGCACACCCAGGGGCTCCTTGCCGCGGTGGTGCAGCACGTGGCCCTCGACGTCGGTGAGCGCGGCGTACTTGAACTCGGGGTTCTCCTCGAAGACCTCGCCGAAGGTCTGGTCCACGCCGTAGAGCTGGTCGAACGGCACGCCCGAGGCGATCGCCTTCAGCACCAGGGCGCGCACCGAGGCGGCGACGGTCGCCGCCTTCTGCTCGGTCTCGGGGACGAGCTCGCGCTCGAAGACGCGGTGCGAGAAGTACGACACCACCGCGAGGGCGATCACGACGCAGACCATGATGACGCCCGCGAGGCGCCAATAGACGCGCCACAGGTAGTTCTTCTCCAGCATCGCGCCTTCAGCCGGCGGCATCGAGCTTGGCCCGGAGGTCGTCGAGGGACTTGTTGGCGTCGGTGAGGGAGGCCCGCAGCGTGCCGATCGCGGCGTCGAACGCGGAGTTGCCCGTGGTTTCGCTCCCCGTCCGGTCCTCGAGGTGGCCCGCGGCGGCCTCGAGCGCCTCCATGTCGCGCTCGAAGCGGCGGATCACGACGATGAGGGCGAGGGGCGCGATGATGGCGATGCCGACGAAGGCGGCGATGGCCGCGGCGAGGATCTCGCGGCCGGCGGTCGTGGCCGCGCGGTCGACCTCGTCACGGGCGTAGCGCATGGCGAGGAAGCCGACCGGAAGATCGAAGGCGTTCCTCACGGAGATGCCGGCCACGTAGTCCTCGGCCGCTTCCGAGGCCCACTCGGTGGTCTTCGAGCGCTCGGCCGAGGCCATCCACGCCTCGGGCACGCGCTGCCCCACGCGGCTGCGGTCGCTGCTGTAGAGCACCTGCCCGGCCGAGTCGAACATGTCGATGCCGCGGATCATGCGGTCGCTCGAGCGCTCGCGGGCGAGCATCTGGTTCATCTGCGAGAGCTCGGTGAACTGCATGCCGACCTGCAGCGAGGCCTGCACCGTGTTCTCGATCCCGCGCCCGATCACCAGGACGCGCGACTTCACGATGTCGCCGATCGTGGACTTGTACTTGAAGTAGTTCAGGAACGCCGCCATGCCGACGGCGAAAAAGCTCACCACCAGCGCGACCAGGATGAAGCGTACGCGTATCGTCCCCATTCACCGAGCCTTTGTGACCGCTGTGGACGTTTTCGCCGGATGGTACCACGGCGCTTGCGTAGTACCTAAAAGAAATGCCGTAAGTTCTTGTCTCTTGGGGATTTTGTGCTAATTTAGGACGTGGCCGGCCGGGAGGGCCGGCGGCAGGGGCGGGGACTTGAGCGACAAGCCGAAGGACGGGGGCGAGAAGACCGTTTTCGACCCCAACGAAGCGACCCAGCGCTACGGCGACCAGGTCACGCACAAGCGCGTGGACGCCACCCAGCGCCTGGACCCCGCCGAGACCGCCCCCAACCTCTCGGTCCCACCGCTCGCCCCCGCCAGCCCCCAGCCGGCGGCCAACGAGCCCCGGCGCGCGATCACCGCCAAGCCCGCCGCCTCCAGCACCACGCTTCCCATCGGCTTCCGCCTGTTCGAATACCGCATCGACGCGGTCCTCGGGCAGGGCGGGTTCGGCATCGCGTACGCCGCCACCGACGTGAACCTGAACTCGAAGGTGGTGATCAAGGAGTACCTGCCCGAGGACTTCGCCTACCGCGCGACCGACCAGACGGTCTCGGCGCGCGCCGACGAGGACCAGGACTTCTACCAGAGCGGGCTGGACAGCTTCCTCGTGGAGGCGCGCACGCTCGCCACCTTCCGCCATCCGCACATCGTGCGCGTGGCGCGGTTCTTCGAGGCGAACCGCACCGCCTACATGGTGCTCGAGTACGAGCGTGGGCAATCCCTCAAGGCGTGGCGCAAGAGGAAGGACGTGGTGCCCGAAGCCACGATCGTGGCGCTGCTCGCCCCGCTGCTCGACGGCCTCGCGGTGGTGCACGCCTCGGGCTACCTGCACCGCGACATCAAGCCCGACAACATCTATGTGCGCGACGAGGACGGCAGCCTCGTGCTGCTCGACTTCGGCGCGGCGCGCCAGACCGCAGTCGAGAAGGCCGAGATGGGCACGGTGGTCACCCCCGGCTACGGCCCGATCGAGCAGTACGCCGGCGGCGGGCGGCAGGGTCCGTGGACCGACATCTACGCGATGGGGGCCACGCTCTTCTGGCTGGTGACCGGCAAGAAGCCGTACGACGCCCCGGCGCGCCTCGAGGATCCGGATCCGTTGCCGAGCGCGGAGCTGCTCTGCAAGGGCAAGTACAGCCCCGAGTTCCTGCGCGCCATCGACTGGGCCCTCAAGATGCACCCGAGCGACCGGCCGCAGGACGTCGAGTCCTTCAGGAAGGCGCTCTTCTCCTCGCACGCGGGCGCCCTCGGGCTGCAGGAGGCGCTGCGCAAGAGCGACCTCGATGCCGGGGGAGGCGAAGTCACCTGGAAGCAGGCCCTGCGCCAGCCGCGCCTGCTGCGCGGGCGCATCGCGCGCTTCTTCCGCGACCTCCGGCAGCCGGCCTCCTGGCCCATGGCGGCCAAGATGTCGCTCGCGATGGTGGCGACCGCGCTGCTGCCGATGCTGATCGTGGCGTACTACAACCTGGACCGGACCCAGGAGCACGTGGCAACGGTCGAGCTCGCGAACCTCGAGCGGCTCGCCCAAAGCACGGCCGGGCGCATCTCGCAGCTTCTGGGCGACAGCCGCAACCTCGCCGACTACGTGGGCACCGACGACGACTTCGTGGCCTTCCTGCAGAAGCCCACGCCCGCGGGCACCCAGGAAATCCTGCGCAAGCTCCAGGGCCTGGTGAAGGCCAATCCCGACATCCAGTTCACGATGGTGATGGACACGGCGGGCAACGCGGTGGTGGCCACGGACCCCAACGTGATGGGAAAGAACTTCAAGTTCCGCGAATACTTCAAGGAAGCGATGGAGGGCCGCCGGCACATGACCGGCATCATCGTCGGCTCCGTGGCGGGCGCGGCGGGCGTCTTCTATTCGCGGCCGGTGTTCGATACCAAAGGCGGCGTGATCGGCGCCGTCATGCGCATCAAGGCCGAGCCGATCGGGCGCATGCTCGCGCAGGCGCAGGTCGGCATCGAGCGCACCCCATTCCTCGTCGACGAGGACGGCGTGGTCGTGTGGCACCCCGACGAGAAGCAGATGTTCAAGAGCCTGGTGCCGCTCAAGAAGAGCGCCCTCGACGAGATCATCGCCGACCAGCGCTTCCGGCGCGCGAAGATCGAGAGCCTGAACGAGCCCAGGCTCGCCGGCTCGATGGTGGGCGCGAAGCAGCGCGGCAACGTTTCCTACTACTCCAACGTCTCGCAGCGCGAGGAGATCGCGGGCTACGCGCCCGTTCCCGGCACCAGCTGGGTCGTGGGCGTGAGCGAATCGCGCGACTACTTCGGCGCCGCGATCGACCGGCTGTTCCAGAACGTGCTGCTCAGCGTGGTCCTCGTGGGCGCCGCGTTCGTCCTCATCGGGCTGTGGTTCGCCCGCTCCATCGTACGTCCCATCGAGCAGCTCACGGGCGCCGCGCACGCGCTCAAGTCGGGGGACTACGACAAGGCCAACATCGCGGTGCGCGCCAACGACGAGGTGGGCCAGCTCGCGCGCACGTTCAACGTGATGATCGACGTGCTGCGCCAGCGCGAGCGCGAGCGGGCCGGACGCCGCGCCGCCCTGGGCTACACGAGGGATGACGAAGGCCGATAGCCCGCGGAAGGTCCGGCGCCGGCACGATCCCGACTGGGAGCCGCCGATCCCGGGGCGCAGGCGCCTGCTGAAGACCTGGGACGAGTACATGGCGCTCGCCAAGCGCATCCTCGACCGCTTCGACGGCAGGTTCGACCTGCGGCACTTCGACTACCACCATCCCGTGCGGCTGCAGAAATGCGCCCCGCGCTTCCGCAAGCCCTATCCCGTGAAGGTCGCCTTCACCGACTGGGGCGAGCTCTCGAATCCGATCATCCTGTGCGTGGGCGGCGTCGCCAACTCGGCGATGCGGTTCAACTACCTCGCCTCCGACCTGGAGAGCGATTTCCGCGTCGTGTGCATGGACTGGGTGGGCCGCGGGCGCTCGGGCTGGATGGCCGACCAGCGCGACTACTCGCTCGGCACCTACGTGGAGCAGCTGCGCCAGATCGTCGACCACCTCGCGAGCGGGCCGGTGATCGTGCTCGGCTCCTCGCTCGGCGGCAGCGCCGCGATCGAGTTCGCCGCGCGCCACCCGAGCATGGTGAGCAAGCTGATCCTGAACGACATCGGGCCCTACATTCCCAAGGCGCGGCGCATGCGCCGATCGCAGACGCTCGCGCGCCACTACGTCTTCCGCGACCCCGCCGACCTGCTGCGCAAGATCGGCGCTTCGCAGAAGAACGACGGCCCGGTCTCCGACGACATCCGCTTCAACGTGACCTTCCACCAGACCAAGTGGTCCGACGAGGAGAACGGCCGCGTCTACCGCCACGACGTGCGCGCCCTGCAGGCCTACCGCGAGGATGCGAAGGAGAGCCTCGACCAGTGGCGGCACTGGAGGCGCGTGCGCTGCCCGGTCCTCGTGATCCACGGCATGCTTTCGGATGCGCTCCTGGTGCCTACGCTCAAGCGCATGCAGCAGAACGAGAACGTGAGCGTGATGCACGTGCCCGACACGGGGCACACGCCGGTGCTGTCCGACCGCAACCAGAACTGGTTCATCCGCCAGTGGCTCACCGCGCGCACCGATTCGCGCGAGTGGACGGTGCTGCACGCGAAGCTGCGCGACGATGCGGTGGGGGTGAAGCCGACGGCGCGAGAGGCCGCCGCCGCCTAGAGCTGGTGCGGTCGCGCCACGCGCAGCTGCGGGCCGGACTGGCCGCGCGCCACGTTGAATTCGACGATCTCGCCGTTGCCCACCTGCATGCGGCCTTCGCCGCCCAGCAGGTCGTTCAGGATGCGCCCCACGCCCTTGCTGCTCACGATGAGCGGGCGGCGGTCGAGCAGCGGCCGGATCTGGTCTAGGCCGTTGGAGACGCGCATCGAGAATTCGTCTTCCGATTCGCCGCCGGGGGGTGTGACGCGCGAGCGCAGCAGCTCCTCGGTTTCGGCGATCGGGCGGTTGTTCCACTGGCCCAGGCGCCGCTCGTTGAAGAGCGCCTCGACCTCGATGGGGACGTTGCCGAGAACGCCGCTGATGATGGAGGCGGTCTGGCGCGTGCGGATGAGGGAGCCCGCCACGATCACGCCGATGCGCAGGCTCATCTTCTCGATCTGCTTGGCGAGCAGGTATGCCTGGTCGCAGCCGATGTCCATCAGCGGGATGTCGAAGTCGCCGCCGCAGCGGAAGCCGCGGAAGTTCGGCTCCGTCACGCCGTGGCGGACGAAGAAGAGCGTGAAGGCGCGGTCGGCTTGGAAAGTCATGGCCGACCAGTATTGGCACCCCTGCCCCGAGGGTCAAATTTCACCGGTAACCGCCTGTGAGTGCTTCCTCACACCGGTAGAATCCGGCTTCCCATGAGAGTGCTGAGGCTCTTCCGCATCGCGTACGTCGCGGCCCGCTACCGGCTCGCGGGCGGGCGCCCGCGCGGCGAGCGCCTGCGCCTCGCGTTGGAGTCGCTGGGCCCGGTGTTCGTGAAGTTCGGCCAGCTCCTCTCGGTGCGTCCCGACATCATCCCGGAGGACATCGCCTTCGAGCTCGCCAAGCTCCAGGACACGGTGCCGCCCGTTCCCTGGCCCGAGATCGCGGGCGTCCTCGACCGCGCGTACAAGCGCCCCCATGCCGAGGTCTTCAAGTCGATCGACCAGGCGCCGGTCGCGAGCGCCTCGGTCGCGCAGGTGCACTTCGCGCTGTTGCCGGACGGACGCGAGGTCGCCGTGAAGGTCCTGCGGCCCGACATCCGCAAGGTGATCGCGAAGGACGTGGCGCTGCTCTACGCGATCGCGTGGCTCGTGGGCTTCACCCGCGACGGCGCCCGGCTGCGGGCGCGGGAAGTGGTGGCCGAGTTCGAGAAGATCATCGGCGACGAGCTCGACTTGATCCGCGAGGCCGCGAACGCGAGCCAGCTGCGGCGCAACTTCGCCGACGGGCGCCTGCTCATCGTCCCCGAGGTGTACTGGGAATGGTGCAACCGGGAGGTCATGGTGATGGAGCGCATCCATGGCATCCCGGTGAACGCGGCGCGGCAGCTGCGCGAGGCTGGCATCGACATCCCCAAGCTCGCGCGCGACGGCGTCGAGATCTTCTTCACGCAGGTCTTCCGCGACGGCTTCTTCCACGCCGACATGCATCCGGGGAACATCTTCGTGGCGCGCGACGGGCGCTACTGCGGCGTCGACTTCGGGATCATGGGAACGCTCTCCGACCTCGACAAGCGCTATCTCGCGACCAACTTCATGGCCTTCTTCCATCGCGACTACCATCGGGTCGCCGTGGCGCACCTGGACGCGGGCTGGGTCCCGCGCGAGACGCGCGTGGACGAGTTCGAGGCCGCGATCCGCTCGGTGTGCGAGCCGATCTTCGATCGGCCGCTGAAGGAGATCTACTTCGGCCGCCTGCTGCTGCGCCTGTTCGAGGTCTCGCGCCGCTTCCGCATGGAGATCCAGCCGCAGCTGGTCCTGCTTCAGAAGACGCTGCTGCAGGTCGAGGGGCTCGGCCGCCAGCTCGATCCCGACCTGGATTTGAGGCGCGTCGCCCAGCCGATCCTCGAGCGTTGGGTGAACGAGCAGGCGGGCCTCGGGGCCTTCGCGCGCCGCATGGGCGACGAGGCGCCGGCGTGGGCGCGCACGCTGCCGCAGATCCCGCGCCTCGTGCACCGCATCCTCACCGACGACGCGCCGGCGCGCCTGGAGTCCGCGCTCGACCGCATCGAGTCCGCGCAGCGCCGGCAGACCGTCGTGCTCGTGGGCATCGTGGCGGTGCTGGCGCTGATGGTGGTGGGGTACTTCGTCCGATAGGGGAGGCGTCATGGAAGCACTCTTTCTCCTCGCGCTCATCCTGCTGAACGGGGCGTTCGCGATGTCGGAGATCTCGCTCGTGGCGGCGCGCAAGGGGCGGCTGCAGGCGCAGGCGAACGCGGGCGACCGGGGCGCGGCCACCGCGCTCGAGCTGGGCGAGGACCCGACCAAGTTCCTCTCGACCGTGCAGATCGGCATCACCTCGATCGGGATCCTGAACGGGATCGTGGGCGACGCGATCCTGTCCAAGCCGGTCTCCGAATTCCTGCGGCGCTGGCTCGAGGCGACGACCTCGGACTACGCCGCCACCGCGATCGTGGTGGTGACGATCACCTACTTCTCCATCGTGCTGGGCGAGCTCGTGCCCAAGCGCATCGGCCAGATGAACCCCGAGGCGATCGCGCGCGTGGTTTCGCGCCCGGTGAAGTGGCTCTCGATCGCCACCAAGCCCTTCGTGAAGCTCCTGTCGGCCTCGACCAATTTCGTGATCGCCATCCTGGGCCGCAAGCAGCGCGAGGGGTCGAACATGGTCCAGGAGGAGATCCACGCGCTGCTGCTCGAGGGCAAGGGCTCGGGCGAGATCGAGGCCACCGAGCACGAGCTGGTGCGCAACGTCTTCCGCCTCGACGACCGGCAGCTGGGCTCGCTCATGGTCCCGCGCTCCGAGATCGTCTACCTCGACGCGAGCAAGTCCTGGCAGGAGAACCAGAAGGCGATCGAGTCGCGCGAGCACACGCGCTTCCCGGTCGTGCGCTCGGGCCTGGACGACATCGTGGGCACCATCTCCTCGCGCATGCTGCTCGGCTGCGCGCTGCGCAACCAGGTCCCCGACCTCGCGGCGCTCGCGCAGCCCGCGGTCTTCGTGCCCGCGACGCTCACCGGCATGGAGCTGCTCGAGAACTTCCGTGCCTCGGGCGGGCACGTGGCGTTCGTGGTCGACGAGTACGGCGAGGTCCAGGGCATGGTCACGTTCACCGACGTGATCGAGGCGATCACGGGGGAATTCAAGCCGCGGACCGCGGCCGAGGCCTGGGCGATCCAGCGCGACGACGGCTCGTGGCTGCTCGACGGCTTGATCCCGATCCCCGAGCTCAAGGACCGCCTCGCGCTGCAGCACGTCCCGGAGGAGGACCGCGCCAAGTACCACACGCTCTCGGGAATGATGCTGCTGCTGCTCGGGCACCTGCCGCGCACCGGGGAGCACGCGAGCTGGGAGGGCTGGCGCTTCGAGATCGTCGACATGGACGGCCGTCGCATCGACAAGGTGCTCGCCGTCCGCGAGGTGCCGAAGGAGGCGCCCCCGCCTTCTTGATATCATCGGGGCAACCGGGGTCGAGGCAGATCCCCGTGGCCCCGTGCCGAAGACGGTGTCCCGTCCAAATCTGCGGCCCTTTCTCGCGAGGAGGCCCATGGACACCGTGCAAATCCATTTCGACCAGATGCAAACCGGAGTCGCGCCCGAAGGTTGGGTGAGCGGCGTCACCGGCAAGGGCGCGCCGCGCTGGACGGTGGAAGCCGATCCGACCGCGCCCAGCCCGCCCAACGTGCTCAGGCAGTCGGGCTCCGGCACCTTTCCGTGGTGCGTGCTGCGGCACGTGGTCGCCACCGACGGATTCGTCGAGGTCCGCTTCAAGCCGATCTCGGGCCGTGAAGACCAGGCGGGCGGCGTGGTCTGGCGCTGGAAGGACGGCGACAACTACTACGTCGCGCGCGCCAACGCGCTCGAGGGCAACGTATCGCTCTACTACACCGAGCGCGGATCGAGGAAGACGCTCAAGTACGTCGATGCCCCCGTGGCCGGCGGCGCGTGGCATACGCTGCGCGTCGAGTTCACCGGGCGCCGCATCCGCGTGGTGCTCGATGGGACGGTCCGCATCGAGATGGAGGACGCGCACATCGAGGGCGGGGGGGCCGTGGGCGTCTGGACCAAGGCCGACAGCGTGACGGCGTTCGACGGGTTCGCCTACGGCATCGCGCGATGAACGCGATCGTGGCGCGCGTGCTCCTGTCCAAGGGCCTGCGCGCCTTCGGCGACGGGTACGTGAGCCTGCTGCTGCCGGCGTACCTGCTCGAGCTCGGCCGCTCGCCGCTCGAGGTGGGCGTGCTCGCGACGGTGACCCTCGTGGGCAGCGGTGTGATGACCCTCGGCGTGGGCCTGCACGCCTATCGGTTCCACTACCGGGCGGTGCTGCTCGCGGCCACGGCGCTCATGGCCTTCACGGGCCTGGGCTTCGCGTTCGTCACCGACTACTGGCCGCTGCTCGCGATCGCGCTGGTGGGCACGCTCAATCCCTCGAGCGGGGACGTGAGCGTGTTCCTGCCGCTCGAGCACGCGGTGCTCTCGCGCGTGGTTCCCGACCGCGACCGCACGGCGGTGTTCGCGCGCTACAGCCTCGTGGGCTCGCTGGTGGCCGCGTTCGGGGCCCTCGCCGCCGGGCTCCCGGCGTGGGCCTCGCACCAGTGGGGCCTCACGCCGAAGGTCGCGATGCAGGGGATGTTCCTGCTCTACGCCGCGCTCGCGGGGCTCACCGCGATCGTCTATCGGGGCCTGCCGCGGGCGATGGAGTCGCAGGCGCGGCAGCCTCCCGCCCCGCTCACGCGCTCGAAGGGGCGCGTCTACCTGCTCGCCACGCTCTTCAGCCTCGATGCCTTCGGGGGCGGCCTCGTGGTGCAGTCGCTGGTCGCGCTCTGGCTCTACCAGCGCCATGGGATCGACACCGCCGAAGCGGGCACGCTCTTCTTCTGCACGAGCATCCTCGCGGCGATCTCGTTCCTGGTCGCCGTGCGCATCGCCGAGCGCGTGGGCCTCGTGAACACGATGGTCTTCACCCACATCCCCGCGAACCTCTGCCTGGTCGCGATCCCGTTCGTGGACAGCTTCGCGGTCGTGGTCGCGCTCTTCCTCGTGCGCGCGTTCCTCTCGCAGATGGACGTGCCCACGCGCAGCTCGTACGTGATGGCGATCGTGCTGCCCGAGGAGCGTCCCGCGGCGGCCAGCATCACCTCGGTGCCGCGAAGCCTCGCATCCTCGGTGGGTCCCTTCGTCGCGGGGTGGCTGCTGGGCCTGTCGCCCTTCGGCTGGCCGCTGGTCGCGGCCGGCGCCGTGAAGATCGCCTACGACCTCATGCTGCTCGCAGCCTTTCGCGGCATCAAGCCGCCCGAGGAGGCGCGCGCCGGCGAAGCACGAAGACCAGCAGCGGGAAGAGCCACACGAGGATCGTGATCACGCCCAGGGTGCCCGCGATCGGGCGCTCGAAGAACGCCCCGAAGCGCCCGTCGGCCTTGATCATCGAGCTGATGAAGTTCTCCTCGAGCATCGCGCCCAGCACGATGCCCAGGATCGCGGGGGCGACCGGGAAGCCGTTCTCCTCCATCACCCACGCGACCACTCCGAAGACGAGCATCACGAGCACGCCGAAGGCGGAGTTGTTGATCGCGAACGCGCCCACGATGCAGAAGAGCAGGATCACCGGCATCAGCACCTCGCGCGGCACCCGCAGCATCTGCTTGGCGCACTTGATGGCCGCCACCCCGAGGGGAAGCATCAGCAGGTTGGCGAGGATGAACACCACGAAGATCGCGTAGATGCTCGGGGCGTTCTGCATGAACGCCGTGGGTCCCGGGTTCAGGCCCTTGATGTAGAGCACGCCGATCACGATCGCGGTGATCGAGTCGCCCGGGATGCCGAACACCAGCGCCGGGATCCAGGCCCCGGCGAGCGCGCTGTTGTTGGCCGCCCCCGCTTCGACGATGCCCTCCACGTGCCCGGTGCCGAACTTCTCCGGCTCCTTGGAGAACTTCTTCGACATCGCGTACGACATCCACGCGGCGATGTCGGCGCCCGCCCCGGGCAGCGCGCCGATCAGGGTCCCGAGCGTGCTGCCGCGCAGGATCGCCAGGGGATACTTCACGATCAGCCGGCCCATGCCGGCGAACACGTTGCCCACGTGGACCTTGGCCATCTCCCACGGCTCGTCGATCGAGGAGGCGTTGCGCAGGATTTCCGACACCGCGAACATCCCGATCATCATCGGGATGAGGGTGAGGCCCCCGGCGAGCTCGGCGTTGCCGAAGGTGAAGCGCGGGAAGGCCGCCGGGTTGTCGAGCCCCACCGCCGAGACGAGAAGGCCCAGCATCAGGGACACCACCCCCTTGAGGGGGCTGCCCACCGCGATGAAGACCGCGCAGGTGAGCCCGAGGAGCACCAGCCAGAAATACTCGAACGTGCCGAACTTGAGCGCGACCTCCGCGAGCGACGGCGCCGCGAGGATCAGCACCACGGTGCCGAAGAGCCCGCCGATCACCGAGAACACGAGACCGGCGCCGAGCGCGATCTCGCCCTGGCCTTTCCTGGTCATCGCGTAAGCCTCGTCGGTATACGCGGCCGAGGCGGGCGTGCCCGGCATGCGCAGGAAGCAGCTCGGGATGTCGCCGGCGAAGATCGCCATCGCCGTCGCGGTGACGATGGAGGCGAGCGCGGGCACCGGCGGCATGAAGAACGTCACCGGCACGAGGAGCGCGGTGGCCATGGTCGCGGTGAGGCCCGGGACGGCGCCCACGAAGAGCCCGAAGAGCGCCGAGGCGAAGATCACCCACAGCACGTACGGGTCGAAGACGAGCGCGAAGGCCGCGGCGAAGTTCGCGAGCACGCAGCGCCTAGAAGGCCAAGCGCTCGAGCACGCCCCAGGGCAGCGGGATGCGCAGCAGCTTGTAGAAGGCGAGGTGGATCAGGACCGGCGCGGCGAGCGCGACCGCGATCGAGACGGGCCAGCGCGCCCCGAGGATGCGAAGCCACGCGAGCAGCAGCACGAATCCGGTGAGGTGGAAGCCGAGCGGGTTGGAGGCGACCACGTAGAACGCGAGGCCGGCGATCACCGCGACGAACCCCCGGACCGGGCGCGTGCGCCGCGTCCACGCGTCGAAGGCGAGCCAGGGCTGGCGGCTGCGCACCCCCTGCACGACCAGCATCGCCCCGCAGATGGCGAGCCCCGCGGCCGCGATGCCGGGGAACCACGCGGGACCGAACTTCTGGCCCTGCATCGCCGGGAATCCCTGGATGTGCCAGAGGATGAAGGCTCCCAGCGCCACGAGCGCCGCCCCGGTGACGGCGTCGTTGATTTTCACGTCACTTCGCGATGCCGACCGATTTCATCACCGCGCCCAGGTCGGCGTCGGATTTCGCCATGAAGCCCGCGGCATCCTGGGGCCCGTGCCAGATCACGCCGTAGCCGCGCGCGGCCATGAAGTCGCGGAACTCCTTCGAGTCGTGCACCTTCTTGAGCGTCGCCACGAGCTTCGCCTGGGCGTCCGCCGGAATTCCCTTCGGCGCCGCGATCGCGCGCCACGCGGCCATCGTCCAGTTGCTCCCCAGCTCGGCCTTGAGCGTGGGCAGGTTGGGGTAGAGCGCCGGAGGCGTGGCATCCATGATCGCGAGCGCGCGCACCTTGCCCGCGTCGATGAGCGAGCGCGCCTCGGGAATCGAGCACGGCGCGACCTCGACGCCGCCCGAGACCAGGTCCTGCAGGCCGGGCGCGGCGCCGTTCGACGGCACCCACGGCACGGCGCCCGGATCGATGCCCTGGTCCTTGAGCAGGCCCGCGAGCGCGAGGTGCCAGATGCCGCCCTGGCCCGTGCCCGAGGCCTTGAACTTGCCGGGGTTCGCCTTGATCGCCGCGAGCAGCTCCTTCACCGACTTGTAGGGCGCGTCGGCGCGGACGTTGACGCCCGCGGGGTCCGCGTTCACCACGCCGATGGGCGTGAAGTCGGCGGCCGAGAGCGGCGTGAGGCCGACCCAATGCATCATCCCGATCTCGACCGTGATCATGCCGATGGTGTAGCCGTCGGCGGGGCTGGAGGCGATCGCCTGGTGGCCGACGACGCCCGATCCCCCGGTGCGGTTCACGACGTTCACCGGCTGGCCGAGCTCCTTCTCGAGCAGGCTCCCGATGATGCGGGCAGTGGCGTCGGTGCCGCCGCCCGCGCCCCACGGCACGATCAGCGTGATCGGGCGCTCGGGATAGGCGGCGAAGGCGAGGACGGAGGCGAACGAGAGCGCGAGCACCGCGGCGCGCGCGGCGATGGCAAGGGCACGCATGATTTCTCCTCGAGGGGGGGACCGCTTCTCGCGCAAGCTTAGGCCGCGCCGCGAACGAGGGTCAAGGCGGTCGGTCAGGCCTTTTCGATGCGCCGCAGGCGGTAGCTGAGCCAGAGCAGCAGCAGCCACAGCGCTGCGCACGCCGCGGCGAGCTCGAACGTCCATGGGGTGCGCACCATCACGGCCACGAGCACCATCAGCATGAAGAACGTGCCCGCCGCCATGCCGAGGTTGTTGGTGCGCGCGTCGAAGCGCAGCGCCTTCTTGCAGTGCGGGCACTGGAATTTCTGGAACCAGTGCCCGATGGGATTGGCGGCGACCGGCCCGCGGCAATGCGGACAGGCGAGCCGTGGCGCGTCGGGCACCTAGCGCTTCCTCGCGAGCGTGACGCCGTCGCCGATCGGCAGCAGCGCGAGGTCGATGCGGTCGTCCGTGTGCAGCGCCTCGTTGAAAGCCCGCAGCGCGACGGTGTCCGGCTTCTGGTTCGCGGGGTTGGCCACGTCGCCCGACCAGAGCGTGTTGTCGACCACGATGAGGCCGCCCTTGCGCATGAGCTCGATGCAGCGCTCGTAATAGGCAAGGTAGTTGGTCTTGTCCGCGTCGATGAAGGCCATGTCGAAGCGGTTGGTCTGCCTGAGCGAGATGAGCGTGTCGAGCGTGCCCAGCGCCGGGCCGATGCGCAGGTCGATCTTGTCCTCGACGCCCGCCTTCTTCCAGTACTTGCGCGCGATCGCGGTCCATTCCTCGCTCACGTCGCAGGCGATGATGCGCCCGTCCTTGGGAAGCGCCATCGCCACGGCGAGCGAGCTGTACCCGGTGAAGACGCCGATCTCGAGGCATTGCTTGGCGCCCACGAGCTTCGCCAGCAGGCCCATGAACTGGCCCTGCTCGGGACCGATCTGCATGCCCGCCTGCGGAAGCTTCGCGGTCTCCTCGCGCAGCGCCGCGAGGGTCGGGTCGTCGCGCAGCGAGTGGTCCACGATGTAGCGGTAGAGCGTGTCGGTCACGGCGACGTTGCGGCCCATGGATTCTCCTGGTGGCTTGCTATTTGTCGTCCAGCTCGAGCAGGACGGGCTGGTGGTCCGAGGCCTGCGTGTCCGAATCCACCTCGACGCGGCGCACGCGCGCGGCGAGGTCCTCGCTCACGAAGACGAAGTCGCAGCAGTACGGTGTCTTGGCGTACTCGTGGTCGTGCACGCAGAAGGTCGGCACGTGCGGACGGTGGCCGTTCGCGATCGGCCACGCGTCGCGATAGCGCGGCCCCTCGGCGATCGCGCCCTGCACCTCGGCGTGCGAGGGCTCGTCGGTCGGGAAGTTGAAGTCGCCCGTGAGGATCGCCCGCGTGGTTTGCGGTGTCGGCTTGAAGGTCGTGTTCGCCTCGGGATCGTCCGGCGGCGGGTGCGCCGCCCGCGCGCACGCCTCGGCGTGCAGCTCGCGCAGCCGCTGCGCCTGCGCGCGGCGATGCAGCTCCGAGTAGTACTCGAGGTGCGTGGTGGTGACCCGGACGGGACCCAGGGAGGCGAGGAGCGTGGCTTCCACCGCGACGCGCGGCATCGTGGCATGGCGCGGCTCGGGCGGGGAGGGCAGCGCGTGCCGGCGCGCGGACACCACGCGGTAGCGCGAGAAGATCGC
>JADMIO010976204.1_pt1 | contig 15656 bp, 13 predicted proteins | sample 8958161 | NCBI WGS metagenome assembly JADMIO01 (sample SAMN16585339, study PRJNA669376) | soil metagenome | isolation source: Crop rotation soil | place: USA: Cullars Rotation, Alabama | collected 2011
CGCACTGATCAAAAGGTTAACATGCCGGTATATGCTGCTGCTGATGGATATGTTGCGAGGATAACTGTGCAGCCGTTTGGCTACGGACAAGCCATCTATATAAATCATCCCAATGGACTGACAACTGTCTATGGCCATCTCAACAGATTTTTTCCAAAGCTTGACAGTGCAGTAATTACTGAGCAGTACAAACGACAGTCGTGGGATATAGAAATGAATTTTACAAAGGGTCAATTCCCGGTGCGCAAGGGACAGTTCATTGCATGGAGTGGAAGTACCGGTGGCTCACAAGGCCCCCACGTTCATTTCGAGATCCGGAATACAGCGACACAGAGGTGTATCAATCCGTATTTTTTTAATTTACCGATCAACGACGAAGTGCCGCCTGTATTTTCAAAATTGGCGATGTACAACAGAGATCTGAGTATGTATGATCAACGCCCGATCTTATTCCCGGTAAAAAAAATTAAGGGCAGATATCTATTGAAGGATACATTGATCACGACGAATCTTTCAAAAATAGGTTTTGCTATTGGCGCCGATGACTATATAAGTGGATCGACCAATCCTAGTGGAATTTATAGCGGGAAAATTTTTTTGGATGATCAGCCCCTGGTTGAATTTGTCCTTGATAGTATGGATTATAATGAAACTGATTATGCAAATGCCCATATCGATTATAAATATCGATACAAAGGTGGGCCTTACGTGCAACTGTTGTTCAAACTCCCCGGAGATAAAGGCAGAGTATACAGGTTAAAAAAAGGTGATGGAACCATTATTTTAAATGATGCGGATGTACATGCTGTAAGGATCGAGATCAGTGACGTCAAACGGAATACTTCCGAATTACATTTTAAGATAAAGCTTGATAGTAATACAGATCATTTGGTAAACAACCCTCCACATAAATCCTTTCCGCCAGGTAACGTAAACATTTTTGAGCAGAATGATTTTGAATTATATCTTGATGAGAATTGTTTGTATGATTCAATTCAACCGGTTTTTGATCGTATCGATCAACCGGGTCCAAATGCGATTTCATCATTATTTCGTTTTGCCGATGCATCAATCCCTATTCATGACGAAATAAATATTCGGATCAAACCAAATGTGGGCATCCCGGGGGAGCTGACAGATAAAGTTGTTATTAAGAAAACAGATGGGAAGAATGTGAGCTATCGAAAAGCTGAGTGGCAAAAGGGATGGGTAGCAGCCAAATTCTATGATTTTGGTTCATACCAGGCTTTTATTGACACCACATTGCCATCGGTCAATGTCCCGAATGCTGATACCATGGACCTTAGTTCATCAAAAAAAATTGTGTTTTACCCAAAAGACAATACCGGAATCAAAAGTTTCCGGGCTGAGCTGGATGGTCAATGGTTAATGTTTACGAATGACAAAGCTGCCGCCTGGATCTATAACTTTGATGAACGATGTCCTTATGGGGTACACCTGTTGAAAGTAAAGATCGAGGACATCGTAGGAAATGTGACAGTGAAAGAATGGTGGTTCAAACGAAACCCATATTCTCCACCAAAGAAAAAAGGAGCGCCAAAGAACCGTCCTCCGCTCAGCAAAAAGAAATCGACAAATAAAAAGAAATAATATTTCGTGTCATTTTAATCTTCAATTATGGTTACGCTAAAAGAAGGTGATAAAGCCCCCGCGTTTGCGGGCAAAGATCAAAATGGGAAAAAGATCTCTTTGTCTGATTACAAAGGAAAGAAACTGGTTCTGTACTTCTATTCAGAAGCAGACACACCCACCTGCACTATCGAATCGTGCAATCTTCGTGATAACTATTCTTTACTTAAAAAAAATGGATTTGAAGTGGTTGGGGTAAGTCCTGACGACGAAAAAAAGCAAAAAAAATTTGAAGTAAAGTATAAACTTCCATTTCCACTGATCGCTGATACCTCTCACGATGTGCTGGAAAAATACGGCGTGTGGGATCAGAAAAAATTATTTGGTCGCGAATACATGGGAGTGCTTCGAACAACTTTTGTCATTGATGAAAAGGGGGTCATAAAAAAATTATTTACAAAGCCAAAAAATAAGGCACATGCCGAAGAAATTATCGCTGCCATGAAGAAATGACGCCAATTGAGTACAGGGCTTCATGGGCAACCTTTCATTTTGCTTCTCCGTTGTGTTAGTACGTTCACATAAACCAACAATACTTAAATTATGAAAGGAAGATTCTTGCTACTCTGCTGCCTTATTTCCTTAGAAATATTTGCTCAAACCGACTCAACCGGGACTGCTGGCGCTTCGAATCAGACAAATAAAAAGAAATGGCCCGGTGATGAAACTGCACTAAGAATTTTTTACAGTCAGCGGTTGATCACAACAAAAACCGTCGAAGTATTGCCTAAAGGCGCTATGGCTTTTACAATAGTTCACAATTTTGGGGATATTGCCGGAGACCAGGGAGGAATCGACCAGTTTTTTGGATTGGATGTAGTTGCTGATGCACAGATCGGTTTTCAAATCGGATTAACTAATCATCTGAATATAGTTTTGCAGCATACTGTAGGTAACAGGCAAGGCAACAACTGGCTACAACATTTTTGGGAAGCAGGATTAAAAAATCAGTTCCTGAAACAAGGCTCAAATGGCAGCCCAATTTCTCTAACTGCATTTGGCAACATTGTATCCACAGCAGAAAAGTTAGACACGATTACTCATAATAAAGAAGCCGCTTTTCAAACAGGAGGAGACAGATTGAGTGAATTATTGCAGGTAATGATTGCCAGGAGATTTGGAAATGTGAGCCTGCAACTAAGCGGAACGTATTTACATACACATCTTGTCATTCCCGGTGATCAGAATGATTTATTGTCCATTGGTGCGGCCGTAAGATTCCCCATCACCAAATCAGTATTTATCATTTCTGATTATTTTCACTCATTTCGTACCCAGGAAAGCATTGATGCATGGACAGCCGAGGGACAAAAACCTCGCGATGTATTTGGCATTGGTGTAGAAATATTAACCGCAGGACATGTGTTTCACTTAAATTTTACAAACGCACGGGATATCCTGGAGAATCGTTTCTTACCGCGTACATCAGCCCAATGGAGCGAAGGGGAATTTCGCTGGGGCTTTACTCTCACACGCAATTTTATGCCATTCAAAAGCAAAAAGAACAAATAGGGCAACCTCAGATCAACCACTCGATCTCACCGAAATCAAACCGCTCTTCAACACCATGTTGAACGGTAAGTTGACCTGTTGGAGTCACATTCTTAATAGTGGCTGGAAAGATGCGATTGTCCTTCTTTAGTTTCACCAATTCGTCTTTTTTGTAGAGAAGTTGGTTATACGTTTCCAGCATCGTGTTTACTTCTCCGTTCATGAGCTTTTTGTAAAAATGATCGAGAGATGTGCAAAGCTTCTTTGCCAGTTCAATTTGATCAAAACTCTTATCCGTGACCTGTTTTAAAGAGACAGGGTTTTTCAGATCGTCGCCAAAATTTGCCTGGTTAATGTTTACGCCTATTCCAACAACGGCCCAATCCCAGCTTCCGCCTCCTGGCTCATGGCTCTTGATGATGTTTTCGATCAAGATGCCACCAAGTTTTCGATCCTGCCAATAAATGTCATTTGGCCATTTGATCTTGAATGAATCAGTATCGTAATCACTAAAAAATTGGCATGTGCCGACGGCCACACAGGCACTCAATTGAAACTGCTGAAATGGTTGTAGAAAATCGGGTTTTAGCACAATGCTCAGAATGATATTCATTCCACGTTCTGTGGCCCATGATTTGCCCCTTTGACCTTTACCCGATGTTTGTTCATGGGCAAAGTAACAGGTTCCTGGTTGCGCCATATTAGCATGGATCTGGTCAAGGGCATAGTTATTGGTACTGTCAATAGATTGCAACTCAATGAAAGGAGTTCCCAATGTATGGATATCGGAAGGGAGTGGCAATTAATTACTATTTTTGGCAAAGATAAATGAGCGGCGATAAGAACCAGGAGAGTGCCCCAGGGGGGTTACGTCGTGACGACGGTCTAAAAGATTGCTTTGGATAACCGAAGTAAAATAAAAAAACAGGACATTCGTCTCATAATATTAATCGCTCAAAAGATTGATTAACCTGTCTGCCGATAGGCGGGCTAAAAATTATTTGATTATTGGAACAATTGGCATTACTCGCTACCCGTAAAAAGAAAAGTGCTACCCGGTTAACGAAGAGTTCGAAGATCATTAAAACTATTATCCTCGCAATTCAGCAAAAAAAAGGAGAGAATATTATTTCGCTTGACCTGCGCAAAATACCTGAGGCTGTTGCGGATTTTTTTATAATCTGCGAAGCAAATAATCAGCCGCAGATCAGGGCGATCTCTGATTTTGTGGAGGAGCAGGTGAAAATGAAATGCGAGGAGATACCTTACCGACACGAGGGCATGAAAAATCTCCATTGGGTGGTGATAGATTACATCAATGTTGTCGTACATATAATGCTGCCCGAAACCAGAAAGTTTTATAAACTGGAGGAGATGTGGAGCGACGCAGCCGCAGAAGATTTTAATGAATAATGCTGTTAAATATTTATCTATATCAAACAATTATTATTAAAAACCCTTAATTAGCAGGAAGAAGAAGAAAATTTATGTCACAAGAACCATACAATAAAAACGATAGATCCAATTTGCCTCGTTTTAACAATCGCCCCACCGGCGATGATAATACCCCACGCAAAGGGCCCCGTTTCAGTATCTACTGGGTTTACGCCATCATATTTGCCGTGTTGATAGGATTTCAGTTGTTTAGCCCATTCTCAAGCAGTACGGCCAAAACAACACCGAATGAATTTAAGCAGATGATCTTACGCGGCGATGTAGAAAAATATACGATTATTTCAAACAGGAATATTATAAAGGTTTATCTAAACCCCGCAAGTATCGATAACTACAGGGCAAGACTTAAAACAGGTTTGAATGGAAAGGTGAGCCCGGATGGCCCGCATTTTTCTTTTAAATACTCGGGTGATTTCGAAAAGCAGATGGCTGATTTTTATGTGCAAAACAACAAGCCTTCTGTAAACCAGCAGGTACCTTATGATGTGGACCAGGAGAGAGACTGGTTTGGTGGTGCCTTGCAATTCTTGTTACCCCTGTTACTTTTCATTGCGCTTTGGATACTATTGATGCGTAAGATGGGTGGCAGCGCAGGCGGTGGCGGCGGACCTGGTGGTATCTTTAATATTGGTAAATCACGAGCCACATTATTTGATAAAGGAACAAAAGTAAATATCACTTTTGCGGATGTCGCCGGTTTGGATGAAGCAAAGGTGGAGGTAATGGAGATCGTTGATTTTTTAAAAAATCCTAAGAAATATACGGCTCTTGGGGGTAAGATCCCGAAGGGCGCATTATTGATCGGTCCTCCCGGAACTGGTAAGACTTTGCTGGCAAAAGCAATGGCGGGTGAAGCCCAGGTTCCTTTCTTTAGCATGAGTGGATCTGATTTCGTCGAGTTGTTTGTAGGTGTAGGTGCAAGTCGCGTTCGTGATCTGTTTAAACAGGCACGTGAAAAAGCTCCCTGTATCATTTTTATTGATGAGATAGACGCCATCGGCCGTGCAAGAGGGAAAAATGTGATGATGAGCAACGATGAACGTGAAAGCACCCTCAACCAATTGTTAGTTGAAATGGATGGTTTCGGAACTGACACGGGTATCATTGTCCTGGCAGCAACTAACCGCCCTGATGTATTGGATACGGCTCTTCTTCGTCCGGGTCGCTTCGACAGGCAGATCTCAATCGACAAGCCGGATATGAAAGGTCGCGAAGCTATTTTTAAAGTGCACCTGAAACCGATCAAGATCTCGAAAACACTCGACATACATAAGCTTGCTGAGCAAACCCCCGGTTTTGCAGGGGCTGATATCGCGAATGTCTGTAATGAGGCTGCATTGATCGCTGCCCGCAAAGGCAAGGATGCTGTTGAGATGGAAGATTTCCAGGATGCGGTTGACCGGGTGATCGGTGGTCTCGAAAAGAAAAGCAAGATCATTTTACCTGAGGAGAAAAAGATCATCGCCTATCACGAAGCGGGCCATGCCATTTGCGGCTGGTATCTTGAGCACGCTTACCCTCTTTTGAAAGTGACGATCGTCCCAAGGGGAACAGCAGCTCTGGGATATGCCCAGTATACTCCCAAAGAACAATATTTATACAATACTGACCAGCTGATGGACCAGGTTTGCATGACCCTCGGTGGTCGCGCAAGCGAAGAGCTCTTTTTTAGCAAGATCTCTACCGGCGCTCAAAATGACCTGCAGCAGATCACGAGGATCGCGTATGCAATGGTGACTGTATATGGCATGAATGAGAAGGTTGGAAATGTGAGCTTTTATGATCCCCAACAGGAAAATGCATTTACCAAACCATACTCTGAAGAAACTTCGAAAATAATCGATGAAGAAGTTCGCAAATTGATCGATGAGGCCTACGAAAGAACAAAAGCCTTGTTGAAGGAAAAAAAGCCCCAGGTTGAAAAGCTGGCCGAAGCGTTACTCGAGAAAGAAGTGTTATTTCAAAGTGATGTAGAGGCATTGATCGGTAAACGTCCCTATGAAGAAAAGAAACCCCTGGAACCTGAACATATCGGTGAGATTTCAGAAGGGGTGCCTCCTTACGATAGCGACGTTACAAACAAATCATTGCATTAATGAATCTATCTCCATCAAAAGAGAATATTTTAAAAAAGATCAGGAAGGCGTTGACTCAATCAACGCCTCTTCCTTTTCCGCAGAGTGATGGAAGCGCTACAGTGTTTCCAAAGCCACAGCAGGAATTGGAAATTGAATTTGCAGAACAATTCACAAAGCTGCAGGGAAAATTTATTTTTTGTTTGAATCAGCAGGAACTGGCTTTTCAATTTAATAGTCTTGTAAAGAAACAGGGATGGAAAAAGGTATATTGTAAAGATGAAAATCTTGCTGGAGTAATAGATACACAGGTATCGGAATATCTCACGGACGACCTGGAGGCCTGTGATATTTCTGTCACTGGTTGCGAAGTACTGGTGGCGAGAACAGGCAGCATTGTTCTTAGTCCTGTTCAATCAAGCGGCAGAACGGTAAGTGTATATGCTCCCATTCATATCTGCATTGCTCACACGAAGCAACTCGTTTATGACGTGAAAGACGCTTTGATATTGATAAAAAACAAGTATGGTGATAAGTTACCTTCACTGATAAGTTTTGCCACTGGCCCAAGCCGAACTGCTGACATTGAGAAAACACTCGTCGTTGGTGTTCACGGGCCCAAAGAAGTTTATTGTTTCCTGACGGATGAATAAATATTTTCTCTTAGTACTTTTAATACATGAATGCTCCCGGCGTATATAAATTGTTTGTGTATGGCTCACTCCGAAGCGGGTTTAAAAGCCATGCTTACGAATATATAAGCCGTTTTTTCGCGTTTGATGGCGAGGGGAAAGTAAAGGGGAGACTATTTGACCTGGGACCTTACCCAGCCGGTGTACCTGCTAATGATGGTTTTATTGTTGGTGAATTGTATTCTATCAGGAATGAATCAGAATTTGGCTGGGCCATTGGCCAGCTTGATGATTATGAAGGAGTATCCGTTGAAACGGACGAAATTCAATTATACAGGCGCGAACTGGTTGATGTTTTCATCGAAAATACAACGACCTCAGCATGGATCTATTGGTATAATGGAAGTGTCGAAGGCAAACCCTTTATAGAATCAGGCGACCTTATTCAATATCTTCAGCAAAAGAAATAACCACAAGTGCAGCTTCCCGCGAACAAAAAAATCTATTTCCTTTCTGATTTTCATCTTGGCGCTCCCGATCATAAAAGCAGTCTTGAGCGTGAAAAGATCATTGTTCAATTTCTTGACGAAATAAAAAATGACGCTGCAGAGATCTTTATAGTGGGCGATATTTTTGATTTCTGGTACGAATACAGGAAAGTAGTACCAAAAGGTTATGTGAGACTATTGGGAAAACTGGCCGAGATCACAGATACAGGCGTCAGGATCCATTTCTTTGTGGGCAATCACGATATGTGGATGAAAAATTATTTTCAACAGGAATTAAATATTCCCGTTTATTTTGAACCACAGGATTTCGAATGGAATGGAAAGAAATTCCATATTGGTCATGGTGATGGATTAGGGCCCGGTGATCATCGGTATAAGTTCATAAAAAAGGTCTTCAGAAATAAATTCAGTCAATGGTTGTTTGGGATATTCCCCCCATACATGGGAATGGGGTTGGCAAATTTCTTAAGCAGGCGGAGTCGCGCGCAAACAGGGACGAAAGAAGAAATATTCCTGGGCGAGGATAAAGAATGGCTGATCATCTACTGTAAGAGCATGCTGAAGAACGGCTTCGATTTTTTCATATTTGGTCATCGTCACCTCCCTATTGATTTTCGTCTTACTTCACCCTCCCAGGACAAAGAGGCCGGGAGTGAGGCGCGATATATTAATTTAGGCGACTGGATACATTATTATACCTATGCAGCGTTTGATGGTGAGAACCTGGAACTGAGATCATATAAAAACAAAGACGAAAAAATTATAAAAAATTGGTGAAAAGAGTTCTCAACATAACGCTGGCCTTCTTTCTTCTTTCATCGTTTTCGGCGGAGGCGCAAAATGAAAGCCCTTATAGACTGATCTCGATGATCAAGGGCGATGTAGATGATTTTGCGGTTGACAACCTCGATAATGTTTACGTCCTGGCAAGTACGAATCAACTAAAAAAATATAATTCTAGCGGTGACTCTGTTGCAGTATTCAATAACGTAAAAAAATTTGGTAAGATATCAACCATTGATGTTTCTAACCCGCTTAAAGTGTTGCTCTATTACAAAGATTTTTCAACGATCGTTGTGCTCGACAGGTTATTGGCAGTGAGGAATACTATTGATCTGCGTCAGCAAAACATTTTCCAGGTAAACGCGATCGGCCAGTCTTATGACAATAACATATGGCTGTATGATGAAGGCGATAGCAAATTGAAAAAAATAGGCGATGATGGAAAGCTTTTACTGGAGACGGCGGATTTCCGGCTTTTGTTTAGTGAGGCCCCTCTTGTAAAAAACATTTGCGACCAGGAAGGCTTTGTTTACTTGTATGATCCCCAACAGAGCGTTTTTGTATTTGATTATTACGGCGCCCTACGGAATAAAATACTGATCAGCGGCTGGGAGGATTTTAAAGTGGCAGGTAAATTTATTTTTGGCATCAACAATGATACACTGCATCGCTATGAGATCAATACTTTCCGTCTTGATGATGAAAAGCTTCCGGGTCCCCTGAAAAACTCTTTGAAAGTTAATTTCACTTCCTCCCGACTCTATGCTTTGAAAAAGGACCTGCTTGAAATTTACACTCTCCGGTGACCAGTGAAAATCCGCGTAATCCGTGATACATGTTTTAATTTTAATTCAAATTACAGGCGGATATGAATAAATTTCTTAACCAGCTTTATTTTGATAACACGGTTCAAGAATACCTGATCTCATTGGGCATTATTCTGTTTGTTCTTTTATTAAATCGTCTTATCTCAAAATACGTTGCGGGGTTGATCTTTTTGCTCGTAAAAAGGATATGGCGAAATATCGACCGGAAGTCTTTCATTGACCTTGTGATACATCCGTTAGGAATGTTTGTGGTGACATTCGTTTCCATAGTTGCTTTACACAGGCTTCGTTTTCCGGGTGTCTGGAATGTGGACATTTACGGAAATTCTTTAAAGGATATTTTTCATGCCATTGGTAATATGGCATTGATCATTTCATTTATCTGGCTATTGCTTCGCAGTATCGATTTCATCGCTACGATCCTTGAGAGAAAGGCAAACCTCACCGCAGATTTTCGCGACAACCAGCTGATCGTTTTCTTCCGGGATTTTTTTAAGGTCATTATTGGTATTGCTGGTATCCTGATGATCCTGCATTTTGCATTCAACCTTGATGTAGGAAGCTTCCTGACTGGTTTGAGCATTGTAGGGGCAGCCGTTGCTCTGTCACTAAGGGAGAGTCTTGAGAACCTGATCGCCTCTTTTGTCATTTTTTTTGACAGGCCATTTACGACCGGGGATGTCGTGAAAGTCCAGGGTATTACGGGCACGGTTGAAAAGATCGGCCTTCGAAGCACACGTATTCGCACAGAACAAAAAACTTATGTAACGGTGCCTAACAAGCAGATGGTGGATAGCATACTCGATAATGTCTCACTTCGTACACAGCACAGGGGTGAGCTCAGACTGGAGATCGATCTTAATACATCATCACAGAAAATACAGGAACTGCTGGCCGGAATAAAAAATATTTTCAAGAGAAAGGACATTGAGAACTCCTCAGTTTTGATGAACGCCATCACTGGCCACGCCTTCCTGGTAAACGGAGATTATTTTACGGCACACCTCACCGATAAAGAGTTCAACGCTGTAAAGGAATCGGTAAATATTTCGGTATTACAATTACTGGAAAGCCTTGAGATAGAAATTGCAGGAGCCAATAAGGACATTCGCATTATTGCGCAGGAGAAGTAGGGATCGATGCAATGATCTCACCCAATTCTTTGTCGAATAATCCATATTTACCATACTCAACCACCCGGCCTGCTTCTTTCCCGTCCTTCATAACAATTATGGTCGGAACATCAATAATATTCATCGCTTCGGCAAGATGGCTGAGTGTTTTTTTGCTCCTGTCAACTCCAATCAATGTTACCCTGTCTGCAGGAAACCCTGCTGCGTCAATAAATGAATAGAACTTCGGAATGATAAACTTTGAATCACCGCACCATGTTCCAATAAATGCAATGAATTCTATACTTTGGTTTTTCTTAAGCTCAGTAACGGCTTGAGATTGGGGAGTATAACCTTTTAAATTTTCAGCCCACCAGGAAAACGCAGTATCACTTTCCAATTCCTTACGCGAAATGATCCCTTTCAGGATTTTATTTCCCTCATTGTCCCTCGAAATCTCGGCCTGCGACTGAGCAAAAACTGCGCCACTGAGTAGAAAACAGCTAGTGATTAAAATCAAGAATTTTTTCATGATGTAAAGATCAGGTCCAAAATTAATGTTGGAACATCCTGATTTTTATTTTTTGATGTTAAAATCCTTTACAGCGTTGCTTTCAGCTCAAGAAAAAATGCCTTGATCTTTTCCAGCGATTGGATCATGACAAATTTTTCTTCTGCTTTTTTTGCATTCTTCAGGTAATCCTTAGCGCCTTCGAGAGTGAATTTGCGCCGGCGAAGAAGGTCATAGATCAATAAAAGATTTTTTACATCAACAGGCCTGAAGAATCGATCCCCTTTGCGGTTTTTGCGGGGTTCTAAAATATCGAATTCGGTTTCCCAGTAGCGTACCAGTGACTGGTTCACGCGAAACCATTTTGCTACCTGGCCGATGGAGTAGTATTGCTTTTGAAAAAGAATTTCATCAGGAGGGATTTGTACAAGATCAGCGTTGATATCGATTTCCTTTAGCGAAGGGCGTCCACGTTTGGAAAGAGGTTTTTTGGGTTGCTCATCTATTGCAACAGCATCTTCTTTAATTGCTGGTGCTTCTTCTTCCACGATCACCGGATCGGCTTCAAGTACAGCTTCACTTTGTGGCGACTGCTTTTCCTTTTCGCCAACAAACTCCATTGTTATTTGTGAGAACTTTCTTTCCATAGTTATTGTTGATTAAAGATACGAATCCCGTCTATGGCGGCGCAACGAAATTGAATATTGTGGAAAACTGGTTGCTGGTTACTTGTCGCTGGTTACTGGTAATAAGAAACCATCTAAAGAGTTATCGACCTGAAAGACCAAAACCAGCAACCAGCAACTAGTCAAAACTCTGATTCGCTGCGGCTGCTCTTTTTAATAAAAGATCGTATTGCTCAGGTGAAAGATCATTATAAAAGAAATACACGGGGTCAATTTTTTGTCCATTCTTGTGTACTTCATAATGACAATGGGGCCCGGTAGATTTTCCGGTACTGCCTACATACCCGATCACTTCTCCCCGTTTTATTTGCTGGCCAACCCTCGCTTTTACTTTTACCATATGCCCATATAAGGTTTCATAGCCATATCCATGATTAATGACAACATGATTGCCATATCCATTGCCGGTGTTGCCCGCAACGGTCACGGTCCCATTCGCGGTGGCATAGATCGGGGTTCCCTGCGGTGCGGCAAAATCAAGACCGGCGTGAAGCTTTACAGTTTTATAGATCGGGTCAATGCGATAACCAAAGCCCGAAGCAACACGGGTAAGGTCTTTATTGCTCACAGGCTGAATAGCAGGAGTGGAAACCAGGAGCTTCTCTTTATTTTTAAGAAGATTGTCAATTTCAGTATACGATTTTTTCTGAGCGCTTATATAATGACCCAGGTTGTTTAGTGAATTAACGATAGAATTCACCAGGTCACCAGACCTCATGTTTTCAACCCTTGCTATTTCCTGCTCCTGCGCCAATGCTCTTGCCCTGGCGCTATCAGGGATCGGCGTGGCTTCAAATATGGCCCTGTAAACTTCGTTGTCTCTTTTCACAAGTTCTGACATCTGTTCCTGCGTTACTTTTACCTGGTCACTAAGTTGATGATACTTGTCCTGCAAACGCTCGTTTTCCAGGTACAATAATTTTTCGTTGGGAGAGCCGATAAATCGGAAAGCAAAAAAAGAAATGATAGCAGCAGTTACGATCGCCGCCGCAAGAAAACCAAAAACGCGCAGCAGCTTTACCCGCAAAGGCGTTTCCAGTTTTTCATACCGGAGGCTATTGGTGTTATAAAAATATTTGATCTTCTTCATGATGGCAGAAGCTTAACCATTCAATGAAAAATGAAGCCTGAATCTTTACCTTTGCGCTTCGCTATTGTACCAGGCTGGCTCAGGAATGGCAAATATAGCCGGATAAATAGCAAAAATCAATCCCTTTTATATGTTTCCTGCTTTAGTCTTACTATTCGTCAATCGAGAATCGTCAATCGTGAATCGTGAGTTGCTTTGTATTCACGTCTCACGTTTCACGTCTCACGTCTCACGTCCTACTCACCACTCACTACTCACCACTCGCCCATGATGACGTCTTCTCAAATACGACAACAGTTCCTTGATTTTTTCAGATCAAAAGGGCACGTTATTGTTCCTTCAGCTCCGATCGTTGTCAAAAATGATCCTACACTGATGTTCACCAACGCAGGCATGAACCAGTTCAAAGATTATTTTTTAGGAAATAAACAGCCGGTAAATAAACGAGTGGCCGATACACAAAAATGTTTGCGCGTTAGCGGAAAACATAATGACCTTGAAGAAGTAGGGGTAGATACTTATCACCACACTATGTTTGAAATGCTGGGCAACTGGAGTTTTGGTGATTATTTTAAAAAAGAAGCGATCGAATGGAGCTGGCAATTGCTCACCGAAGTTTATAAAATTCCAAAAGACAGGTTATACGTAACAGTATTTGGAGGTGATGACGCAGAAAAACTTCCAAAAGATGATGAAGCCGTCAATGAATGGAAAAAATGGGTGGCGGATGACAGGATATTGTTATTTGGAAGAAAAGATAATTTCTGGGAAATGGGAGATACCGGTCCATGCGGACCTTGCACGGAAATTCATGTCGATTGCCGCAGTGATGATGAACGAAAAAACCTGGATGGAAAAAAATTAGTGAATACAGATAGCCCGCAGGTGATCGAAATATGGAATAATGTTTTCATCCAGTTCAATCGTTTAAAAGGTGGCAGCCTGGATCCTTTACCTGCAAAGCATGTTGATACCGGGATGGGATTTGAACGTTTGGTTAGAGTTCTTCAAAACAAAACTTCCAATTACGATACGGATGTTTTTACCGGGCTCATTGACGCTACTGAAAAAATAGCTGCAAAAAAATATACAAACACCGACAGCAGGCAGGACGTCGCATTTCGCGTTATTGCCGACCATATCCGCGCCATTGGTTTTACGATCGCTGATGGACAGTTGCCTTCCAATACAGGCGCGGGTTATGTGATCCGCAGGATCCTTCGTCGCGCTGTTCGTTACTATTTTTCTTACCTGGATTATAAACAACCCCTGCTTTGCCAGCTAATGCCATTGCTGGCTCACCAGTTTGAAAATGTTTTTCCTGAACTGCAGAAACAAATTGATTTTGTAGCTAAGGTGGTGAAAGAAGAAGAAGAGGCGTTTTTGAGAACCCTCGACAAAGGACTAAAGAGAATAGATGACATTGTTCAGTCAGCTTCAAAGAATAAGACCATAACAGGGAAGGATGCGTTCGAACTTTACGATACGTATGGCTTTCCTATCGATCTAACAAGATTAATCGCTTCCGAAAATAATTTAGCAGTTGATGAAAAAGGTTTTGAAACTGAAATGCAACAGCAAAAAAACCGTTCGCGTGCTGCAACTGCAATTGATACAGAAGACTGGATCGTGGTTAATGATTCTTCAACAAACACGTTTGTTGGCTATGATACTTTAGAAGCGAAAACCAAAGTATTGAGGTATCGCAAAGTAAAAGCTAAGGGGAAAGAGTCATATCAAATTGTTCTTGAAACAACGCCGTTTTACGCCGAAAGTGGAGGACAGGTTGGCGATACGGGTAAATTAATAATTAATAATGAAGAATTAATAATTAACGATACAAAAAGGGAGAACGACCTGGTCATTCATTTCACAGATTCAATTCCCGCTGATCTTTCCGGCGAAGTGATTGCAAGGGTTGATACAAAGAAAAGGAGGAATACGGCCTGGCATCACACGGCTACTCATCTTCTTCACGCTGCATTAAGAAACGTGTTAGGCTCTCATGTTACTCAAAAAGGTTCATTGGTAAATGCTGAGCATCTCCGTTTCGACTTTTCTCACTTCGCAAAAATGACTGATGAAGAAATTGCTGAGGTGGAAGAACTGGTCAATGAAAGGATCAGGGATAATATTCCGGTTGTTATCAAGTACATGCCTAAGGAGGAAGCATTGAAGCTGGGTGCTATGGCCTTGTTTGGAGAAAAATATGGTGACACTGTAAGGGTGGTCATAGTTGATCCAAATTACTCGATTGAACTATGCGGGGGCACTCATGTGGGTGCAACCGGGGATATTGGTTTCTTTAAAATTACCAGTGAAACTGCAGTAGCGGCCGGTGTTCGTCGCATCGAAGCTGTTTGTGGCAAGCTTGCTGAAGATTATGTAAATGAAAAAATAAAAATTGTTGAGGTATTACAAGCTCAACTCAAAAATCCAAAAGACCTTCCAAAAGCTATTGAACAACTAGTCGAAGATCGCAATGAGTTACAAAAGACAACCGAAAAACTTAACCGCTTGCAGGCCCAGGCCTCCGTTGACAAACTGGTTCTGAAAAAACAGGTCGTTAATCATCTTGATCTCTATACGGATGTCATCGCAGATGGCGACATAAATCTCCTTAAGATGATCGCTTCTGAATTGCGGATCAAGGATAATGAGCGATCGATTGCCCTCCTGATCGGTAAGAAAGAAGGGAAAATAAACGTTTTGGTAGCTCTGTCGGATGATTTGACTAAAGCTGGTCAATACGATGCAAATAAAATTATCAAAGAGAAAATTGCACCGTTGATCAATGGCGGCGGTGGCGGACAAAAATTCCTGGCAACCGCTTCG
>JADMIO010549114.1_pt1 | contig 15654 bp, 15 predicted proteins | sample 8958161 | NCBI WGS metagenome assembly JADMIO01 (sample SAMN16585339, study PRJNA669376) | soil metagenome | isolation source: Crop rotation soil | place: USA: Cullars Rotation, Alabama | collected 2011
GCCGCGACTTCAAGTCACGTGAATTCCAAGCTTCGGATCCCACTGTGCTGGAAAGGCGGCGCCGCAGGCTCGGACGGAGGCTTCGCCTGCATAAGGCGGGCCAGCGCCAGTTGCTCGTATTGTTCCTGGTACTCCTTGCGGTGAGCCTCAGAGCAGAACTCTGCCCCGCCCCTCAATCGCTTGAGGAGGGCAAGCTCCTTGCCGCAGAAAAGACACTGCATACGGTGTCTACATCGTCACATTGGGCCTGATGCTAAAGAGGAGTCTTAGGCCTTTCTCTGCGGTAAAGCACTTATTTAGGGCTTTTGGGGCAGACACCTTAGAAGGCGTTAGGGGAAATCCCTGGTGAAAGCATGAACCCGGGACCAGCGCCGACGGCTGGGAGCGAACGCGAATGAGTTACGCCGAAGACCCTAACGGCTATAGGCGATTTCACTGCCAGAGAGGCCTAAAGTTCTTTTCCTACTTGACGATGAATGTAACACCGCAATCAGTTGAACCAGCGGGACTCACATCGGGAGCACGGGGAGGTTGAGGCATGGCCAAAGTGGAAGCCCTGAAGAACCACTTAGAGGCGTTACGTAACGCCATTCCGGAATTGAAAGGCGTGTTGCTGGCGTCCAGCGAAGGACTGCCGATCGCGCACTCGTTAACTAACGGCGCCGATCCCAATCGTGTCGCCGCGATGGCCGCTGCAGCCACCACACTCGGCCGCAAAGTAAGCGAAACCATGAACGCGGGCGCGCTGGGCGAAGTTTCGGTACAAGCCGACGAAGGCGCTTTGTTCGTCTACTCCGCGGGAGCAAAAGCCGTGCTGGTGGTCTTGAGCCCGCAGGGTGGCAACGCCGGTCTGATTCACCTGGAAGCGCGCGATACCGCCAAGCAGATCGGCGAACTATTCTAGGATCGTGAATTCCGCCGCCGCACCGGGGGGCGGATTTTCCGGAATCAGCGCCGCGCGCAGCTTACGCGCCGCGGCCTTCCCGACCACTCCACCAAGCTCCTCCTCCGAGGCTTCGCGTACCCGATCCAGGCTTCCGAAGTGCCGCAACAGTTTCGATGCGGTCTTTTCCCCGATGCCCGGAACTCGCGCCAGTTCGCTTCGCAAGCGATCCGTATTGCGGCGGGTGCGGTGAAAGGTTACTGCAAAACGATGAGCCTCGTCGCGCACCAGTTGAACCAGGTGCAACACCGGCGAGAACTTGTCGAGCACCACGGGCTCGTCTTCCTGGCCATAGACGTAAATCCACTCTTCGCGTTTCGCGATCGAGGCGAGAGGCTGATCGGTGATCCCCAGAGATTCGAGGGCCGCAGCCGCTGCGTGCAACTGGCCGATTCCGCCGTCGACCAGAACTAATCCAGGACGTTCGGCCTTTTCTTCTTGCAGCCGGCCGTAGCGGCGAGTGATGACCTCGCGCATCGATGCGAAATCGTCGTTGCCTTCCACGGTGCGGATGATGAACTTGCGGTAATCCGACTTCTTCATCCGGCCGTCTTCCCACACCACCATGCTCGCGACCTTGTCGGTGCCCTGGATGTGAGAGATATCGAAACACTCGATGCGCCGGGGGGCTTTTTCGAGACCTAGCGCATCGCGCAAGGCTTCCTGGATGGCCGTAGAGGAAGGTTTCAGCACCCGGAACCGCTGTTCGAAGCTGTGACGGGCATTGGATTCGACCAGCGCCAGCATCGCCTTCTTCTGGCCGCGCTGCGGCGTGTGGATCTCCACCTTGCGCCCGCGCTTTTCGGTCAGGTATTCCTCAAGGACGGCGCAATCCTCGAATTCCACGGGGACGTGTATGAACGCCGGGACGTAAGGCTCGTTGAGATACACCTGCTTCAGAAGCGAAGAAAAGAACTCGGGCGGATCGAACTGGCGCTGATCCTCCCAGAAAAACTCCCGCCGGTCGACGATATGCCCGCGGCGTAAGTGAAAGAGGTTCACCGCGACCAGCGGTGGTTCCGCGTAGTAGGCGAAGATATCGGTGTCGTCGCCCTCGGCGGCCGCCATCTTCTGTTTTTCGGCGACCTCTTCGACAGTCTGCAGCAGATTGTGAAGCGCGGAAGCTTCTTCGTAGCGCATCGCCTGACTGGCGGATTCGATGCGGGCTTCGAGTTCCCGCGCCAGGTCCTTATGCCGGCCTTCCAGAAACAAGCGCGTGTCGCGCACGGCTTCGGCGTAACGCTCGTCGCTCACCAGGCCTTCAACGCAAGGTCCGTGGCACCGGTGGATGTGAAACTCCAGGCACGGATGGGTATGCTTGCGCGTCAGATCGACATTGCAGGACGGCACCAGGAAATGGCGATGGATAAAGTGCACCAGGCGGTGTGCCAGGTTTCCCGGGAAATAGGGACCATAGTACGTGGAACCGTCTTTCTTCAAGCGCCGCGTGACATACACGCGCGGATAGCGTTCGGCGGTGAGCTTGATATAGGGATAAGTTTTGTCGTCGCGCAGGAGGATGTTGTAGCGCGGCTTCCACTGCTTGATGAGGTTGTTTTCAAGCGCCAACGCCTCTTTTTCGTTGTCGACCTGGATGAAGTCGATGAGGCGCGCGTCGTGGATCAGCGTGCCGGTTTTGATGTCGGCCAGGCGTTCGTCCAGGAAGTAGCTGCGCACTCTCGCGCGAAGGTTTTTGGCCTTGCCGACGTAGATCACCGCGCCGTTCGCGTCTTTATAGAGATACACTCCCGGCAGGGCCGGAAGTTCGGCAGCCCGGGCGCGCAACTCCGAAGTGGGTCCTATACTTAAATTGTGGCACGCGCTAACTTTGCCGCCTGTTTTTGGGCCGCTGCGTTGTTCGCGGCTGTATTAGGCGCCCAGAAGCCCGCGGATTCCCCGCCCGAGCCGCCCGAAGAAGACGAATCGCTCGCGCCGAAGGTGTACGCGCTCAATCCGGTGCAAGCCAAGAAGGAAATCGTCGCCGGCGACTACTATTTCAAGAAGCCCAACTACAGTGCGGCCGCGAAGCGATATCTGGAAGCCACACGCTGGGATCCGGGCTCGGCGGAAGCATTTCGCAAGCTGGGCGACGCGCGCGAGAAGCTGCGCGAGTATGGTCCGGCGCGCGAGGCGTATCTGAAGTACATCGAGCTAGCCGAGGATCCCAAGGAAAAGGACGCCGCAACGAAGAAGATGGCGAAGTGGCCGGCCCCCTCGGCGAAGTCCCCAGCGGCTGCGAAATCCTCAAAATGACGGACAAGATCGTGGCTTTCTCCACCTGCGATTCGGAGGAGCAGGCAGTGCAGATCGCGCGTGCGCTGGTGGAGCAGCGGTTAGCCGCCTGCGTCAACATTCTGCCCAACGCGCGCAGTATTTATCGCTGGAAGGGCCAGATCGAGGATGCGCCGGAATGGCTCCTCATCATTAAGTCCAGGCGCGACTTGATGGATCAGCTGCGCGCCGCGATCGGCAAGATCCATACCTACGAAGTGCCGGAACTGCTGGCGATCCCGGTGGTGGACGGGTCGGAGAGTTATCTGGCATGGCTCGACCGCGAACTGGGTTCTTGAGGTATTGGTGGCGCGTTTAGTCATCGCGGGAGGAGGATTCGCAGGATTTTGGGCTGCTGCCGCGGCCGCGCGTCTGCGGTGCGATACTCCGGCACTTGCATCGCTCGAAATTCTGTTGATCGCACGCGACCACCGGCTGGTGATCCGTCCGCGTTTGTACGAGGCCGATCCTTCGGACGACATGGCGGTTCCGCTGATCCCAAGGCTCGAAGCGATCGGGGTTCGATTCGAGCAGGCAGAGATCGAGTCGATCGATGCCGCACGTCAGGAACTCAAGCCGGCGGGACAGGCTGCGGTCCTTTATGACGGGCTGGTGCTGGCCACCGGAAGCCAGCTCGCCCGGCCGGTAAATGTTCCCGGCGAATGCGGATTCGACATCGACACACTGGCGGGCGCAGAGGCGCTCGATCGGCACCTGCGCGCGCTGGCAGGACAGCCGGAGAGCGACGGACTCTGGACCGTGGTGATCGCCGGCAGCGGATTCACCGGAATCGAACTGGCGACGGTTTTACCGGAACGGCTGCGGGCAATGGGCGCGCCGGACAAAGTGCGTATTGTTTTGGTGGATTCCGCGAGTCGGATCGGTGCGAGTTTGGGTGACGGCCCCAGCGTCGCGATTCGAGAGGCGCTGGATGCGTCGGGAATCGAACAGCGCACACAGGCGACGATCGCGAGTGCCGATCCGGCGGGTGTGGTGCTATCCACCGGGGAACGCATCGCCTGCCGGACGCTGGTTTGGACCACCGGCATGCGAGCCAGTCCGCTTGCGGCGCAGCTTTCGAAGCAAACGGATGCGCTGGGCCGGATCGCGGTGACCCCTGAGCTGCGGGTTCCCGGAATCGATCACGTGTTCGCCGCAGGTGACGTGGCGAACGCGGACACCGCCGGCGGGAACCCCACGCTGCAGTCCTGCCAGCACGCGCAGGTAACCGGACGCTTCGCGGGATTTAACGCCGCCGCCGATCTTGCGGGGCTGCCGCTCGAAACGTATCGCCAGCCTGTGTACACCACCTGCCTGGATCTCGGCGAGGCCGGTGCGGTGTTGACCACGGGTTGGGATCGCACCGTTCAAAGCACCGGCGCGCATGCGAAAGCGATCAAACGGCGAATCAATACGCAACTGATTTATCCGCCAGCGGATCGCGAAGCGATTCTGAATGCCGCGCGTCCATCGGTGATGGATGAGGAAACGTTCAAAACCCGCATCCTAAATGTAAATTCTGGGGCCGGACGGTCCTGAGTGCGCCTTTCGTCGAAACCCGGGAGCCCGCGTGCTGCGTCCCAAAGGAGTATCGCTCATGTTGAAGTGGTTTTGCATTGCGGGGGTTTGGGCGGGGCTTTGTCTTACGGTTGGTCTTGCGCAGGGAGTCTATCCCGTTTCCAGAGGGATTCTTAAGTCGATTTCCGGGGCGCAGTTAATGCTGCAAGTGGACGATGAACATGAGATGAAGTTCCGCATCACCCGCAAGACCAAAATCTATTCGCAAAGCAAAGAGATCAAAGCTTCTGCCCTTCAACCCGGACAGTCGGTCGCCGTCGAAGCGCAAAGCGGCATCGACGGATCGTTCGAGGCGGTGCGCGTTACCCTGGAGTCTCCCAAGAAGTGATCAAAGAAGTGAACAAGAAATTTCCAGTCCTGGCACTGCTGATTCTCAGTGCGTCTCTATTGCCCGCGCAGGCGGGCCGGAACCGATACGCGTTGATTCTGGAGGATGCGCCGGTCGCGGCCCAATTCTCCAAGGAGCGCATGGCTTTGCCCGAGCGTGCGAATTATGGGCGAGCCTTGGAGCAGCGTCAACAGGCTGTGCGGGCTGAGTTAACTCAGCGCGGCATGGAACCGACAGGATCGGTGACCACCTTGATGAATGCGGTGTTCGTCGCCGCGCCTCCCGGAAGCGTCGAAGAGTTGAAGAACATCCCGGGTGTCCGCGGCGTCATCCCCGTCCGGACGTATACCAGAAAGCTGAACCGCGCGACAGCTCTGGTAAACGCCCCTGCGGCGTGGAGCGCGCTGGGAGGTCCGGGCAATGCGGGCCTGGGCGTGAAGATCGCGATCCTCGACACCGGCATCGATCAACAGCATCCGGCGTTTCAGGATCCCTCGCTGCTCATGCCGCCGGGCTACCCGCGCTGCAGTGGAAGCGATTGCGCCTTTACCAACAACAAGGTGATCGTCGCGCGGAGCTATGTCCGGCAACTGGCGGCCGGAAGCGCTCCGCTGAATCCGGCAGCCGATTCCCGGCCCGACGATTATTCGCCGCGCGATCGAGTGGGTCACGGCACGGCGGTGGCATCCACGGCCGCGGGGTTCAACAATACCGGACTGGTTACATTTTCCGGCGTCGCCCCCAAGGCGTATCTCGGAAACTACAAGATTTACGGCTCGCCCGAGGTCAACGACTTCACTACGGACGACGTGATCATCCAAGCGCTCGAAGATGCGATCAATGACGGCATGGATGTCGTGTCGTTTTCAAGCGGCGGTCCGGCATTCACGGGTCCGCTGGATTCGGGCGCGGCGTGCGGGCTCGGCTTGGGGCAGCCCTGCGACCTGGCGGCGCAAGCCTTCGAGAACGCGGCCAAGGCCGGCATGGTGATCGTCGTGGCGGCGGGAAATGAAGGCGCCGATGGCAACAGCAGCCCGACCTTCAATTCCATCGACTCTCCGGGAGACGCGCCTTCGGTGATCGCGGTGGGGGCCACCACGAACTCGCATACCTTCGTCGAGACCGTGGATGTGCCGGGCCGGCCGGATTTGCACAACCTCAGCGCCAATCCCGGAAGTTCGACGGTGCCGACCGGCGTGATTCGCGCGCCACTGGTGGATGTTTCGGTATTAGGCGATCCGCTGGGCTGTTCGCCCTTCCCGGCGTTTTCGTTGGGCGGGAAAATCGCGCTGATCCGGCGGGGTGATTGCGAATTCGCCGTTAAAGCGGGGAACGCTTCGGATGCGGGTGCCGTGGGTGTGATCCTTTATATGGCCGACGCTTCGCCTCTGCTTTCCCCCGGCGGCTTATCGGCGGTGGACATACCGGTGGTCATGATTTCGCTCGCCAACGGACAGTCCCTGAAGGATTACGCAGCCAGCGTCACGTCTCCGCTGGTGGATATCAATCCCCACGGCGTCGAAATCGAAGCGACCAATCCGAACCTGGTGGTGGGTTTCTCCTCGATCGGCCCATCGGCGGACGCCAGCCTAAAGCCGGACCTGGTGGCGGTGGGCGGCAACTGGAACGCGGCCGGCAGCATGTACATGGCGACGCAAAAGTTCGATCCGCTGGGAGACATGTACAGCGCGGACGGGTACGTCACCGCCGACGGCACCAGCTTCGCGACGCCGATGGTATCGGGGGCGGCCGCGCTGGTGAAGCAAAAGCATCCCGGATTCACCCCGGCCCAGGTGAAATCGGCCATGGTGAATACCGCGTCGACGGACGTGACTCACGACGACTCGGGAGCGTCCGTGGACGTGCGCTGGCTCGGTGCCGGCAAACTCGCCGCGGACGCTGCCGTCGCTGCAACTGTCACGGCCGATCCCGCGACCATCTCTTTCGGTTCGATCAAGCCGTCCACCGTGTTGCCGGTGACCCGCCAATTCACGCTGAAGAATTCGGGCTCCGCGAGCGTGACTCTTTCGCTGGCCGTATCGCCGGCGGGATCAAACGGAGGCGCGTCCGTCACCGTGAATCCGCCGAGCCTGCCTCTGGCGGCAGGCGCCTCGAGCATCGTGACCGTGACGCTCTCCGGATCGGCTCCGGTTGCGGGATCGTATTCGGGCGTAGTCACGGTGCAAGGCGGCCCGAACTCGCTGCGCATCCCGTATCTGTTCTTCGGCCCGAGCGGTGTGGCGGCCAATCTGATTCCGCTCACCGGCAGTTTCTTTGACGGGATCGCCGGCAGCGGAAGGGTGGAGAGCCGCCTCGCGCTCCGGCTGGTGGATGCATTCGGCGTCCCCGTGGCAGGCGTCCCGGTTACGTGGACCGCGCAAAACGGCGCAATCCTTGTGGATGCATCCGCGCTGACCGATTCATTCGGGGTCGCGACGGCGTTAGCAGTGCTTGGCAATCAGCCTGGGTCGTACACGTACCGTGCGAGAGCCGCGGGCATGAACTACATCTTCACCGGATTTGCGCGCGAGCAGCCATTGATCACCAGCATTATCGATGCCGCCAGTCTGCAGTCCGGCGCCTTTGCGCCGGGGTCGTACATCGCCATTATGGGATCCGGTCTGGGTGACTCCACCGATGCTCATCTGGCTGCGCCGCTTCCGATGGCGATCAACTTTGCGAGCGTGAGTTTCGACGTGCCCTCGGCGCACATCAGCGTTCCGGGACATCTGCTGTACGCGAGCCCGACCCACATCAACGTGCAAATTCCGTGGGAATTGCAGGGGCAAACCACGGCGCAGGTGAAAGTAAACGTCGGTTTCTCCCCGAGCAACGTGGTGCCGATAACGCTCGCCTCATCGGCGCCTGAGTTTTTCGTGGTCGGCGGAAACGTGGCCGCGCGAGATCTCAGCTTTCAACTGATCGACGGCACGCACCCCGCGCCGGCCGGCGGGATCGTCCAGCTTTACGCCAACGGGCTGGGTCCGGTTTCCAATCAACCAGCCAGCGGGGAACCCGCTCTCGTGGATCCGCTGTCGCAAACGCCGACGCCGGTGGTGACGATCGGGACGCAGCAGGCGACGGTGCTCTTCAGCGGCATGACGCCGGGATCCGCAGGTCTCTATGCGTTGAATGTGGTGGTGCCGCCGTCGCTGGCGCCGGGGACTTACCCGATTACGATTTCGCTGGGCGGGCGGACGTCGGTGGCGTCGTCGATTCCAGTTAAGTAAGTGACGCGGGGCGGGTCTCCAGACCCGCCCTGGGAAATGCCAAAGAGGCCGATCTGGAGATCGGCCGCAGGCCTGGAGGCCTGCCCTACCGGTCGTGGTATTCTAGAGACGTTATGTCCATTCCCAACGTCAAACGCTATCGCATCACCAGCCCGGACGGCTCCATGACGGCCTCGCTTATGGCGGTGTTGCCGAAGGACGTCGACGTTACCAAGTACCTCTCCGACGCCGCGCAACGCTTTGACTGGAAGGCTCACCAGGAAGCCCAGGCGAAACAGTTCAAGATCCGCGTCGGACAGCAGAAGCAGAAGAAAGCGAAGTAGTTCGCTTTTTCTGCCATCGCGCACAACGCTGTGCGCTCTTTTATCTCACTCTGGCTCGAAAGGTCCGCAGGCTGCGCGTGCCTTCCTGCATGACTTCGGGATCCGAATCGTTGAGCATTGCTTCCAGGAACGGTTCGCTATCCCGCTCCCCGGCGCGCGCCAGCACCACGCTCATCCCGGTTTTCTCGTCGCGGGTCGCGTGCGTCAGGATCGGATAAATCGCCTGGCGGACTGTCATGTCCCGCGCCAACTCCGTCAGAAAAGCGATGGCCACGTTCCGGTACGCCTTCACGTTGAGATTGTTGACCAGATATTGCAGCGGGCTGAATTCGCTCATCTGGACGTTTCCCAACGACACGATCGCGAAAGCCATGGAGATGCGCGCATTGGCGCTGCGCTCGGATTCGAACGTCTTATCGAGCACGATCCGATCGGCGGGATTTTTCAGCCGCGCCAGACCCTCGGCGGCAGCGGCGCGAAGTCCATCATCGCGGTCGTTTAAATAGCGCAGGAAAATACCGCGGTCGGCGGGATTGGCCGGATCGGCGAGCATGGCAAGCGCACCGAGAGCTTCGCGGCGCACCCTCGGCGTGAGGGCGCGATCGATCACTTCGCGCACATCGGGCGCGGCGCGCTGATTCCGAAGAATCCCGGTCGCCTGCAGTGCCGCGACTTGAACTTTCTCGTCGAGATCGCGAAGCAGGAACGCCAAGCCGGGTCCCGCGGCGGGATCGCGAATCTTCTGCAGAGCCACCAGTGACTCGTACATCAGTCGGCCGTCTTTGGAGTTGAGCGCCTCGAGCAAGTCCGGAATCGCGGAGCGTCCGCGCAGGATGCCGACGGCGCGGGCCGCATTGGCCCGGCTGTCCATGTTGACACCGCCGCGTGCCTGCCGGCCGAGGACTTGAATCACAGACTCCGGAACTTCCACGTACGGATCGATGACCTGGTCGTTTGTATCGGTGAACTTCGCCCGGACCGAATCCCCCGCGCGTTTCAGAGTGCCGCTGAGTCCGGTCTTGAGGTAACCCGGCAGGTAAACGTTGACCAGACCGTCGGCGGCACGGATCTGGATTTCCGGATCGTTATCGCGCGCGGCCTCTACCAGCGCATCGACCGTCTTCGGCCCCCCGATTTCGTCGAGCGCCTTGACCGCTTCGAGACGCACCGAAGTATCGACGTCGCGAAGGTACGGCGTGATCCTGGCGATGGCCTCCTGCCCCTGTGCCGCCATCGAGCGAACGGCGCGCGCACGCTGACGGGCATCGCCCGTATTCTGGGTCGGGGACTGTTCCGGCGGATTGGCTTGCGCGAAGGTGAGGACTGCGGAAAGAAGGAAAGGTATTAGGTGTTTCAACGTACAAACTCTAGTGCGACGCGGTGCGGGATAATCCCAGCCTCGTGCCCCATATCGAGCAGCTTTTGCGCGGCTTTCGGCACGAGCTCCCCGCAATCCACGGTGAAGTGGTTGACGTACATGCCCACGAACTTTTCGGCCAGGCTCGGCTCCAGATCGCGGGCAAACTGCATGGCGTAATTCAGCGCTTCTTCGCGATGATCCAGGGCGTACTGGATGCTCTCGCGCATGAGGCGGCAGCTTTCACGAGCGACTTCCGGTTGCAAGTCGCGCCGCAGGACGTTCGCGCCCAGCGGCAGAGGCAAATTGTAGGTGTCCTTCCACCAGCGGCCCAGATCGACGACGTTGTGATACCCGCCGCGGCCGTAGGTGAGCTGGGCTTCGTGGATCACCAGGCCGGCATCGGCGGTTTCGTTCTGAATCGCTTCGAGAATGCGATCGAAGGGTACGACCACCGCTTCGAAATCGGGCTGCATCAGGCGCAGCGTCAAGTATGCGGTGGTGAGCAGGCCGGGGACGGCGATTCGCTTGCCCTTCAGCTCGGCCGGGGTCATGGGATGAGCGGCCACCACCATGGGGCCGTAACCATCGCCCACGCTGGATCCGGCGGCCAGCAGCACGTACTTATCGGCAACGTAAGGATAGGCGTGATAGGAGATGGCGCTCAGCTCGTATACGCCTTCGCGGGCTTTCTGATTGAGCGTCTGGATATCTTCGAGCACATGCCGGAAGGTAAGCAGCGGGCTGCGGACCTTGCGGGTAGCCAGAGCGTAGAACATATAGGCGTCATCGGAATCGGGGCTGTGAGCGCACACAATTTCGGTGACGGCGGTGAGCATGGGTTGAGCCAAGCTTCATGATATCAAGCTTGAGCAATACGGCGGGACCGCGGGTGCGTAATCGTTCTGTGATGCTAACCGATCGAGGAAAGCTCGGCGTGCAGGCAAGTGAGCGCGCGTTCCAATGCACTCAGGGCGGGCGGGACTTGGTCAAGCTTGCCGGCCTTGCCGAACTGCTCCAGTTGAAACGCCGCGTCGACGGCCGCGCGGGCGCCGAAATTCGCAACCGATCCCTTTAGTCCATGGGCCGCGCGCTCGAGACGCTGGGCGTCGGAGGCAGCCATCGCTGCGCGGATATCGTCCAGGGCGCGGGGGTATTCGTCGAGGAAAAGCTCGCCGATCTCCTTGAGTAATTCCAAATCCCCGCCTACGCGAGCCAGGGCGGTGGGCAGATCCAAGACCTGTTCCTGCAGTTGTCCGTTCATAGAAGGATTCCAGGAATCTATCGGCAGTTTGGCGGATCCCTATGATATCCTCCGGAAGAGGGGCCGAGAAATCAGACGGTTGCCTGGCCCCGCCCGCCTTCGGGCCACCCTAGCTCAGTTGGTAGAGCGGCTGATTCGTAATCAGCAGGTCGCCGGTTCGATCCCGGCGGGTGGCTCCATAGAATCAATAGCTTACCCGTTAATGCTCACTTACCGCTCTGGGCGCGCCGCCAGTAGTCGCTCCTGTGTTGGCAGGTCTGATACCCGACGGAGCGCCTCGATGCAGAAGGACGGCCGCCGGACGATGCGCCTGCTCATATGCGCCCCATTGAGATATCGATTAGAATGAGACTCGAAGTTGAGATTTCTGGAGGGCATGATTCGCGTGAAGAAACAGGAACGTTGGATTCCCATCATCGCTCTGCTCAGCTCGGTCCTGGCAGTTGCACCTTTGATGGCGCACCATGGCACGGCGACATCCTATGATCAAAAGAAGCTCTTAAAGGTTAAAGGCACGGTGGTGCAGTTCTTGTGGCGGAATCCGCACTCCTCGCTCTACCTTGAGACCAGGGACGAGAACGGCAAAGAGGGAAAATACGCGCTCGAAATGTGGAGTCCCGGCTTAATGGTCAAGCAGGGATTCACGCGTGACTCCTTCAAGGTCGGCGACCAGGTTGAGGCGGATGTACATCCTTCGTTGGCCGGCGCGCCCGTAGGCGAATGCCTGGGCTGCAAGATCCTGGTCAACGGAAAAGATCCCACGAAGAAGCAGTAGGAGGCCTGGTGATCATGCGATCTCTCCTGCGCGGAATCCCCGCGGTTTCTCTTCTGGCGATTCTGATTGTGCCAGGCGCGCGCGCCCAGGGCAGAGGCGGCCGGGGCGCGCCCGCGGTTGCTCAACCCGTGGCTCCTCCGGGCCAAGCGGCTAAAGATGTAAACGGTGTGTGGGTACGCGGTGGAGGAGGTGCCGGCGGGCGCGGCTCCGCCACGTCGCAATGGAGCCCGGAAGTTCTCCCGCTCACGCCCGCAGGTCAAAAGCAGCTCAACGACAACAAACCCGGCAAAGGTCCCCGCGCGGTACCACCCGCGTTTGGTAACGATCCGATGGGCGGAGCCAATCCTCCCGGTCTCTATCGCACCCTAATCTACAATCGGGCCTGGGAGATGATCCAGTTTCCGGATCGCGTCGTCCAGCTATTTGAATGGGCCAAGATCTGGAGAGTGATCTGGACGGATGGCCGTCCCCTTCCGGAAGACATACCCGAAGGACCTTACTGGTACGGATACTCCGTTGGAAAATGGGAAGGCGACACTCTGGTCGTGCAAACCATGGCGCTCGACGAACGGGCGTGGCTCGACGAATGGGGCACTCCCTACAGCCCGCAAGCCAAGTTCGAAGAAAGATGGCGCAGGGTCAGTAAGGACAAAATAGAGTTGGTGCTGAAGATTACCGATCCGACTTATTACAGCAAGCCCTGGGTCAGCGATCCGAAAACCTACACTCTGCAGCCCAAAGGCGAGCTGATCGAGATGATTTTTGCGCCTATGGACGAGATCCAGTTCAACCAAGGCATCCGCGATCCAGCGGCGGGCAAGAAGTAGGCAGATATCCCGTCAATAACTTTCCAGGCTACCTGAGCGCCCTTTTCCCGAGTCAATCGCTACCGCTGTCCAGACGTGCCGAACTTCATGCCTTCCGCCGTCCGACGCCAGGTGAAGTAGTCATCGAGAACCTTCATGGATGTCAGGCTCGGCACCGGTCCCACTTTTGCAGTCTGCGAAAAATACATCGATTCGGGATCGCGATCGTTATAGGCGGGCCATGCCGGTACACCCGGACCGTTGGGATCGCCCTTCTTCGCGAAGTTGGTCCAGTAGGTCGCCATCGTTTCGGAGATCGACTTGTCGGATTCCGTGGCGTTGCCGGGCAGATGCTGGAATACGTACTGAATCTCAGAGCCATGCGCGGAACCGCGGCCCGCGTTTGGCGAATCGGCCGGATAGTCGGGATGCTGATCGAAGTAATAGAGGTAGGCCTTTCCCTTGCCGTTCTTAGCTTGGAGGCGCGCCCAACTCCACGTTGCCCAGCCGAAGGCGGCGTCACGAGTCAGATCGCGGGCGGTCTTGGAGACTCTGTCGGGATCGGTCGGATAAGCTGTCAGCAGACGGTCAGCGTAGGGCCCGTATCGTTGGCGCGTGGCCTGGCGGTAAGCGTCGGGAGTGGGTGGCACTCCGAAGCTGAGGCCCTCGTCGGAGTTATAGCCAACCAGGATGGGGGTGTCGTTGAAGCGCTTGGCTTCATACATTTTGTACTGATCATCGGGAAGCACGTGACCGTCGATGACGGGCCAGGTGATCCCCTCGCTGCCGCCGGCAGCAGCTACGATGTCCGCAGCCGTGAGCTTGCGCAAATCGGCGACGGATGCCGCTCCTGCCTTGGCCGCGAACTCCTGGCCCAGCCGCTCGGCGTCTTTCATCATGAGCATGTTCTCTCCAGGCAGCGCCGGCAGGCTGGGCGGTCCGAACGATCCGCCGCTTTCCGAGATCGCGCCATGGAATAATCCCTTGGCTAACGGAGAAGCGCACAACATGCTGACCGCAATTCCGCCGGCCGATTCGCCGAAGATGGTGACCTTGCCAGGATCGCCGCCAAAGGCTGCAATATTCTTCTTCACCCATTGCAGGCCGGCGATCAAGTCCAGCACGCCGTAGTTACCGGAGACGTGATCCTTCGATTCGGCCGACAGGCCAGGGTGCGCCAGGTAGCCGAAGGGGCCGACGCGATAAGCGACGCTCACCACAATCACACCCTTGCTGGCCAACCGTTCCCCGGTCGTGAGGGCGCCGGCGGTGGATCCGCCGACAAATCCGCCCCCGTAGATCCAGACCATCACCGGCAGCCGATCGTTGGCGGATTTGGCAGGAGTCCAGACGTTGAGGTACAAGCAGTCTTCGCTGCTGCCTCTGCCCGGAGGCCCGCCGCCCTGCTTCGCTTTGCCTTTGGCGGCCGCAGGAGCCTCCGGGGCTTTCCCTTTCGCGGCCGCCTGATTCCGAATTCCGGAAGGCGATCCACCGCCAGTGCACCCGGGGGCGAAAGCCGTGGTGGTTTTAACGCCGGTCCACTTCTCGGCAGGCTGCGGAGGCCGCCACCGCAGATCGCCGACGGGGGGTGCCGCAAACGGAATCCCGAGATAGACGGTCATGCCGTCTTGTGCGGTTCCGTCGACCTGCCCCGAATCGACGGTGACTGCGCTCATGGCCAGGGACGTCCCGAGCACGCCTACCAGCAGCGCGGAGAGCGTCGCGTTTTTCGATGTCGCCAGGTATCTCACTTCGTTGTTCTCCTTTACTGGAATAGGTGCAGTTCGGAGTTGGGAGTTTGCTACCCAATCCGAGCTAGTAGGCAGCATACAGGTATACAATTGATCAACTCGGAAGTCAATCGATTGGACCAATGCGTTGCTGGTAAGCGCGCGTTTGACGTTCTGGAAAAGATCGTGAGTGCGATTGGACGGACCGCTCATTGGGTCTTGAGAGCTGCATTCCCTATCCCAGGGACAGAGATCGATTCCCGATGCCCGCTGACGTTACTGCCGTCATTGAACTCTGGTCGATTGAGGGCTTCGGTCCATACGCGCGCAACCCGCGGAAGAACGATGCCGTGGTGGATCGCGGCGGAAGAGCAGACACGACGGCATCCGCGATCAAGGTGCCTCGGTTCAGTTCCGAAAACCGATGTCTGCGCCAAAGCTTGTAGGGGGCCGTTCGCCTGAATATCAAGGTATTGGTGAGGTGGATTCCATCGTTCTATCTCTCTCAATCAACGGGTACCCACAATTCCCGACGGAGGGTATAAATCCCCATGGCTTAGTTCGCAGAAAGAAGTCTCGACACCTCCGACGAGAGCGCACTGTAACGCTGCTCGTCTAGACTTCCCGCACTACGCCAGACGACCCGGCCGTTCTGATCGATCAGGATGAGATAGGCCGCCTTCGGGTCGTCGAAGCCCACCCGCTGCTTCCACGCATCCGTTCCGCCGTAGACTGTGATCACATTTTCGTAGTCGGCCCTAGGCGTACCCCTTCTCATACCGCTATCGATGAACCACTTCCCCATCCTCGCCATGCCGCCAATCAAAGGGATCTCGAAAAATGTGACCCCGGACTTGGTTCCGAAGTCCTGACGAAACCGTTTCGCCCAGGCTTCGACCTGGAACCGCGAGTCGTAAGTGAACCCGAGCATTAACAATGCTACTCGTCCGGATGCAACTTGCGGAAGAACCGCGGTACGGCCGCTCAAGAATTCTCCTTTCCAGCACATTGGGATCCTAAGCTTAGAATTCCACGTGGACAAGTTGTCG
>JADMIO011606070.1_pt1 | contig 15653 bp, 9 predicted proteins | sample 8958161 | NCBI WGS metagenome assembly JADMIO01 (sample SAMN16585339, study PRJNA669376) | soil metagenome | isolation source: Crop rotation soil | place: USA: Cullars Rotation, Alabama | collected 2011
GTTCGCGGGCGGGCTTCGGCGGGCCGAAGTCGTTGCGCTCGATGTAGCCGCTCTCGACCTCCAAGCGCGCACCCTGCTCGTCCGCGGGAAGGGCAACAAGGAGCGACTCGTGCACCTGCCCTCCGGCGTTCTGTCCCTCGTCGACCAATGGCTCGCCGTTCGGGGCGAGAGTGCCGGCCCGCTGCTCCTCCCGATCAACAAGGCCGGGCGTCTCGTTGGTCGCCGCCTGACGCCCCACGCCGTCCTCTTGATCGTCCGAAAGCTCGCTGACAGGGCGGGGCTTGGCCGCCTGAGCCCTCACGATCTACGAAGAACCTGCGCGTCGCTTCATCTCGACGCGGGCACGGCGCTCTCGACGGTGTCCGCGATTTTGGGCCATGCCTCCGTGACCACCACGGCACGCTACGATTTGCGTGGTGAGCGTGCGAAGCGGAGGGCCGCTGAGCGTGTAGACGTGCCGAGCATCGCGACGGCAGCGTGAAGCGTCGCGGGCAGAAGCCCGCTCATGCCTCGACGGCGCGCACGAGCACGACAGCGAGATCGTCGAGCAGGTCGCCGATGCCACCTCGTGGCCGCACCGCTCGGACGAGTTCGTCGGCTACGGCTTCGAGGTCCAGCCTCTCGGCGACGACCCGGGCGATGGCCTGCGGCCTCGCGAAGGCCAATAGGCCGTCGGTTGCCACGACGATGGTTCCGCCGAGGGGACCGCGGCGCTCGAACGGGACGGGCTCGACTCTCCCTGAGCCAAGCCTCAGCTTGCGGCGCTGCCCGGATGTGAGGTCGTCGACGCTGCCGTCGTCGGCCACGATGAGCGCCCCGCTGTCCCCGCAGCTCGCGCCGACGACGTGTTCCGGCGAATCGATCGCGAGGACCACCGCGGTGGTCTCGCCGGCGCCGGACGCGGTCTGTATACGCAGATCCGTTTCCGCGAGCAGGCGTGCCCAGCCCTCGGCGGACTTGGGCACGTAGTGCCCCTGAACCGCGTCGTTCACGGCCGCGAGGACAACGTCGGCCGCCGCTCCGCCGCCAGGGAGGCCCCCGGCACCGTCCGCGAGGGCCACGACCAGGCCGCCGTCCTGGCGGGCATGCACGGCCACCCGGTCCTCCGAGATCGTACGAAACGACGATTCTCGGACGACGACGCGGAAGATCGCGGCCACGGGGCGCGAACGGGCTCGCGGCGCTGAATGTTCCGCCACGCGTCAGTTCCCGCGGCCGTTCCGCTCGACAGCTCGCTCGTGGAGCGCGGCTACCGCCTCCCCGGGCACGGGCTCCCCGTCGTAGGAGACGGCCTCGGCGCCGGGCACCACCACGTAGGTTTCGCGGACACCGCGTGCCTCCAACGTGAACGTCGGAGGCGGTACAGGCTCCAGGTGCAGGAAGCTACGGGGGCGTGGTTTTGAGCCACGGTGCTTTCGACCCATGGGAGCGTTTACGCGCACCGGCGGGACGGCTCCATCCAGGCGCATCTGGGATGGGGTTGCCGTCGCGGCAGCGCGCTACAAGCACCAGCTCCTCCGTGCCGCCCATCCAACGGGCATCGTATCGCACATCACCTCACAACGTGAGCCCCGCCTTGACGGAGACTGATCCGGTGTTCAGTATGCGATGGCCCTGCCGCAACCTTTACGGGAGAAGACCGTCGTGAGATCCGTGCCTCGTGAACGATTCGGACCACCCCGAGCCCAAGCCCGAGCGGAGGCCAAAGCCGCCCCGAGCGAGAAAGGGCAAGCCAAAGCCGAACGGGGTGGCCGCACAGACTGCCCGCGTATCGCCGCCCACGATCGACAGGAGTGCAGCGCCGTCAGCGAAGGGCCCGCGGTTGCAGAAGTTGCGTGCCGCGCTCTTCATCTTGGAAGCTGTGGACGCCAACACTTCGGTACAGGTGTACGCGGGGGTTGAGGTGGAAGGGGACGCGTTCGTCACGACGGCCGACGCGAACGGCACCTCCTTCTATTCCGAGGAGAACAAGAACTACGCGACGGATTCATCGCTGACGTTCGTGTCGGACGCCGTTCTCAACTCGGTCGTGATCTTCATCGACACATGGATCACGTGGCGCTTCTCCACGCAGCTTCGGTTCGGGCTCTACACCACGGCGACAATTGGCAAGGAGCGTCTCGCGGGCCGAGCCGAGAAGCTGTGCGTCGCGTTTCCTTCGCAGCCGATCGTCGAGCTGCTCAGGACGGGCAACCTCACTGCCGACCCCGCTCTACTGCCCGCGGTAAAGACCCTCGTGCTTGACGAGTACGAGAGCCAGTACTCGGGGCGCACCGGCGGCTACCTTGACCTGATCAAGAACTGGAACGATTCCGACTGGACGAAATTCTTTTCGCTCATCACCTGGCTGTTTGCGGAGGAGACCGAAGATGAGTGCGAGCGCCGCCTCGTAAAGGCGATCAGAGATTCACGGTTCTTCGATCACCACATCCAGGGACGGGAATCGTTGGTTGTTGCCGGCTTGCTGGAGCTGTTCGACAAGAGGCAGTTGGCGGCTGACTTTGCGCAACGTTTCGTTCACGCGTCGGATGTCGAGCTACTCTTTCGGCAAGTCAGCGTCGGTGAGATTAAGCGTACCGACCCGACGTGGACCGAATGGGAAAAGCTGCCTTCTCCCATCGATCAGCGAAACGTGGGAGAGAAGCTGAGGTCGGCGTGTCCCCGCGTCGCCAGACGCACAATCGAGAAATACCAGCGCAAGACATCGGCGGGTCTAGCCGAACTCCAGGCACTGGGGCAGGACAAAAGTCTGCTTGCTCTACAGTGGCAGGTATACGACGCGTGCGCTGATGCGCTGGATGCACTCGCCGCGAATTCTAGCACGCTCACCGAAGCAGAACTTGAAAGCCGGCTTGAGGCGCTCTTTCGCGTCGCCATTAGACGCGTGGAACAGCGCTGCACGACGTATGGGTACTCCGCCGCCAATGAGCCGTTTGTTAGGAACCTCGTTCTCACGCTCTTTGATAGTTGCTTTCTTGCACTGGACGAAGCGACATGACGGCCGAGCGCATTCGCGATCGCGAGTCTGCGAAACGACGGATCATGTTCGTCGCTGGCGAGGACTTCTATTTTCTTTCGTACACTCTGTTCCTTCTTCTCAATGAGCTGCACTGCTCCGCGCCTGACCGCGCCCTACTCGACGGCCGCAAAGTCGCCTACTTGGCGGATCTCGTTGGAAGCGCGTCAGATGCCACCCTCGCCACGAGCCGAACCGAGATTCGAGATGCGGACGACCGTGCACGGCTTGCGCTCATCTACGATCGCGCCGCCGCTCGGCGCGCACCCGTCGAACGCCTCCTGAGCGCGCTGGCGCGCAAGGAATTGATCGGCATTGAGACCATCGCCGGAGGGGCAAGCCGCATCTGGTTACCTCCCTCTTCGAGCGGACCAGAGCTGGTGAAGACTTCACTATACGATGCGGAGCGACAGAACATTCAGCGACTGAGAAGCTACGCTCCGCAGCTTCGGACCATGACGCTTGAAACGACCAAGGATAAGTTCTTCGCCGCTCATGGGGTACGAACGTGGGCCGACTAGCCATTCGCCGGATCGAGTACTTCGGCGATAAATGGGTCTTCAAGTCGCCGGTGCTGTCGGACGGCCTCGTCATTGTTGAGGCAGGCAACGGCTACGGGAAAACGACGTTCTCCGCCCTCATCTACTTCGGCTTAGGTGGCTCTCCGTATCAGTTCGATAAGAAAGGCACCGAACGTCACAAAGAGGTTTGTTCGGACACGAACAATTTTGTTCGCCTCACGATCGACGTGGACGACGGCACCTACTTGCTCACGAGGCGGTTTGACGCGCCGGCTGACATCGTCGTAGCGAAAGAAAGCCATCCGGAAGTGGAGGTTCTTCCGGTTTCGCCAAGTCACCGGCGTCAGGGACGCGTTCTCTTCTCGGACTGGATTCTCGACAAGCTTGGAATCAAGGTCGTGACACTCTTCTTCGGCGCCTACTCGGGAAAGCTCAACTTCTCCGATGTGATGCGCCTCATCTATCATGACCAAGACCCTGACCCCTCGAAGATTTACAAGAGCCTGGACCACGACAGCTTCGTAACCGACTCGCGCGATTTTCGACGTGCTGTATTCCAGATCCTTATCGGCCAGGCATCGGAGTCGTATTACGAAAGTCTCGCACAACTGAAGGCTGCGGAGAGGCGCCTCGGCGAGAGCGAAGCAGCGCTCGTTTCGTTTCGCGATGCGATCGTTCGCGCGAGCGCTGGAAGAGAGGACGCGAATTCTCATTTCCTTCGGGAGAGAATCGCGGAGCAAGAAGCGCGGCTTGAGCGCCTGGACGGTGCGCGCGCGAAGATCAGAAGAAGTGCGCCGAACCGGCCGGCGAGCGCGGATGAATTAGGTGCGCTTCGTCGTCAGCTAAGCCTCGTGCAGATCGAGTTGGCGAAGCTAGCCAGCCAGGCAAATGAAACGATGTCAGAAGCCCTGCGCCTGCGAGACTTGGAGCAGCAGCTCATCGAGGAGGTTGTGCGCGTAAAGAAGATTATTCACGCTCACGAGACGCTCGCGCTGTTCTCTCCCGACACGTGTCCCTGCTGTCTTCGGAGGGTCGAGCGCGCGTCTGGTCATTGCGTGTGCGGTCAGGCGGTCGAGGAAGGCGCGTACCAGAAGTTCTTCTACAGCTCCGAAGAGTACGTCTCGATTTTGAAGGCCAAACAGAAGAATGTGGAGACGGTCCAGGCGGCCATTCGGGCCTGCGAGTCGGAACTACAAGCCATGACTGCGCGGCAGGCGAAGAGGAACGAAGAGGCCGCATCGTTGCAATCCAAGATGCAGCGTTGGGCGGTAGACGAAAACGGTGGGTACGGAACGGAACTGGAACGCGTTGACGACGAGATCGTTGAGGTTCGCGTGCAGATTGAGGCATTGCGATCGCAGCTTGCCCTTGAGATTGAGCGCAATAAGCTGGAACAGAAGGTTGCTTCCGAGCGCGCTGAGTACGAACGCCTTAAGCTCACGACTCAGAAGCTCGAACTGGCGGCAAAGGCGGATCAGCAGCGCAAGATCGCGCGCTTCGACGACACCTACAGCAGGTTAATGCGCGAGACCCTGTCGGGTGTGCGAACCGCCCGGCTTGATGTCGATGCGGACTACATGCCGATCATCAACGACGGAGAGTACCGTGAGGCGAGTTCCGGGGTTACGCGCCGACTGATGTACTATCTAACGATGCTTAGCCTATCGGTCAGCGATTCATCGGTGCCATTTCCTCGATTCTTGTTGATAGACACCCCGGAGACGGCCGGGATTGACGCCGACAACCTACGGCGCGCAATCAGCAAGATCGGTGAGGTGCTCTCCACGGCGGATGGGGCAGCGGCTCAGGTCATTTTGACCACCGGCGCCGGGAAGTATCCACCGGATTTCGCTGGACGACGGGTCCTTACGCTCTCGGGCGATCGCAAGCTGCTGCTGCCTCGGACACATGACGGGCCGTCGTCGCCGGGCACGGACGCGTAAAGGCTACCGCGGTAGCCGAGTAAGCCTAGCGAAGCCCAGCCTACGCGGAGCCCTGGAGCCACCGCACGGTGCGTCCCACGTCGAGGAGGTAGTTCTCGATCACCTCCAAGGCGAAGCGCTCGGGCAGGCAGTCCTGGAACTTCGTGAGCCGGTAGTTCGGCAGGCGGGCGAGGATGGATCGGCGAGCGTCGAGCGCGTCCCAGAAGTCGAGGGACGACATCCGGCCGGCGGCAGTGCGAACAGAATCGTGGGTTACGCCGTCCCCCTCCACCCGGACGAGGAAGTTGTCGGCCATGACCTTCCAGCCTTCGGCGATCTCCAGGCCGTACTTCAGCGTGTGGTTCACGCGGCCACCCGCGAACGTCCACCAGCGCGCGGAGCCGCCGTCGATCTGAATGGCCGGACCGGACCGGCGGAGGAGGGGGCCGAGGTCGTCCCTCTTCTCGGCGATGGTCTTCATGCCCGCCGGGTCGACGTAGGGGAACGCGGCGTCCTCGGTGAGCACCGCCTTGATGCGCTGGCAAAGATCGAAGCCAAGGAACTGCGGCACGAACCCGCCCCAGCTCGGCTTCACGCCGGCGGGGGCGTCGCGGACGGTGACGACGCGATCCTCGTGGTTGACGCGGTCGACGGCCCACGCGCGTCCTCCCAGGAGGAACGAGGACATGTTTTCGACGAGCCGGTCGACGAAGTCCTGCTCCAGCGAGCCGAGGTCCCGCCCCGCCTGCGTGACGACGCGGTAGAGCACCGGGCTGGAGAACACGGCGTAGAGTTCCAAGAAGTTCTTCTTGCCGAACCGCCTCTCGGCCTTCTGCCCCATCGAGAGGAGCCCGCCGGCCTCGAAGAGGAAGTCCTCCTTCCTCATGTGCTCGACCACCGCGTCGAACTCCTCGCGCCGGACCCCCTGGAAGTCGGGCACGCGAGCGAACTGCTCCCAGCAGCGCTCGGCGCTCACCGCGCCCCACTGCAAGGTCATCGCGAGGAGCTGATGGACGAGGACGGGCCAGCAGCGGCTCTGCACGGCCACGGACTCGACCCAACCCTGGCGAGCTAGTTCCACGAGGGCGACGGCCTGCGCGACCGCCTCGGGCGCCTCGCAGAGGAACGTCGTGTTCGCCGTCGAGCCGGTTCGCCGTCCCGTTCTCCCCATGCGTTGAAGGAACGAGGAGACCGTGGTCGGCGCATTCGCCTGGAAGACGAGATCAAGGTCACCCACGTCGATCCCGAGTTCGAGGGTCGACGTGCAGACGATGCACGCGTTGGTGCCATGGTGGAACCGCTCTTCGGCGGCCCGGCGCTCCTCCAGCGAGACGGAGCTGTGGTGCACGAACACGTCGATGCCCCGGCCGCGCATGCGCTCAGCAACCGTCTCCGTCAACGACCGGGACTGGCAGAAGAAGAGGCTCTTCTTCCCCGCCGCTCGGGCCGAGGCTTCGTGGGCGAGCGAGGCGACGCTCTCCAGCAGGCCGACGTGCAGCTCGCGCTTCGTGGGGACCTTCGGGGGATTCACGACGACGCCCTCCCTGCGCGAGGACCCCTTTAGCCACGCCAGGATGTCGTCCGGGTTGCCCACCGTCGCCGAGAGCCCGACCCGCTGCACATCGTTCGCGCTCGCCGGCGCGATCCGCTCGATGACGGACATCAGGTGGGCACCGCGATCGGTACCCGCCATCGCGTGTACTTCGTCGATCACGACGAGCCGCAGATCCTTGAAGAGCCGGGCCACGGGTGACTTCGGCGAGACGAGCATGACCTCCAACGACTCGGGCGTCGTCATGAGGATCTCGGCGGGCTCGCGGACGAACTTGCGCTTCTCGGTGTCGGCGACATCGCCGTGCCAAACGAACCGCCGCAAGCCCACCATCTCGGCGTACGTGCCAAGGCGCTCCTCCTGGTTGTTCAGGAGCGCCTTAATGGGGGCGATGTAGATGACGCCGACGCCGTCGGGCTCGTTGGCGACCAGGTTCGCGAGCGCCGGGAACATGGATGCCTCGGTCTTGCCGCCGGCCGTGGGGGCCAGAACCACGGCGTTCTTCCCGTCGAGAATGGCCTCGCCCGCCATCTCCTGAACCGGCCGCAGGCTGGTCCAGCCGAGGCGCGATGCGATGGCCTCTTGCAACCGGGGCGGGAAGCGGGCGAACGCGGACACGCTAGAACTCCACGGACGCGACGGTGTAGCCCTTCTCGTCGCCGGGCTCGGGCTCGTAGCTGTAGGGCTTCTTCCCCTCGGAGGCGCGCTCCTCCTCGACGTTCAGGGGCGGCGGGGGGACCGAGGCGTTGGGGTTCTCGACGACGGTGTCGAACTTGTTCACCAACCTGCGCAGGAACTGCCGCGGGACCACGCCCACGTCACCCTTGAACCCCGCGGTGACCTCGTCGACGAGCTTCGCGATGTCCTCGGGCGTCACCTTCTGCGCGACGATGCTCGGATCGCCCCCCGGATAGAGCTGCCGCAGGCGAAGCCCGACATCGCGCAGGCGATCGCGATCGAAGGGGACAAGCTGGAGCTGCGGTTGGCGCATCGTCACCAACCCACCCTCGCTCAGGAACTGGATCCGGTCGTGGAGTGGCTGGAGGCCGGCGACCCCTCGCTTCGTGTCGAAGAACTCGGGCGTTCCCGTGAAGATCCAGACGAGCCCCTTGTAGCGATCGGCGGCGTCGATGATCTGGCGGATGCCGTTGAGGGACTTGCCGCGAACGTCTTGCCGCATGCGGAGGATCGTCTCGGCCTCGTCGACGACGATGAGAAGCCCCCGGTACCCGGCGGCCTTCACGACTTCGAGGATCCCGTGGAGGTAGTCCATCGCCTCGCGGCTCGTGATCTCCCCCTTGATGCCCGCCGCCTTCTTCTCGGCGGCTCCGACGTTCTCGCTCCCTGAAAGCCAGGACAGCAGCGCGCCCGCCTCGCGAACCTTGCCCGCCTGCTTCAGCGAGAATACCTCGCGGAGAACGCGCCCGAGATCCTCGGGGGCCTTACCACCCGTCAGCGAAGCGATGTCCTCCTCGATGCGCTTCTTCACCTTGGCGTCGAAGTCGGCCGCGTTCTCGTCGGCACCGGCATCGATGAGGGCGGCCTCGACCTTCGCGATCCAGCGGTCGATGATGTCGCCGAGCGCGCCCCTAGGGCACGTGCTCGTGCCCAAGTCCTGCACGACACGCCGGTAGAGATCGTCGAACTTGTGCAGGTGGAAGTCGTTGTCGGAGACGACGACGAAGCTCGTCGCAAACCCCTTCGCCTGAGCGTCGAGCAGCGCGAGGCGAGCCATGAACGTCTTCCCGCAACCGTAGCCGCCTCGCAGGAACTTGAAGACGCCCTCACCGCTCGCCGCGAGGTCCAAGAGGCGACCCACCTCCGCGCGCTGCCGGTCGATTCCCACAGCGAAGGCGTCGAGCCCGCGCTCGGGGACGACGCCGGAGCGCAGGCGCTCGAAGATGTGCTCGCGATCTCGATGGCTGGTCGTCATCGCTACTTGTCCCCTTCTTTCACGTATCGCTTACCGCCCTCGCCAGACTCGACGCGCACCCGGAACGGCAGCTTCGCCAGATGGATGTCGAACTCGACCGAGAACCTCCGGAACGCGCGCGGCGACCCCAAGAGGCCGGTCAGCTCCGGCTCGGTGATCACCCCGTGCTTCTCGATGTGGAGGAACACGCGGCGGAAGTCCTCGTTTGCGATGGCGTCCGCCCATGTAAGCGGCGTGTCCGCGGGCGGCTTGTCTTCGGCCTTCGAGGTGGATGGCTGCACGCGACCCGTCACCGAGAACCAGTGGTCCGGCGCCGCCGGCTGCACGCGCTCAATATTGTCCGGATGGTGCACCTCGATGCGTGCCCGATCGTCCTTGGGTCCCTCAAGGACGAAGAACACCTCGGTCCAGGCTTCACCGAGAGGAAGGACGACGCGCCCGTTCTTCAGCGAGCCGGCACCGCTCGCGTCCTTGGGGACGGCTTCCGTGTCTGCCTTGTCGAGAACCCGGAGGCTCACCTCGACGGAGCGTGCCGTGGCGAAGGCCAAGCCCGTTGAGGACATCCGCGCGAAGGCGAGTCGCACCCGGATGCGGTGAACCCCCATCACATCCGCGAGGGGCTCCGCTTCGAGCATGTACTCGGCGAGGCTGGCCGCCTCGGACCGCTTCCGCGTGACCGTCAGGACGGGGATGATGCGCTCTTGAGGACTGTTGCCGCCGTGCGTGAACGTGGCGCCAGCCTTGCCTGTATCGAACGCCGCGGTGTCCTCGCGGAAGAGGAGGTAACCGGATACGCCCTCGTAGCCGAGGGACGAGACGGACACGGAGACCATGCCCGCTTCCTGCCGCGGGTGATCGTCGAGCACGTGGCGCCGTCCGGGATCGACTTTGCGCCCGTAGGGTTGGAACCGAGTGGTCTCGTCCTGGATGAGGAACCCGTGGTCGGCGGTGAAGACGAACTGCTTCACGCCAGCGAGCTGGAGGTGGTGGAACGCCGCCTTGATCTGACGGAGCGTTGCCTCGAAGGTGTGGAGGCCGACGTTCGCTTCTCCGGCGTCGTCGATCTCGCGAGACTCCACCACCACGAGGCCGTGATCGCGGACCTCCTTGGTGAGCTTCGCCGTCGGCGTCTCGCAGGCGTTCGCAAGCGACAGGCGGAGCACTTGCTTCCCGGAGCTACGCGAGCCCATCGCTCGTGCGCGATCTTCCGGTGTGCGGACGGTGAACTCCCCGGTCTTGAATCCCTTGAACGCTCCGGCGACGACGAGCCGATCGCCTTGGGTTACGGGCGCGAGCGCGTTCATGCCCACGGACGTGATCGACGGAAGCTCCGCGAGCCGGGGCTTGAGGTCCACCACGGTCCCAGGGGTTGCACGAAGCTCTTCGAGAAGCTCGGTCGCCATCTCGAATCGGAACGCGTCGATGACGAAGTACGCGACCTTGTCCCCTGTGAGCGTGAGCGGATGAACGACCTCCTCGAAGAGGGAACGCTGCCGAAGGCTCCCCGGTGGAAGGAATCCGGTCTTCTGGCACACGGCGGAGAAATCACGCGCGAGCGTATCGCCCCACTGGCGGTGAAGGCGCCGGAGCTGTGTCGCGACCTCTTGGAGCGGACCGAAATGAGGTAGGCGGGATTCGAGGACGGCCAGGCGGCGCTGCTCGAAGCGCCTGTGCGCGTTGTCGACGACGTACGCCTCTCGGGCGTAGCGCTCCGTCGCTTCCTCCAGGCTGCGTGCGCCCTCCAGCGGGCGCGGAAGCCGGGTGAGCGTCTCGCCGAACTCCGCTGCTTCTTGAACGAGGGACCACGCCCATCGGCGCGTCTGATCACGCTGAAGCCAGAAGGAGCGCTCGCCGTGCCGTGCCTCGCAGTATCCGCGAGCCTTCGCCCAGTCGCCCGCGTGGAGCGCTCCGACGGCCCCGGCGAGGACGCGGTTCTCTTCCTCGCGGAACGTGTCGATGCTGCCGAGGTCGTCGGCCGTCATGCCCTTGAGTTCCTCGGCGAGGAACCCCTCGACCTCGTCGGCGAGACGAACGTAGGCGTCGCCGTACTTCGCCCGCAGCTCGTTCGTCAGCTCGGCACACGCCTTGACGAGGGGTGGGGCGAGCTTCTGAAGGCGAGCGAGCTTGGGGAGGGTCGGGGAACGCCGAAGGTCGTGGACGTACTCGACGCAGAGGATCCAGGCGCCGAGGGCCGCCAGGAGGTTTTCCAGCGGCGTCTGGTGGGGGTCTTCGCCGAAGTCCGACGCCCACGCGTCGTCCAGCCCCGTCAGCTTGTGGAGGTACGCGCGCAAGGTCGCCACGTCCTCCGGCCCCTGGACCTTCCCGTGGAGGGCGGAGTTCGCCCCCGCCAGCGCCGCAGCCAGGAGCGTGGCCCCGAACTCCTCCAGGACGCCGAGCAGTCCCACGGCGCGCTGCGAGGTGGAGGCGGCGAGCCATTCGTCCGCGTCCTGCAACGAGGGGCCGCGGGCCAGGAACTTGTCGACCTCGGTCGGAGCCACGTGCGCGACCGCGGCCTCGCGAACCAAGGTGTCGAGGGCCTTCCGAAACCGCATCCCCGGCTCGTACAGCTCCAGGACGGGGGTCTTGCGGACCGTGTCCTCGGTGAAGCCGGGCATGTGTATGAGCACCGTCGGCTGGTCCAACCCCGTGCCGAGCGGTTCGAGCTTCAGGAGAAGGTCGAGGAAGCTCCCCCGGAACCCAGCGACCGGGTAGGGGAACTCGCCGCCCCTCGACGCGAGCCCGTCCACGAAGTTCGTGTACGTCCCGTCCTTGTCGAGCCAGACGACGATCCCACGGCGACGGACCTCTTCGCGGACCTCGCGCTCCAGGGCGGTGCTGACCGGACCGAAGCTCACGAGCGCTCCTTCTTCGGCCCGAGCCGCTTCGCCGTCAACTCGAAGTCATCGGGCCGCGATGCTTCCTCGGCGAGGCGTCGTCGGCGGAACGTCTCGTAGTGGTCGAGCGCGAGCTTCTGCGCGACCTCCATCGAGACCTTCCCCGCGTTCTCCAGCACCTCGCGCTCGTTGAACTTCAAGAACGCGTCGAGCTTCTCGCGCCAGTCCTTCATGTAGAGGGGACGCCGGCGCTCCGCCTGCTCCTCGGCGTAATCGAGGTACATGGTCACGATCCGATTGAGCTGCCGGACCTCGTCCTCGTTGAGGTAGTTCTTCGCCACGGTCACGTCGGCCTTGCGGACCTTCGCCCCCTTCCACGTCGTAAGGCCCATGTTGGGCTTCGAGGCGTCGGCGCGCTCCGCGATGATCTCGGCGGCCGTGTGCCCGCTGATCGCCCAGTGCAGCTTGTTCTGCACGATCTGGAAGAACTGCTGCGTCTCGGGCGCGCTCGCGTCGTAGTCCGCCGAGAGCGCGTAGAGGTCGCGGACCTTCTGGTAGAAGCGCTTCTCCGAGGCACGGATGTCCCGGATGCGCTCAAGCAGCTCGTCGAAGTAGTCGGCCCCGAAGCCCTTCCCCTCCTTGAGCCGCTCGTCGTCGAGGGTGAACCCCTTGACCAAGAACTCGCTGAGGCGCTCCGTTGCCCAGCGGCGGAACTGCGTGCCCCGGTGCGACCGGACCCGGTACCCAACGGCGAGGACCACGTCGAGGTTGTAGTGGTCGACGAGCCGCGCAACCTCACGATTTCCCTCGGTTTGAACTATCCGGAATTTCCGGATCGTTGCCTCCGGGGCCAGCTCCCCCTCCTCGAAGATGTTCTGGATGTGCTCGTTGACGGTGCGCACGTCCTTCTGGAAAAGGTCCGCGAGCAACCGCTGCGACAGCCACACCGTGCCGTCCTCCAGGCGAACCTGGATCCGGCTTCGGCCATCCTCGGTCTGGTAGAAGACGATCTCGGACTGCGGACCCGCGCCGGCGTCCTCAGCCATTGGCGGCCTCCGCTTCGTTCTCGGCGTCGCCCTCGCCGTCGAACAACGGGCCGTTCGACTCGTCGTCCCGCTCGGCCTTCGCAGCCTTGCGTCCTCGACGCTTCACCTCGGCAGCGAGGATGTCCTTGGCCCTCTGCCCGTTCGTTTTCAGGAAGGCAGCTCGGGCTGCATCCGAACCCGGCTCGTCGATGCTGAAGTCCGGCCGGATCTCATCCTGGAGGCGTAGCTCCCATGCGTACGCCTTCTCAGGGTGCAGCTCCCAGAAGCACTTGTGCGCGACGGCGAGTGAGGGATCGTCGTGGCACTTCTTTCGGACGCGCACGGGGAAGTAGCGCGCCGCCAGGTGGGACCAGTCGTAGTCCTTCTTGCCCTGCGCGTTTGCCAGCTCCTTCCACCACTTCTTCGGGTCCTTCCACTGCGGCTCCAGGAGCGGCCAGAGGGCAGCGCTGTTCACCATCACGCCGTCGTCGAGGTCCATGACGTACCGGGCGTCGACCTCGCGCCTCGTGGTCTTGTCGTCAGGAGGCGGCGGGCCCTTTTCGGCGACCTCGGTTACCCTGCCGATGAAGTCGTTCAGCTCTTCGAGAAGCTTCTGGACCTCTGTGAACCGTTTGTCGGCCTTACCCTTGTCGCTGCCCGAAGTCTTGGCCGCCCGGAGGTCGTCCAGCTCGCCTTCAAGACGCCGCTTCGCCGGCACGAGGTGATCGGCGAGAACAACGTTGAGGGTGTCGTCGGCCCATCGGTGGATCGACACGAACGCGACAAAGTTCTTCTTCGTCGAGGAGAGCGGGAAGTAGATAGGCCGGTGCTCGTAGAGCTTCTTGTGGAACTCAAAGTACCTTTTACAGAGGTATGCCTTTAGCCCTCCGGTCTCAAGCGTAACCCCGCCGTGCTCTTCCCACGCAGCACGAATTGGCGCGCATGCGTGGTCATCAAGACTGTCTGCGTCGGTCGTCGATACGAACAAAATCCCGTTCTTCAGCGCCGCTCCGAGCGGCACTTCGAGTACTCCCTCACCGCTTGGACCAAACCGTCCCAACGCCACACCTATAGCGAAGGAAATGTGACTCTCCGACGACGGCGGCTCACGCTGCAATTTCAGAGGTGGCAAGGCGTCGCAAGCGCGGCGATCAACAGCCTGTTGAGCCCATAGCTGCGCAGCCGCCCAGGACGACGGCCCTGGCGCCGTATACTCGACCGACGGTTCGCGCGCAGCTTCGTGTTCTCGGAACGCGCGGTCGAGAACCTCGTAGATGTCCGTGGCGTTAGGTACCGTGAACATCGGCAAGCGATTCACGTCGCCTACCAAGAAATGAAGGGTTGGGTTCAGCGCGGAGAGAACCTCCCTCGTCACGGCAGCGTTCATGAGGCATACGGCCTCAGGCACGTTGTCAGGGAAGGCCGACGAACCCATGTCAGCAATGATGCTCTGATAGCGATGCGCTCGCGCCAGGAAAGCATTGCCAATCATCGAGAATGCGACGCCCTGTCGGAAGTAGAATGCCTCGTTCTTAACGTTTCGGCTGAAACTTCCATAGCCGTGTTCGTTGCAGACCTTTACCTCAAGGCCGTTGTGCTCCCAGCACACCGCGTCGTCGAGAGACTCGAACCAGCACGCCCCTGCTGCGCCCTTCACCAGGGGAACCCACCGCGGGAGAGACGCCTTCCCAAGGGCACTCGCAGCCCCATACCGAGCCACGAGAAGGTGCCCAACTCGAACCTCCCAGGGCTTCCTGACGAACCGGGGGTTGTCTGTTGTGGCCATCCCCTGTCGGACAGGTGCGACGCGCCCTAGCTTCGGCGCTTGCCGATAGCGCTCGATGAAGTCCTTAGACCACCAATAGACCAGCGGAGAGCCATCGATTGCTTTGGCATCGGCAGGCGAGAAGTCGCAACGTCCTACCTGCGCCAAAACCGCAGCTCGCTTCCTTGGCGTTCGCCCAGCATCCCGTGTTCGGTCCGATGGTGGTGTCGGCTGAAGGGCAACGCATGGGGACCCTCCAGGCGGTGCCTTTCGAAAAACCACCATCGCGGCGGCGACCTGATCATCCCTGATTTCGTCGAACGCGCCACGATCCACGTCGCCGATGAGGCGCAGCTCAGAAGTGTTGAGCATGAAGTGACGCAGCGAAGCCAATGATGCCTCGCATTGAAACATCCACCCCCTCATCACGAGAAGGGCCGAGATCCCGTTCTGCTTCAAGAACTCCATGGCGCGTTCGAGAAAGGCGGCATAGAGGTTCGCTCTTCCTCGCGGATAGAGGCGCTTCAGGTCGGCCTGTTCACTTAGCAGGCTGACATCTGAGTACGGCGGGTTGCCAACGACGATGTCGTACGTGCCTTCCTTCGCCACGCGGACAAAGCGCACGCCCGCGGCAAGTTGCTCGCCATCAAGTCGCAACCCGAGATCCGCAGCCCCAGAGTGCTGCGCAAGAAAGCTTTCCAGCTTTCCAATCAGAACCTGCCGGATCCGATCCGAATCCCGCGCTCGGTAGCGAGGCGCTGGCGTGCTCCCAAGGACAAGCTGCGCTCCTGGTCGAAGGGCGCTTTCATGGGCAACGATGGCTTCGTTGAGTGCCGTGTCGACCTTGATCAGGGATCCGAGGTGGTCCACGCCGTATAGCGTGCGAAGTAGCTGGCGCGTGAGTGTCTCGCCAATGCCAGTCGCAGCTTCTACCTGTTGCAGAAGTGTAATGAGTGCAGGATCGGAGTCCGGCAACGTCGCGAGCTTGAGGACGGGGGCTACCAGGTTAATTTGTGCCGGACTCGCCTCCTGACTCAGAATCTTCGCCTTAAGGTAAAGACCCGCGGCCGCGATTTGGATCGCTC
>JADMIO012727110.1_pt1 | contig 15653 bp, 10 predicted proteins | sample 8958161 | NCBI WGS metagenome assembly JADMIO01 (sample SAMN16585339, study PRJNA669376) | soil metagenome | isolation source: Crop rotation soil | place: USA: Cullars Rotation, Alabama | collected 2011
GCCAGAAGTACACGTCGACGTCGAAACTCGCGATTCGCGGCGGGTCGAACGGCGGCCTGTTGATTGGCGCGGTGCTGAATCAGAGGCCAGACCTTTTTGGCGCGGCGTTCCCTGAGGTTGGCGTGATGGACATGCTGCGATTCCAGAAGTTCACGATTGGCTGGGCGTGGACCTCTGATTATGGATCGTCGGATGATTCGACAGCGTTCAACTATCTTCGCGCCTATTCCCCGTTGCACAACATCAAGCCCGGCACCTGCTATCCGCCGACGCTGGCGTTCACCGCGGATCACGACGATCGCGTCGTCCCGGGCCACACCTTCAAGTACGTCGCGACGTTGCAGGCGGCGCAGGGCTGCACCAATCCGGTCCTCGTTCGCATCGAGAGCAAGTCGGGGCACGGCGCGGGTCGCCCGACGACCAAGCTTATCGACGAAGCGGCTGATAGATTTGCATTCCTGGTGAAAGAGCTGCACATGAGGCCCACTCTCCAGTAATGGAGCTTCTCCACTAGATGGAGACATTCCTGAGCGGCGCGGACGCAGTACTTCAGATACTGCGTACCGCTCTGTTGTCTCTCGCGGTGGTTTTCGGCGCGGTCTGCCTGCTTGACTGGGCGGTGCGCACCAGAAAAATCAGTCCGTTCAATTCTGTCGCGCGCTTTTGTCGCTCGACGGTCGATCCATTCATCGCACCGATCGAGCGCCGAGTAGTGCGCGCGGGCGGAACTCCTGCCTCGGCGCCGTTATGGGCCTTGGCCGCGGTCGTCATCGGCGGGATTTTGCTGCTGACCGTCGTCGACATCGTTCGACTCCAGGTCGTCAAGACGATTTACGCGGCAGAGGCAGGCTCAGCTGGCATCTTCCAGCTGCTGGTAAGCTGGACCTTCACCATTCTCAAGACGGCGCTGATCGTGAGAGTGATCAGCTCCTGGCTCCCGATTTCTCCGTATTCACCGTGGGTGAACTGGAGCTACCGGTTGAGCGAGCCGATCCTGTCGCCGCTGCGGCGAATCGTTCCGGTGCTGGGCGGACTCGACATCACGCCAATTGTCGCCTACATCCTACTCGGAATTATCGAGTCGGCATTGTTGCGATTGGTGTGAGCGGACGAAAAACTCGCGGCGCAATGTGTGCATCGTGAGCCGCTCCATCTCACGAACGAAAATATCTCGGGATGCACAGGATTTCACCGGAGTCGGTTCACGAATGGCTGAGGCTCGCTGATGTGTAAAGTGATTCTCGTCGGCGCCGACGTCGCGCTGCTGGAAGGATTAGCGCAGACCCTGCTTGGCTGCGGTCATGACGTCACTTTTGCAGCAATACTTTCCGAAGCGGCGGCGATAATGAGCGCGGAGGAAGCGGAGGTCGTGGTGGTCTCGACTGAAGCGATCACGGACGCCGGCCACGCCGCGAGCCTTCCCCTCACCGCCAATGCAGCGCTGATCGTTTACGGCAAGTCGCACGGAGAGCATCTCTTTTTGCCGCCAAAGCTGCAGAGAGCAACGCTGGCGCATTTAGTGTTGCCGTTGGAGAGGCAAAGGCTATTAGCGCTCGTACAGTCTTTTGACAGCCGATCGAGAACCACTGGCCGCTCGCAACGGGAGGTTGGTGGTGAGGATTATCAGCTACAATTTTAGTGGGTCGACAGTGAGTCCGATTTGCGAGCTAGGTCCGAAGTGCGAGCCTATTGCGAGATGCGAGCTCATTGCGAACCGTGAGCGGGATCGGATTCGGAGCTGGCCGGCCTTACCAAGTGGTTTCGCTCGCGCGGGATGATTGCTAAGAGTAGTCGTCGAATTTGTTCGAGTTTGTCCAGTCGCTCGTTGACGACGTTTTCACCCAACACTGGCTCGGCGGCGTAATACCACGTCATCGATTCGCGAACTGAGCCCAGCGCATACTCGAAGATCCTGGCTCGATCCTTACCTGAGCTTCTGGAATATCCTTCGGCTAGGTTAGCGGCAATTGATCCGATAGCTGCGTAGAGCTGGGCCGACACCTTTTGAGTTGTTTCGTGGTGTTTGGTTTTTTCTGCGTCTGTCCAGCAGTCTTTCAGTAGCTCACGCGCCAATCGATAAGCCTGCATTCGAGAGAGCGGATCATCTCGTTCCGAACGCGGCGGCACAATGTGTGACATGCGTCGAATATGTAGGCGAGTGGCGCATGCAAGGCCTCTGTTTATTTGTCGAGTAACCCAAAAGTTGCTCCGGCCGCGGTTCTGCGCCGGACACCCGCAGCTAGCTCGCACCTCGCAATAGGTTCGTATTTCGGACTTAGCTCGCACCTCGGCCTGGCTATCCTGTAGTGTCCGATCTTGGCGCCCACCGTATCGAAAGCCTTGCCCGACAATAGCTCTACCACTACTATAGTGAAGGGTAGTTAACTGGAAATCGTGGCGATTTAAAGCAACTTGCGGCCACGTTAAACAATCCGCTAAAGCGCTGGCCCAGCGCCTATGCGCGGGCTTTTTTGTTACCGCTCAGCCTGAGCGGGAGATGGAATAGATGGCCGAACGAAAGATCGAATCTCGCTACCTCGATGAGCTGAATCGCCGCGTACTTGTCTACGATGGCGCGATGGGGACGAACATCCAGCGCTATCATTTGACCGCCGACGATTTTGGCGGGAAAGCGCTCGAAGGGTGCAATGATCACCTCGTCCTCACCCGGCCTGACGTCATTCAGGAGATCCATGAATCATTCCTGAAAGTCGGCTGCGATGTCGTCGAGACCTGCACCTTCCAGTCGACCCCCCGTCGTCTGCATGAGTGGGGATTGGGCGACAAGGTTCGCGAGGTCAACGTCGCGGCGGCCCGCCTCGCACGTGCGGCGGCGGACAAATACTCAGCTCCGGATAAGCCGCGTTTCGTCGCTGCTTCGATGGGTCCGACCGGGATGCTTCCTTCGAGCTCCGATCCCGTTCTGTCGCAGATCACTTACGACGAGCTGGCGGCAAACTACTACGAGCAGGCGAAGTATCTCGTCGAAGGTGGCGTCGATCTGCTGCTGATCGAGACATCGCAGGACATCCTCGAAGTCAAAGCAGCGGTCGCGGGAATCGAGCGGTTGTTCTCGGAGATCGGTCGGCGCATTCCGATTCAAGCGCAGGTCACGCTCGACGTGAGCGGACGCATGCTGCTCGGCACCGACATCGCCAGTGCGATGACGACGCTCGAGGCGCTCGGCGTCGACGTCATCGGCTTGAATTGCTCGACTGGTCCTGAGCACATGCGCGAGCCGATTCGCTATCTGTCCGAGCACGCGACGTTGCCGTTGTCGGTAATTCCGAATGCGGGGTTGCCGCTCAACACCGGCGTTGGCGAGGCGGTCTATCCGCTCGAGCCGGCACCGATGGCGGACGCGCTCTCTGAGTTCGTGCGCGACTTCGGCGTGCGCATCGTCGGCGGTTGTTGCGGCACCACGCCCGAACATCTGTCAGCGATCGTCCAGGCTGTTCACAAAGTCGAGCCTGAGGCAAAGCCGACTCACGCCAGTCACGTTCCCCGTGTCAGCTCGGCGATGCGCGCGATCACGCTGCACCAGGATCCGCCGCCCCTACTTGTAGGCGAGCGCGTGAACTCTCAGGGCTCGCGCAAAGTGAAGCGACTGCTGCTCGCCGACGACTACGAGGGGATTCTCGAAGTCGCACGTGATCAGGTCGACTCCGGTGCGCACGTACTCGATGTCTGTGTAGCGTTGACCGAGCGCGCCGACGAAGCAGAGCAGATGTCGAAGGTCGTCAAGCTCCTGTCGATGAGCGTCGAGACACCGCTCGTCATCGATTCGACGGAAGCCAACGTCATCGAGAAAGCGCTCGAGCACATTCCCGGTCGTGGAATCGTCAACTCGATCAACATGGAGAACGGCCGCAAGCGGATCGACGCGGTCGTACCTCTGGTTAAGAAGCACGGTGCTGCCGTAATCGCGCTTACGATCGACGAGATCGGCATGGCTAAGACCCGTGAGCGGAAGCTCGAGGTCGCCAAAAAGATCTACGACATCGTAGTAGGCGAGTACGGTCTCGCACCCGAAGACATCATCTACGACGCGCTCACCTTCACGCTCGCGACCGGTGATGCGGAGTGGATCGAATCCGGCAAAGAGACGATCGAAGGCATCCGACTTATCAAGCGCGAGCTCCCGGGTGTATCGACCATCCTTGGCGTTTCGAACGTCAGCTTTGGCTTGTCACCCGACGCTCGCGGCGTGCTCAACTCGGTGTTCCTGCACCATTGCGTGCAGGCCGGGCTCGACGCGGCGATCGTAAATCCGGCTCACATCAGACCATACGCGGAGATATCCCAGGGGGAGCGCGAGCTGGCCGACGACCTTGTGTTCAACAAGCGGCCCGACGCGCTTCAACGTTTCATCGAGCATTTTGCGACGGCCGGAGCCGGTGCTGCCGCGACGCAGAATGAAAAAGAGGATCCGACGGCCGGAATGGAGCCCGACCAGCGCATCCACTGGATGATCCTGCACCGCAAGAAAGAAGGAATCGAGGAGCAGCTCGATGCCGCCGGCGTGCGCGACAACCCGGTTCGCGTGCTGAACGAGGTCCTGCTCCCGGCGATGAAGGAAGTCGGCGACAAGTTCGGCGCCGGCGAGCTCATTCTTCCGTTCGTGCTGCAGTCCGCCGAAGTGATGAAGAAAGCCGTCAAGCATCTCGAGCAGTTCCTCGAGAAGGCGGAAGGTTTCACCAAGGGCAAAGTCGTTCTCGCCACCGTCTACGGTGACGTGCATGACATCGGGAAATCGCTCGTCAACACAATCCTCTCCAACAACGGCTACACGGTCTACGATCTTGGCAAGCAAGTGCCGGTCAATACGATCCTCGACAAGGCAGTCGAGGTCGGCGCTGACGCAATTGGATTGAGCGCACTTCTCGTCTCGACGTCGAAGCAGATGCCGCTGTGCGTCCAGGAGCTCGACAAACGCGGGATGAAGATCCCGGTATTGATCGGGGGCGCGGCAATCAATCGCCGCTTTGGTCGTCGCGCGCTGTTCGTCGATGGGGATCGGCACTACGGACCGGGAGTCTTCTACTGCAAGGATGCGTTTGAGGGGCTGGAGACGATGGATGTGCTTCAGGATCCGAAGCAGCGCAAACAATTCGTGATCAAGAATCTCGACGACGCCCGCAACGACGTCTTCCTCAAGACCGCCGTCGGTAAAGACATCGCGGTCGGCGAAGCCGGCGGCGAGCGCAGCGACGTCGCCGCCAACAATCCGGTTCCCAAGCCGCCGTTCTGGGGTACGCGCGTCATTCGCGACATCCCACTCGACGAAGTGTTCGACTTGCTCGATCTCGACGAGCTGTATCGCCTGCAGTGGGGCGCGCGCGGCTCGGGCGATGCATACAAGCAAACCGTCAAGAAAGAATTCGAGCCCGCGCTCGAGCGACTCAAAAAGGACGCGAAGCAGAACGGCTGGATCAAGCCGGAAGTCGTGTACGGCTACTTCCCCGCGCAATCCAAAGGCAACGACGTAATCATTTACGATCCCGCCGCGTATTCCAGCGATGGCGGCTCGCTTCGTGAGATCGCGCGGTTCCACTTCCCGCGCATGGTGGGCCGTGAGCGTCTTTGTCTTGCCGATTACATCCGCAGCGTTGATTCAGGCGATGTCGATGTCGTGCCGCTTCAGGTCGTCACCGTCGGGAATGAAGCGACGAAGCGGTTTGAAGAGCTGCAAGGGAAGAACGAATACACCGAAGCGTTCTACTCACACGGGCTCTCCGTCGAAACCGCGGAAGCAGTCGCTGAGTGGGCGCATCGACGCATCAAGAAGGAGCTGGGTGTAGATAGTGGGAAGCGTTACTCGTGGGGGTACGGCGCGTGTCCCGATCTCGACGATCACACCGTCGTGTTCAAGCTTCTCCCCGCCAAAGAAGCGCTTGGCATGGATCTCACGGAGGCGTTCCAATTGCTGCCCGAGCAATCGACCGCCGCCGTGATCATGCACCATTCGGAAGCCAAGTACTACGCAGTTCGGGGCACCGGCGCGCAAGCAGGCGCACAGGAGGCGGCCGTTGCCTGATAATCCGCTGCTCACGCGGTTGCTCGATCCGCTTCAGGTTGTCGTCTTCGACGGCGCGATGGGGACGATGCTCTACAACAAGGGCGTCTTCATCAATCAGTGCTATGACGAGCTGAACCTTCGCGCGCCCGATCTCGTGCGCGACGTTCACAAGGCGTACAAAAAAGCGGGCGCTGAAGTACTGGAGACCAATAGCTTCGGCGCCAATCTCTTCAAGCTCGAGCAGTACGGACTCGTCTCGCAGGTCGCCGAAATCAATCGCGCCGCCGCCAGACTCGCGCGCGAAGTCGCCGAGGACGACCTGCTTGTCGCCGGCGCAGTTGGTCCGCTGGGTCTGCGCATCGAACCGTTCGGCCCGACCAGCCTCGACGAAGCGCGCGCCGCTTTCCGCGAGCAGCTGCAGGCGCTGAAGGACGGCGGCTGCGATCTGTTTCTTCTCGAGACTTTCGCGGACCTTCACGAAGTCGAGCAGGCGATACTCGCCGCGCGCGAGGTCGACGCAAAGATGCCCGTCATCGCGCAGATGACGATCGGGTCGGATTGCCACACTCCCTACGGCGTGACGCCCGAGGACCTCGCCCAGACTCTTGATGCATTTGGCGCCGATGTCATTGGCCTCAACTGCTCGGTCGGCCCGCAGATCATTCTCGATGCGATCGAGAAGATGGCGCCGGTCACCCGCCGGAAATTGTCCGCGCAGCCGAACGCAGGGATGCCGCGGGACGTCAGCGGTCGCAGCATGTACATGGCTAGCGCCGAATACATGGCGACTTACGCGCACCACCTGGTGCAGGCGGGCGCCAAGATCGTCGGTGGTTGCTGCGGAACGACTCCGGAGCACATCGCGGCGATGGTCGAAGGCGTACGCCCGCTGTCGCCACGACAGGCGCGCGTTCCAATGAAGGAGCGTCGTCAGTCGCATCCCGATGTGCCGCCCGAGAATCCGGGCGTACAGCCAATTCCGCTCGCCGAGCGCTCGAGGTGGGGTCGCAAGATCGCCACCGGAGAGTTTGTCACGTCTGTCGAGATCGTGCCTCCGCGCGGCGTCGATGCATCGAAGATGATTCGCGACACGGCAGCTTTGCGCGATGCTGGCGTCGATGCCGTGAATGTGCCCGACGGTCCACGCGCGCAATCGCGCATGGGTGCCCTGCTCTGCAGCATTCTGATCGAGCAGCAAGTCGGCATCGAAACCGTCATCCACTACTGCTGTCGCGATCGCAACCTGCTCGGCATGCTGAGTGACCTGCTGGGAGCGTCGGCTGTTGGCCTCCGCAACCTGCTGCTGATTACGGGCGACCCGCCGAAGATGGGGCCTTATCCGAATGCGACTGCCGTGTTCGACATCGACGCGATCGGGCTAACAAATCTCGTCAGCAACCTCAATCACGGGCTCGATCCAGGCGGCAACGCGATTGGCCAGCCGACGAAGTTCGCGATTGGCGTCGGAGTAAATCCGGCGGCGATCGATCCCGCTCATGAGCTGAAGCGATTCGAGTGGAAGGTTGAAGCCGGCGCCGAGTACGCGATCACGCAGCCGGTGTTCGACGTGAAGCAGCTGGACAAATTCCTGTCGACGATCGGCCACGTACGGATTCCAATCGTTGCCGGAATCTGGCCGCTCGTCTCGCTGCGCAACGCGGAGTTCCTCGCCAACGAAGTGCCGGGCGTAATTGTGCCGCCCAAGATCATCGAGCGGATGCGGGTTGCGAGCGCGAAGTCGAAGGAGCATGGCGTCGCCGAAGGAATCGCCATCGCCCGGGAGATGCTGGAGCGCGTACGGCCACACGTGCAGGGCGTGCAGGTGTCGGCGCCATTCGGAAAAGTTGAGCTCGCGCTCGACGTCTTCCGTGATACGCTCGCTCCAACCGAAGCGAAGACGGCGTGATGTCGATCGCCGACGATTTCATCGCGCGGTCCAGATACTGGTTGGTCAAGGAGTATCCAATCAAGCTTCGGCATTGTGTCGAGGCTCTGCCGCGGCAAGCAGTCTGGACTCGTCCGGATGATGGCTGCAACAGCATCGGCAACTTGCTGGTCCACCTAAAGGGAAACGTCACCGAGTGGATCCTGGGTGGGGTCGGCGGGCGTCAATACGAGCGGCATCGCGCGTCGGAATTCGCACAGCAGCAGGGCGAGGATGCGCGGACATTGCTCAACGATCTCGAAGCAATCTTACACGAAGCTGACTCGGTGCTGGCGCAGGTGACGCCCGCAGATCTGGAGCGGCCGCTGGTGATTCAGGATCGCGAAACCACTGTGCTCGCCTCCGTTTATCACGTCGTCGAGCACTTCGCGATGCATGCCGGTCAGATCATCTTCCTCACCAAGATGTACGCCCCGAACAAAATCCATTTTTACGAGGACGCGGGCGGCCTTGCCGTGCCGACCTGGCACCGTGGTACCAGCCTCGACGAAGCTCCGCACTAGTCTCGCGGCGTGTTGACCGCCATTTTGCAAAGATGAAAGGAATTCTCATCGTCGATCACGGCTCGGTCCGCGCCGAGGCGAACGACATGATGCGGTGCATGGCAAATCTGCTGCAGACGATGACAGGGTCCGATGTGGTCGTCAGCTTCGCTCATATGGACCTCGCCGATCCCGATATCAGCGCAGGTTTCGCGGACTGCGTGAACCGCGGAGCGGATGATGTGATCGTGTTCCCGTATATGCTTTCACCGGGTCGTCACTCCACTACCGACATTCCGCGGATGGTTGCCGCCGCAGCGCGACCTTTTCCGCATGTGACGTTCAGTGTGACTCCGGCATTCGGCGTCCACGAAAAGCTCGGTGAGCTGATTCTCGAGCGCGCGGGCATCGAACCGATCAAAGCGTTCGCCGGATCCGAAGCCGATCGCTGCTGGGATCCTGATTGCTCCGAGACACTTTGCGGCGACGCCTGCCGGGCGAAGACAGCGCGCCAGACCGCAACATCACGACAAACCGATACATAAAAGGAGGAAGCAGGTGACTTGCTCTCGTCGAACCCTGGCCCACCCACTGTTTTTAGCGCTGGCGTTTGCGAGTGTATTGGGAGCACAAGCTCCCGTGCAAACGAAGCCGTTCGATCGCGCGAACATGGATACGTCCTGCGCGCCGTGCGAAGATTTTTACTCCTACGCGAACGGTGGCTGGCTACAGAGCGCAAAGATTCCCGGCGACTACTCGAGTTACGGCGCTTTCGATCAGCTCTTCGATCAGAACCAGGCACTGCTGCGCGAGATTCTCGACACCAGCGTGGTAAGGTTGAAGGCCGGTCAGTACAGGCCAGGCACCGACAATTACAAGATGGCCGCCTTCTACTCGAGCTGCATGGACACGGTAGCTATCGAGAGGCTCGGCGCGACGCCTCTTCAACCAGGCTTCGCGCGCATCGCGGCAATCAATAGCGTCGCCGACTTGAAGCGTGCACTCGGAGAGCTCGAGCACAGCTACGGTCTGGCGCCAATCTCCGAGGGCTCTGCCCAGGACGCAAAGGACGCGGCGAATACAATCGCAGGTCTTTACCAGGGCGGATTGTCGCTACCCAACAACGAGTACTACTCGAAGACCGACACCGCGTCGACAAACCTGCGCGCGAAGTTCGTCGACAACGTCGCCGGCATGTTCCGGCTGGTGGGCGATGACCCGGCGAAGGCGAAAGCTGAAGCCAACACAGTGCTCGCCGTCGAAACTCAATTCGCCAAGGCATCGCGCACTCCGATTCAGCTTCGCGATGTCGTCAACAACTATCACGGATTGACGCTGCGCCAGGTCGACTCGCTCACACCAGACTTCAAGTGGGAAGACTTCTATCGCTCGCTCGGAATTGCACCGCCGCAGAAGATCAACGTCGGCCAGCCTGAATTCTTCCAGGCGTTCGACAAGATGCTCACCAGCATTCCGCTCGCCGACTGGAAAACGCTCCTTCGCTGGCGCTTGATCCACGGCTCCGCGCCATCGCTCAGCACTCCTTTTGTACAGCAGGATTTCGAGTTCAACAAGCTGTTCACTGGAGCGACGGAAATCAGTCCGCGCTGGAAGCGATGCACCAACGCTGCCGACAACTACCTCGGCGAAATCCTCGGCCAGGAATTCGTGGCGCGGAAATTCACCCCCGCGGCCAAGGCGCGCGCCGTCACCATCGTCGACAATCTTGTCCGCGAGCTTCGCTCACGGATCGAGCAGCTGCAGTGGATGAGCCCGGATACCAAGCAGCAGGCGCTCGTCAAGCTCGACGCGTTCAACCGGAAGATCGGTTATCCGGATAAATGGCGCGACTACTCGAAGCTGCAGATCAACCCGACGGGCTACTACGCCAATGTCGTGGCCGCGAACCAGTTCCTCTCACAGCGTGACTGGGCGAAGATCGGCAAGCCGACCGATCGCACCGAGTGGGGAATGACTCCGCCGACGGTGAATGCGTACGAGAACCCGCTGCTGAACGAGATCGTATTTCCGGCAGGAATTCTTCAGCCGCCGTTCTACGATCCGAACGCCGATGACGCGCTCAACTATGGCGCGATGGGCGCGGTGATCGGTCACGAGATGTCGCACGCCTTCGACGATCAGGGTCGCCAGTACGACAAGTTCGGCAACATGCGCGACTGGTGGACGAAGGAGGACGCGGCGAAGTACGAGACCGAAGCCAACAAGATCGTGACGCAGTTCGACGCGTACACCGTGCTCGACACCGCGACCCACGTGCAGGGCAAGCTCACTCTCGGTGAGAACATCGGAGATTTCGGCGGGCTGACTGTTGCCTACGCTGCGATGAAGAGGGCTTTGGCTGCGCATCCGCAACCGGTGATCGACGGCTTCACGCCTGAGCAGCGCTTCTTCCTGGGCTGGGCGCAGGTGTGGCGTGAGCTCGATCGCCCGGAATTCCTGCGCTATCTGGTTAGCTCGAACCCACATCCACCGTCGAAGTGGCGCGTGAACGGCCCTCTCAGCAACATGCCCGAGTTCAGAGCAGCGTGGGGATGCAAGGAAGGCGATCCGATGGTCCGCGCCGCTGCACTGCAGCCGAGGATCTGGTAGGAATGCAGACGGAAACGGGGGCAGCGAATGCGTTAACAGTGCTCTCCGAAGAGGAGACAATGTTTCGCGACGCGATTGCGGCTTTTGCGCAGGAAGAAGTGCGGCCGCGCGTGATGGAGATGGAAAAAGCGGGAAAGATCGATCCATCGCTGCTCCCCAAGTACTTCGAACTGGGATTGATGGGCATCGAGGCGCCGGAGCAGTACGGCGGGGCCGGCGGAAATCTCTTTATGGTGACTCTTGCTGTCGAAGAGATCAGCAAGGTCGATGCAGCAGCGGCGATCGTATGCGATGTGCAGAACACCCTCGTCAACTTTCCAATCCTCAAGTACGGCTCTGACGATCAGAAATCGAAGTATCTGACCCAACTGACTTCGGAAGTCGTCGGCGCATACGCGCTGTCTGAATCAGGCTCGGGCTCCGATGCGTTTGGACTGGCAACGCGCGCCGAGAAGCGCGGCAACAAGTGGATTCTCAACGGCCAGAAGCTGTGGATCACCAACGGTGCTGAGGCAGGGATTTTCGTCGTATTCGCAAACGCGGATCCATCGGCGGGATATCGCGGAATCACCGCGTTCATCATCGAGCGTGATTTTGCGGGCTTCAAGGTCGGCAAGAAGGAAGACAAGCTTGGCATTCGCGCGTCGAGCACCACCGAGCTTCTGCTCGACAGGTGTGAGGTTCCCGAGGAGAACGTCCTCGGCCCCGTTGGTCAGGGTTACAAGATCGCGATCAACACTTTGAACGGCGGTCGCATTGGGATCGGCGCGCAGATGATCGGCATTGCGCAAGGCGCGCTCAACGCCGCGATTGGTTACGTGAACGAGCGGAAGCAATTCGGAAAACCGCTGGCTGACTTCCAGGCAGTTCAGTTTCAGCTGGCGCAGGCGGCGACGGAAGTCGAGGCGGCGCGCCTGATGGTCTACAACGCCGCGCGTCTCAAGGATGCGGGCAAAGACATCGCTCGCGAAGGGGCGATGGCGAAACTCTTTTCATCGCAGGTCTGCGAACGCGTCACCTCGTTGTGTCTCGAGCTTTTCGGCGGATACGGATACACGAAGGATTATCCGGTCGAAAAGTTTTATCGCGATGCGAAGATCGGGACGATCTACGAGGGGACGTCGAACATGCAGCTTCAGACCATCGCCAAGGCAATACTCAAGTAGCAGTTGACGACCAACTGCTTGCAGTGAATCAGTTAGTCGAGCCAGTCAGCAGTCCCGATCGGATCCGCTTCGCTTTTGCCGACGCCCGCCCATCCTCGACCACCTTCGACTCGATCCGCAATACGAAATGCAGATGCGCAGTCAGAGTCTGCTGCTGGCCGTCGCGCTTGATCACAACCGGCAGCTCCGTGCCCTCAGCCGCGCTGGAGTATCGCGCTCGAAAGCGGTCCGTCCAGTTCGGGTCCGCCGCGTCCAAGCCCGCCACGGAAAGAAGTTGGTCGCCGGGCTGCACACCCGCTGCGGCGGCCGCACTGCCGGGAATTACTTCAGTGACACGCAGCCCGGTCGAGTCCTGGAGACTCGCGATTCCCAGCTGCGGCACGCGCGCGGTGTCGCGCGCCAGACGTAGACCGGCCAAGGGCAGCACTCGATCGTAGGGAAATGCCTCGCGGCCATCGATGTAGCGGGCAGAAAAATCGGCGAATGATTTGCCGTTGGCGGCGGACATTACGGCAGCCCACCAGTCCTCGTTGGTGAACCCGCGCCCACTCTTGTAATCGGCGTTGAATAGGTTCCGCATCACATCATCGAGCGAGCTGCGATTGTCGCTCGCATCACGGATCATGATGTCGATCAGCAGGCCGGCGAGCGAGCCCTTCGGATAATAGATGTACTCCGTTCCGTCCCGTGGATGCACCCACGTCGATAACGAGGCATCCTCGAGCGAAGTCGGCGGCAGATCCTCGACCTGGGAGATCTTGTCGCTCGTCGCCTCGTAGAATCCCTGCGGATTGATTACTCCGCCGCGCACTTCTGCGAGATCGGCGTAGTAGTCGGTGATTCCTTCGCTGACCCACAGCAGCGTCGTCGGCTGCTCCTGGTCGTAGCGGTAGGGCCACAAGTCAGCGGGGCGAAGGCGTTTGACGTTCCAGGCGTGGAAAATCTCGTGAGCGTAGAGCGACGGTAGCACCGGCGTCCCCAACATCCCCGGACCTAGCACGTCGACGTGGGAGTTCTGGTGCTCGAGGCCGGACCCACCGCCGTAGCTGGGATCGGCGATCTGCAGCACACTGTACGTAGTCCATGGCACTTCTTTAAACACCTTCACTTCTGCTGGAATGACTCGCTTCAGCGCTTCCCAAACCGCGATGCGCGCACCACCAGTCACGCTGCCGGATGGATACGTCGCAAAGCGAACCCAGGTGCCGGAGATCTGGGTACTGTCGACGTCGAATTGCCCGACAAAGAAGGGGAAATCCACCAGGTCGTGATAGTTCGGCGCTGAATATCTGTGGGGTCCAGCAGCTGGCATTCCCGTCACGACCTTCCACCCAGCTTCTGTATTCACGGAAACCGACGCCGGGAAATCGAATCCCCTGCCTTCCGGATACAGAAACAGGTTGGTTCCGTTGAATAGCAGGAAGTCGGGACGCGACCAGGTGTTGGCGTTGTCGAGACTGTCGGCGAGATAATCGAATCGGACTGTGACTTCGCCGACGCCGCGCGGACGGACGCGCCACGTATCCGGATCTACTTTATCCCACGCCAGTGAAGCACCCGCCTCCTCCGCGGAAAAGTTCAGAACATCGCGCGAAAAGTCGGCGATTTCGTAGGCGCCTGGCGTCCACTTCGGAAGTGACAGCACGACCGGATCGGTTCCACCGACGGTGAAGATCATCGCTGAGCCGACGCGCCGTTGCTCGGCGTTTGCGCGGGTGAAGGTCACCTCGTAGCGCACGTCCGTGATTGGCGCGGAAGTCGCGGCTGTCTGTCCCGCCACCGCTGACGACTGGACTGCCGTCGCGAAGAAGGATGCGAGCAGCAGCGGAAGGGCTTTTCTCATGATAGACAAACGCAGTACTTGTAGTTGATACGGCGCGTCGAGTTGCAAGAGTCGTTCGCGAAGGCCAACTCCCTACGCTTACAACGTCACTTTATCCCCTGTTGCTATACATTTTGCTTCTAATTGCTCGTCGCGAAACTGACGCCGCACCGGCCCAAACCCGTCAACTCACCCAGCATGATCTCCGCAGAATCGCTCACCTTTCTCAAGAAGCTCCTCGATACACCCGGCCCGTCAGGATTCGAAGCAGCACCCGCCAAAGTCTGGCGTGAACAGGCGAAAAAGTTCGCGAAAGTCAGCGGCGACGTCGCGGGGAACAGTCTCGCCGAAGTAAACGGTGACGGCAAACCGACAATCATGCTCGCGGGTCACATCGACGAAATCGGCGTCATCGTCAACTACATCGACGACAAAGGCTACGCCTACATCCAACCGATCGGCGGCTGGGATCCGCAGGTACTGATCGGACAACGCATTCGGTTTAGCGGCCGCAACGGCGATGTGTTTGGCGTCGTCGGCAAGAAGCCGATCCATCTGATAAAACCGGACGAGCGCGAGAAGGCGGCGAAGTTTCAGGATCTGTGGGTCGATTTGGGCTTCAAGGACAAAAAGGAAGCCGAAGAAGCAATTCAGGTCGGGGACGCGGGCGTGATCGACTCGCGCACGATGGAATTTCCGAATGGGCGCATCGTCTCGCGCTCGATCGACGATCGTATCGGCGCGTTCGTCGTCCTCGAAGCGCTTCGTCGCTACGCCGACAAGCCCGGATCCGCGAAAGTCGTCGCCGTCGCGACGACCCAGGAGGAAATCGGCTATCGCGGCGGTGGGGCCGGCGTCTGCGCGACGTGCATCGGACCACAGATGGCGATCGTTGTCGACGTCACATTCGCCATCGATCATCCAGGCGTTGAGAAAAAGGAGCACGGCGAAGCGGCAATCGACTCCGGCCCGGTTCTTACGCGCGGCTCGATCATCTCACCGGTCGTCTTCCGCCTGCTGCGTGACACAGCGGAGAAGAAGAAGATTCCTTTCTCACTCCACGCCGCCGGTCGCGAGACCAGCACCGACGCAGATGCAATCCATATCGCACGCGAGGGCGTAGCGACGGCGCTCGTCTCGGTCCCGAACCGCTACATGCACTCGCCAAACGAGCTGGTGAGCGTCCAGGATCTCGATCACGCCGCGGAGCTCATTGCAGAGACGTGCAGACAGGTCACGGCCAGCACTGATTTCACCGCACGTTAGAGTTGCGCGGACAAGTCACCGCTCGCCGCTAACCGTTCACCACTCCCTCTTCCCCGCTTTCCCGCGCATGCCCCAACCAATCCCCGCCCCGCGCGAGGAGGGCTTCACAACCTCAACCGACGTCCCGCTTTATTGGGCGAGGTACGGCAAGGTCGGCGCGCCGAAGTTGATGGTTCTGCACGGCGGTCCGGGCGGAGATCACTGTTATCTGTTGCCGCAAATGCTACGGCTCGGCCACAACTACGACCTGACGTTTTACGATCAGCGCGGCGGCGGTCGGTCGCGAACCGATGCCGGCGTGGCGGTGACGTGGCAAGCTCATGTCGAAGATTTGGGGGGAAAG
>JADMIO011583478.1_pt1 | contig 15652 bp, 8 predicted proteins | sample 8958161 | NCBI WGS metagenome assembly JADMIO01 (sample SAMN16585339, study PRJNA669376) | soil metagenome | isolation source: Crop rotation soil | place: USA: Cullars Rotation, Alabama | collected 2011
GAGCGTCTCGGACGACCTGCCGAGCGTCTCGGACAACCTGCGAAGCGTCTCGGACGACCTGCGAAGCATCTCGGACAACCTGCCAGACATCTCGGACCTGGTGCCTCTCACTTCAGGATCTCCGAGGTCCTGGCGACCCTTCGGGACCGAATGACCACAAGGCCAAATCGACCGGACTCATCTCGGAACCCGCCGTTCACACCTTTGCACCGATCGCACACAGCTCTGAGCCGATCGCACCTATTTCACAGCCGCCCCTGCGCAGATCCGAGATGCTTGAAACACCACGAGAATCCCTCGGCACCAAGCCCAAAGAGGTCCGCACCCGCCCCTAGCCGCTTGGTGAGCTACCGTAGTCGGGAAGGAACTCTCTTCTCCCGCGGCGTCGCCGTGTTCCACAAAGGGGGAACAGCCCCTCACTCCGGTGATTTTCGCCCTTGGAGCGTCGTGAAGACCTACAGCGGCTTGCGGGCGAGTGCTACGCGGCCCGTGCGGCTCAGCTCCGTGATGCCGAACTTGCCCATGAGCATGAGGATCTTTTGGATCTTCGATTCGTTGCCGGTCACTTCGATGCCGAGCACTTCGTGCTGCACGTCGACCACCTTGGCGCGAAAGATCTCGCAAAGCTGCATCACCTCGGCGCGGTTGGCCGCGTCCACTTTCACGCGCATGAGGAGCAATTCGCGCTCGACCACGTCATCATCCCGGAAGTCGTCGATATTGATGACGTCGATCAGCTTGTGAAGCTGCTTGGTCACCTGCTCGAGCACCGTGTCGTCGCCCGTGACGACGATCGTCATGCGCGAAGTCGTGGGATCGAGCGTGGGCGCGACATTCAGCGTGTCGATATTGAACCCGCGCCCGCTGAACATGCCGGCGATGCGGGTGAGCACGCCGAACTTGTTTTCAACGAGGACCGAAATGGTGTGACGCATGATAAGGCGAAAGGGGCGCGAAAGTGGCGGCGTAGCGAGGAGGCGTCAAACCCAAATCTGGCCGTGCCAAGCACGCTTACCGGCGAGCCACAGGCGCGTCGCTTTCTCCTGCTGGAGGGGTGAGCTTGCTCTTGCTGGCTGGCAGCTTTCGCCCCAGCGGGCTAACGTTCGCCATGAAAGCCCGCGTTTTCTCCAGTCTTGCTTCCGCCGCAAAAAGCGGCGAGCGCGTCGCGCTGGGAGTAGTCACTTCCGTCAAGGGATCGAGTCCGCAGAAGGCTGGGGCGCTGGCCGTCTTTCACGCGGACGGGCGAATCGACGGAACGCTCGGGGGCGGGTGTCTGGAGGCGGAGGCGCAGAAGCTGGCGGGGACGGCGCTCGCTTCTTCGCAGCCGACGTCCTTCGATATCGTCCTCGATGGGAACTTCCGCTGGGACGACGGGATGATCTGCGGAGGAAGGGCCACCGGGTGGATCGTGCCGGATGCGCAGATGGCCGGAGCGGAGTTTTGGGAAGCGTTGGCTGAGGCAAAAGCCGCGCAACACTGGGGAGTGACCGCGGAGTTCACTTTCGTCCGAGGGGAACCCGCCCGCGCGAACGCCGAGGCGTTGCTGCATCACGACGTCGTGGTTCCAGGCGTCCAACTCTGGGTGGCGGGCGCCGGCCACATCGCTCAAGCCGTGGTCCCTCTCGCCCGAGGCGTCGGTTTCGAAGTGACGGTCTTCGACGATCGATCCGCCTTGGCGAATACGGACTTTTTTCCCGCCGGCACGCAGATCCGGTGCGAGGAATGGCCGGAACTGCTCTCCGCGACTCCCGCACCTCCCGCGCTCGGCCTTGTCGTCACCCGCGGCCACGAGCACGATGCCGAAGTTCTACGCGCCTGGCTGCAACAGCCCTTCGCGTGGCTCGGGATGATCGGCAGTCGGCGCAAAGCGCGGCTCATGCGAGAAGCCTTCGTCGCCGAAGGCGTCGCCACCGAAGCGCGGATGGCGCAGGTGGAATGTCCGGTCGGCGTCGAGATCGGCGCGGTGTCTCCGCAGGAAATCGCAGTGAGTATCGTGGCCCGACTGATCGAGCGTCGGGCGTCACTGGCGGCTGACTCGAACTGAGGTTGCCGCCGTCTCCGAGCTCTTGTTCCTGCTCCACGGTTGGGCAGCCAAGCTTCCGTGGAAGTCACGCTTGTGAGAGCAAGCCCCTCACTCGCTGTGAACCTCACTGCCTTCTTCTCCCTCTTCGTCTTCCTGCTCTCGTCCGCCCTCGCCGAACAGTTCATCGTGGAAGACGGCAGGCCGCGTGCGGAAATCGTCCTCGCCGAAATGCCCACTCGGACGCAGCGACTCGCCGCGGATGAGTTTCGCGCCGGGATTGAGAAGATCAGCGGGGCACGGCTGCCGATTGTCACAAAACCCAGCGCAGAGGGAGTGAAGATCTTCATTGGCGCGAGTTCGCACAACCCGGTGAAAGCTGATGGGCTGCAGCACGGCGCGTATCGGCTAAAGACCGGGCCGGATTGGATGGCCTTGGTGGGCGACGACACCGACTTCACTCCGACCGAGCCGTTTGCGCGCAACAACGGCGACATCCGCCGGGCGCAAGCGGAGTGGGAGAAGATCGTCGGCGCACCGTATGGAATGCCGAACGCCGGACTCTACAAACATCGGCTCAAGCTGCCCGCCGAGATCGGCAAACCAGATGGCGCCACGACGGCCAAAGGCGAGACGTTCGAGATCTGGGGTTTGGATGAGCGCGGCAGTTTCAATGCCGTATGCGGCTTTCTCCACAAGCTCGGCGCCCGCTGGTACCTGCCGGGTTCGCTCGGCGAGGTGATTCCCGCCATCCGGACCATCGCCCTTCCACAACTCGATGAGACGGTGCAGCCGGACTTCGCGCTCCGGCAGTTCAATTTCCGCTTTGCTACGGTCGGTCCGGAGACTGCCCTCTGGGCCATGCGCCTCGGCACGCGCAATGATGAGCAGGTGCAGATCGCGCACGGACTGTCGCAGATGACAAATCATGAAGCCGTGTTCGCCGCGCATCCCGACTGGTTCGCGCTTTACGGAGGCAAGCGCGACTTCAGGCCCGGTGATTCCAAATCCCAGCTCTGCTACTCGAACGACGAATTCTTCCGCGAGACGGTCCGGTACGCGCGCGCGCAGCTCGATACCTATCATTTCGAAACCGTCTCGATCATGCCGCCCGACGGCTATTCAGCCATGTGCCAATGCGAGAAGTGCAAGGGGAAGGATTCGCCCGAGCGAAACGAGCGCGGACTGCTCTCGGATTATGTCTGGGATTTCGTCAACCGCGTCGCAAAGGAGATCGCGAAGACGCACCCGCACGCGAAGGTGCTCAACTGTGCGTATGGTGTCTACACGTTGCCGCCGCTGAAGATCGCCAAGCTCGAGCCAAACGTGGTGGTCTGCATCGTCGGTGGTCGCCGGCCCATCAATAAAGGCGGCAGCCAAACCAAAGCCGAAGGCGAATCGGCACCCGCGGCGCTCCGCGCGGCTTGGGCGCAGAAGACCGACAATCCGCTGCTCACATTTGAAAACTATCCGTTCACCGATCGCGGCTGGTATCTGCCGGCGTTCGCGCCACACGCTCTCGGCGAATCGGTGAACGCCACGAAAGGCATCTCACAAGGCGACGACACCTGGCTGACCGTGCGGCCCGATTTCGACAAAGCCGGCATCGGCTTCAACCACTTCCTCGTCTACTTCACCGCCCGGATGCAGTGGGGCGGCAAGGCTGCCGACGTGGACGCGATGTTCCGCGAATATTGCCACCTTTTCTACGGCCCGGCTGAGCAGGAGATGCTGGCCTTCTTCACGTATTGCGAAGCGAATTGGGGTGCGATGGAGGAGGACAAACCGAAGGTCGACACTGCCCTGGCGCTTTTCGCAAAGGCGCAGGCAAAGACCGATGCAGCCAGCGTCTACGGCCGGCGGATCGCGTTGATCGACGACTTCCTCAAGGGGCTGCGCATGAAGTCCCAGCAACTCGGGCAAAAGCGCGGACCGGTGCCCGTGCTGCGGCTCGTCGGCGACGCCCGCGACATCGTGATCGACGGAAAACTCGACGACGCGTATTGGCAAAACTGTCCCGCAGCGGCGACGGGCCAACTCCGCGAACTGCAAACTGGCCGGGTACCGATCTTCGGCACCGCGGTCAAAGCCGGCTGGCAAGGCAACAGCCTCTGTTTCGCGATTCGCTGCGCTGAGCACCCCGGCGAGAAGCCTAACAACACCGCCTCACACGATGGTGACCAGGCGCTCTGGCACGGCGATGCAGTGGAACTCGAAATCGCCACCGAGACACATTCCTATTACTCCATCGCGATCAGCCCCAGCGGCGCGGTGGTCGATCTCGACCGCGGCGTGCCGCGTGCCCAGTGGTTTGGTTGGGACGCCAAGGCGGAGGCCGTCACTCAGGTCGCAGACGATCATTGGACGGTCGAAATCCGCCTCCCGATCACGCCGGACGAGAACGATCCGCTGCACCAGGTAATCGGTCGCAAGCCGACGCAGAGCCTGCCATGGCACATCAACGTTTGCCGGCAACGCATCCGCGACGACGGAGCCGAATATAGCGCGCTCTCGCCCACCGCGACCGAGAGTTTCCACGAACCAATGAAGTTCGCCTACTTCTACGACGGAAAGTCGCATCAGTTCGAGGCGGACCCGACGGTGACCGATTACATCATTGCCGCGCGCGCCGCGGAAAAGCTGCGGAAGCCGGACGACGCCCTGACCACGTGGTTGAAGCTCGCCGAGGGGAAGGCGAGCCCGTTGCAAAAGTCGGTCGCGCTCGAGCACGCGTCGGACGCTGCCAATGCGCTCAAGGACTATGCCCAAGCCGATGCCGTCGCCGCTCGCATCCCGCTGGAGGCAGTCCGAAAAACCGTTCAGATGCGAAACCAACTGGCACGGCAGGAAGCGTCGAAAGTCGTGGCGGATTTCGCCCGCGAGGAAATCGCAGACTGGCCCTTCTGGCAACGCGGCGCCGGCTATTACGCTCGCGGCCGCGCCTTCGCCATAACTAACACCGCGGCAGAGGCCGAGCGCGACCTCGCGAATGCGCTCGCCTGGACCAGCGAACTACGCTCGCGGGATGCCATCCAGTCTGAGCTTGGCCGCAATCGCGAGTTCAATCTCAAGGACGACGCCCGCGCGCTCGAAGCGTATCAGGCCATCGTCGGGGATCGGCAGCGCATCGGCGGCGCAGACGAGTTCGCCGCGCTTCAAGGGATCGCCCGTATTCTTACCCGAGCGGGCAAATTTGACGACGCCATCGCCACGCTAAACCGCGCCGATGTTTCAAACCTCAAGGGCACCTGGCGCGGCAATATCCTCCTCTCTCTTGCCGACGTGCATCTCGCCGCCGGCCATCAAACCGAAGCGCGTGCTGCATTCCAAGCCGTCGCCGAGGATGCGACCTTGGAAAAGCGTCAGCGCGATTCCGCCGGGGAACGGCTCCGGCAATTGCGCTAATTGACCCAACCTTGAAAGCGGCTCAATCGCTCACCATCCGGACCCGCCCTCCGTCGAGGTCTTCGAAGTAGCGAGCTTGGGCGGCCGTGAAGGCTTTGCCGAATATAGCCATGGCTTCCTGCCACGCGTTGTCGCCGAAATTCGGTAGCCCCGAACCACCGGTGTAATGCGAATCCCAGTGACCGGAGACCAATATGATTGAAGATCTGTGGTACAAAAACGCGGTGATCTACGCGCTCGACGTAGATGCCTTCATGGACGCGAATGGCGACGGCGTTGGCGACTTCGAAGGGCTGATGCGCCGGTTGGATTATCTCGATGCGCTGGGGATCAGCACCATCTGGCTCGCCCCCTTTCAGCAATCGCCGAATCGCGACAACGGCTACGACATCAGCGATTTCTTCAGCGTGGATCCACGGAATGGGTCTGGCGGGGATTTCGTCGAGTTCATGAACCAGGCGAACAAGCGCGGGATCTCGGTGATCATCGACCTGGTGGTCAATCATACCTCGGACGAGCACCGGTGGTTCCAGATCGGCCGCGCGCACAAGGAGACAAAGTATTACAACTATTTCGTCTGGGCGAAGAAGCGGCCGAAGGATTGGGACAAGGGGATGGTCTTTCCCGGGGTGCAAAAATCGACGTGGACGCTCGATAAGGTCGCCCGGGAGTACTACTATCACCGCTTCTACGACTTTCAGCCCGACCTGAATATCGACAACCCCGATGTGCGGACGGAAATCCGCCGGATCATGGGCTTCTGGCTGGAACTTGGCGTGGCGGGATTCCGGGTCGATGCGGTGCCGTTCATCATCGAGAGCAAGCTGCCGGGTAAACCCGTCAAGATGCGGTTCGATTACCTGACCGAGTTCCGCAAGTTTCTCCAGTGGCGCTCGCGGGACGCGATCCTGCTGGGCGAAGCGAACGTGCTCCCGCCGGACCATCTCAAGTACTTCGGCGAGGACGGCGGCGGCATTCACATGATGTTCAACTTCTATGTGAATCAGAACCTTTTCTATGCGCTCGCGTCGGGCGACATCGAGCCGCTCTCCGACGCGCTGCTCTCGACCCAGAAAATCCCGCGCACATCGCAGTGGGCGCAGTTCCTTCGCAACCACGATGAACTCGATCTCGGCCGACTCACCGACGAGCAGCGCGCGAAAGTGTTCGAGCAGTTTGGACCGGCCAAGGAGATGCAGCTCTACGACCGTGGAATTCGGCGGCGGCTAGCGCCCATGCTCGGCAGCAAGGCCCGGATCGAGCTTGCCTACAGCATGCTCTTCGCGCTGCCGGGAACTCCCGTGCTGCGATACGGCGATGAGATCGGGATGGGAGATGACCTCAGCCTGCCGGAGCGCGAGTCCGTCCGCACCCCAATGCATTGGTCGGAGGATAAGAACGCCGGGTTCTCCCTTCACGAGAAGACAGTCAACCCGGTGATCAGCAAGGGACCGTTTTCCTGCGACGAGGTGAATGTGGCCATGCAGCGACGCGATGAGAACTCGCTCTTCAATTGGACCGCGCGGATGATCCGTCTACGAAAGGAATGTCCCGAGATCGGCTGGGGCGACTGGAAGATCCTAAAGACCGGTTCACCTTCGGTGTTAGCGATTCGCTATGACTGGCGCGACAGTTCCCTGCTGCTGATTCACAACTTCTCCGATAAGCCCCAGGAAATTCGAGTGAAGCCAGGTGTGGATGGAAGCGAGACTCTGGTAAATCTTTTAGCGAGCACAGACAGCCATGCGAAGGGCAATGGCTTTCACCGACTCTCGCTCGAGGCGTACGGCTACCGCTGGTACCGCGTCGGGTCGTTGAACTTCATGCTGCATAGCCGCAAGATGTAGCGGATCGGTTGGGGCCGTTTTCCGGACCGCCCTCCAATTCCAAAGTGTGCTGCCGGCTTGCGTCCGCCACTCGATTTTTTCTTTCTCTGGCGCGGCGCATGCAGTGCCCACAGGACCTCGATCTTACAGGCACTCAGCAGCAGTATGAAATCCAGCCCTACCCCGCCGAAGAAATCCTTTTTTAAGGAACACGTCCTGCCGGCTCTGTTCGTCTTCATCATCCCCGGGTTCTCCGCTTGGTTCTTCAGCTATGCGGAGAAGGATATGGACCGGCAGGTCCTGCAGAGCATCGAACGTCAGGTCCAAGACGACCGGGAGATCTCCGCCGCTGAGAGATCGAGAATTCTCCAGTTCTATCGAACTGTGCCCGTCTCGCGCATCATGGCCTCCAATAAGCCGGACGCCGCGAAGATGCAGGCCATGTTCGAGCCGACCAAGACGCGCTACGCCATCTTTCGCTGGATGCAGCGGATTGCGTGGATCTGTCTCGGCTCCATCGCGATCACCTTCGTGATCGTCGGCATGAGTGTGGCGTTCTCGCTGCGGTCGCAGTCCGCCCAATACTGGTCTTTGCGCATCGGATGGCCGGTCTTGCGCACGTCGGCGGCCATCCAGGTCCTCGGCCAGGGCACGCTGGCTGTCGCGTTGTCATTCTGGGTCACCGCACTGCTGACGCATTCCTATTTCATCAAGCTCATTGGCATCATTGCTGTCCTCGCCGGAGTCGCCGCGTTCGCGCTCTGGAAAGCCATCTTTGCCAAAGTCGACCATCGCTGTGAAGTCGAAGGCGAAATCGTGTCGGAGGCCGAGGCGCCGGCACTATGGCAGCGGGTGCGGAAAATGGCTGCCAAACTTCAGACCGCCACTCCGGATCGGATTATTTTGGGAATCGTGCCGAGCTTTTTCGTAACGGAACATCCGGTCGTCCTCGGTAATGAGGTTCAGGAAGGCCGCACCCTCTACCTGAGCCTGCCAATGCTGAAGTTGCTCGCCGTCGACGAAGCGGACGCCGTCCTCGGGCACGAACTCGCCCATTTCAGTGGCGAAGATACGCTCTGGTCGCGGAAGATTACGCCCCTCACTGGTAAGTTCGCCATCTATCTGCGGACGCTGGGCGAAGGCCTTTCGCTCAGCGTCGCGCATTTCATGCACCTCTTTTGGAAGCTGTATAACCTTTCCATTCGGAAGCTAAGCCGGGAGCGCGAGTTCCGGGCCGATCGGGTGGGGGCGGATCTGGTCTCTGCGGATGCTATGAAACGCGCCCTGCTCAAGATCACCTGCTATTGCGAGTATCGCGATGAGACCGAGATGGCGATTGTTAAGCAGGATCGCGTTGATCCCAGCTTGAACCTCTCGCAACGGCTGGAGGAAGGGTATCCCGCTTTCGCTACTTCCTTCGTGCAGAGCGACAAGGCCATCGACGAGAGTGTGCCGCATCCCTTCGATACGCATCCGACCCTTACGAATCGGCTCGCGGAACTTGGCTTCGATGCGCGCGGAGCCTTGCGAGAAGCGCAACTTCAGGAGCCCGCCCCGGATTCATGGTATCGGGCGATCTCCACCGCGCAGTCGCTGGAGGAACGCCTGTGGGGTGAGCGGCAGAAACGGATCCAGGCATTTCATAGTGAGTCCCTCGCCTGGCGTCTGTTGCCCAAGGACGAGGAGGAGACCGCCATCGTGCGAGAGCACTTTCCTCAAGCGGTGTTTCGGAAGAAAGACGGCGCTGAAGCCATCCTCGATTTCGATCGCATCCACCTGGTCGATTGGACCGCACCGATCCTGTTCAAGCATATCCTCAGCGCCAAACTGCAAGAGAGCTGGGGCAAGAAGCACCTCACGCTAGCTTTTCAGGAGCCAGGCGCTCCCAAGGTAATGTCGGTCAAGCTGCAGCCGGAATTGTACATCGGGGAAAAAGCCAACCTGCTCGCGATGTTCGGTCACTATTACAGCCGCCACAAAACCGCGGAAGTGAGAAGCCGCCAGGCGGCCGAAGGCACACCGTCCGCATAGTTTGGTTTCACCGCGAAGCAGCCACGCGGTTCGTGCTCCGCGGTGAAACTCAGAGCGTGCTCAAGATCGCGTTGAAGGTCGCGCTCGGACGAAGCACGGCGGACGCTTTCGCCTCATCGGGCAGGTAGTAGCCGCCCACGTCCACGGGCTTGCCTTGGACAGCGAGGAGTTCCTCCACGATTTTCGCTTCGCTGGCGGTGAGCTTCTCGGCGATCGGGGCGAAGACCGCTTTCAATTCCGCATCGGTACTCTGCGCGGCGAGCGCTTGGGCCCAGTAGAGCGCGAGATAGAAGTGCGAACCGCGATTGTCGATCGTGCCGAGTTTGCGGCCGGGCGACTTGTCGGTTTCGAGGAATTTGCCGGTCGCGGCGTCGAGGGTATCGGCGAGCACTTTGGCTTTTGAGAGCTTGAAGGTCTCGGCCACGTGTTCGAACGACGGCGCGAGGGCGAAGAATTCACCGAGGCTGTCCCACCGGAGATAATTCTCCTCGAGGAACTGCTGCACATGCTTCGGCGCAGAGCCGCCGGCGCCTGTCTCGAAAAGTCCGCCACCGTTCATCAACGGCACGATGGAAAGCATCTTCGCGCTCGTGCCCACTTCGAGGATCGGGAAGAGGTCGGTGAGGTAATCGCGCAGGACGTTTCCCGTCACGGAAATCGTGTCGAGTCCCTGCACGATGCGCTCGAGGGAGAAAGTGCACGCGGCGGCTGGCGCCAGGATCCGGATGTCCAGCCCGGTGGTGTCGTGATCGGCAAGGTATTGTTTCACCTTCGCGGTGATCTGGGCGTCGTGGGCGCGCTTTTCGTCGAGCCAAAAGACCGCCGGCGAGCCGCTGGCGCGGGCGCGCTTGACGGCGAGCTTCACCCAATCCTGGACCGGAAGATCCTTGGTCTGGCAGGCGCGCCAGATATCGCCTGCTTCCACCGCGTGCTCAAAGAGGACGCGGCCCGTGCTATCGCTGACGCGCACCGTCCCATTGCCCGGAATCTCGAACGTCTTGTTATGGGAACCGTATTCCTCGGCGGCCTGGGCCATGAGACCCACATTCGGCACGCTGCCCATCGTCTTCGGATCGAGGGCGCCGTTCTTTTTGCAGAAGTCGATGACCGCCTGGTAGACGCCCGCGTAGCTGCTGTCGGGGATCACGGCGAGTGTGTCCTGCGTCTTGCCGGCGCGATCCCACATCTGGCCGCCCGCCCGAATCATCGCGGGCATGGAGGCGTCGACGATGACATCGCTCGGCACATGCAGGTTGGTGATGCCCTTGTCCGAGTTCACCATCGCGACTGCCGGGCCCGCCGCATAGGCGGCCTCGATGTCCGCTTCAATGGCCGCCTTCTGGTCGCCGGGCAGTTTGTCGAGTTTGGCGACGAGATCGCCGAAGCCATTGTTGAAGTCGACGCCGAGTTCTTTGAGCGCGTCGCCGTGCCTGGCGATGAGGTCTTTGAAGAAGACCTTCACGGCGTGGCCGAAGATGATCGGGTCGGAGACCTTCATCATGGTGGCTTTGAGATGCAGCGAGAAGAGGACGCCTGAAGACTTGGCTTTCGCCATCTCGCCCGCGAGGAAGGAAACGAGCGCTTTTTTGCTCAGGAAGGTGCCGTCCAGGATCTCGCCGGCCTTCAGCGGCGTCTTTTCCTTCAGCACTTTTGTAGTCCCGTCCGAACCGATGAATTCGATCTTTGCATCCGTCGCCGCCGGGACAGTCACCGACTTCTCATTCGAGAAAAAGTCGCCCACCCCGCCCATGGTGCCCACCGCGGTCTTGGAATCCGGACGCCATTTCCCCATCGAGTGCGGGTGCGCCTTGGCGTAGTCTTTCACCGCCTTTGGAGCCCGACGGTCGGAATTGCCCTCGCGCAGGACGGGGTTCACCGCGCTGCCCTTCACCTTATCGTAGCGGGCGCGGATTTCCTTTTCCTGATCGGAAGCCGGCGAGTCGGGATACGCGGGGAGCGGATACCCTTTGCTCTGCAACTCGGCGATCGCCGCTTTGAGCTGCGGGACCGAGGCGCTGATGTTTGGCAGTTTGATGATGTTCGCTTCCGGCTTGAGAGTCAGCGCCCCGAGTTCAGCGAGGTGATCGGGGGCACGCTGGCTTTCGGTGAGCACATCCGGAAAGAGCGCGAGGATGCGCCCCGCCAGCGAAATGTCCCTGCTCTCCACCGCGATTCCCGCGTGCTTGGTGAAGGCCTGGACGATCGGCAGGAACGAGTAGGTGGCGAGCGCGGGGGCTTCGTCGGTGCGGGTATAGAAGATGGTCGGCTGCGTGGACATGGGACGTGGGGGTGTTTGATACGAACGCTCTCCCCGCACGTCCAGTCCCGGACTTCACCCTCTTGGGGACCCGATCCCGATGACTTGATGACGCGATTGCATTCCGGCTGACGCCCCCTAGTTTCCCCGCCCACCGATGTCCCAAGAGCAAGCCATTGAAGCCGCGCGCAGCCGAATTCAGCAGCTCGTTGAGGAGATTGCCCTTCTTTCCAAGCGCGATCTTCCCACCGAGCAGTTCCTGCCTGAGTTCCTGGCCCGGGTAGCGAAGGCGACCGATGCTCGTGGCGGTGCGGTCTGGCTGGTGGGTCAGCGCAACGCCGAGGGACAGGCGGAATTCCAGCTCGCGGCTCAAGTTGAATTCGAATCGTCGGGCTTCCAAAGCGACGAGGTGCAGCGCGCCGTGATCCTTCGGGCTTTGTCGGAGTGCGTGAATCAGCGGAAGCCGATCGCCATGCAGCCGATGCAGCAGCAGGCGGAGTCCGCGTCGCTCGAGGCGCAGCTCGCGCAGCTCCGGGGCGAGACCCAACCGCAAGTCCCGCAAAACCGGACGCCGTACCCTTTTCTACACGTCCCGCTGCCGCTGAAGGATCAAGTGCTCGGTGTCGTGCAGGTCTGGCTTCAGCCGTATGTGACGGCGGAGAGCTACCGGGAGTTTGCGACTTTCCTCGGTCAGCTCGCCGGTTACGTGGAGCAGCACTTTCAGTCGCGGCGGCTCGGGACCTTGGTCCTCGAGACGCAGCGGCTGCAGCACCTGCTCAAGTACACGAGCGATCTGGCGGGATCGCTGGATCCGACGGAAGTGGCTCGCCTCGCCGCGAATTACGGCCGCGACCTCATTGGCTGCGAGCGTTGCTCCGTGCTCTGGCACGATCACAAGACCTGGCGTGTCCTCTCCATTTCCGGTCAGGAAGTCGTCGAGAAAAAGAGCACGATGGTGAAAGCGCTGGCTGCGTTCGTCGGTGCTCACGTGAAGCCCGAGATGGTGACGCTTTCCAAAAAGGAGTTGCTGGCCGCGCATGCCTCGGAAGGCGGGGAAGGGGTGGAGCCGACCGAGTCGCGCAACGGTACCGACGAGATCGATCTCGCTTATTTCGAAGTGTCGCACGTCACCAGCGCGGCCATCGCGCCGGTGCTCGACGACGACAAACAGATCGTCGCCGCTTATTTTGCAGAGAGCACGACCGAAGGCTTTTTCGATGCGCCGCCGAATGCCAAGGAACAGCCGCTCGCCCGACGCGTGACGGAGTGGCTGGCGACTCATACGGGCAAGCAGCTCCGCGCTGCGGAGGACTATCACTCGATGCCGTTTCTTTTTGCGACGAAACGTCTGCGCGCCACCCGCGCCGCGTTCTCGGGCAGTAAACGGCGGCGCACGCTCACGCGTCTGGCGCTATGGGGCGGGATCGCCGCGGCCATCCTGCTCTATCCCAAGAACGATCTGGTCGAGGGCAACTGCGCGCTCATGCCGGAGCATCACAATGCGATCGTGGCCGAAACCCCGGGACGCGTGGAAAAGGTGTTCGTGCAGGAAGGCTCGCGGGTGAAGAAAGGCGATCCGGTCGCTCAGCTCGACACGCGCCGGCTGGAGACCGAACTCGAAGCCGCGCGGAAGGAGACCGCCCGGCTGGAAGCCGAATCCGAGCGCTATCGGGGCGGTGGCGACGAAGCCAGCGCGCAAGTCGCTACGTTGCACGCCGCGTCCGCCCGCGAGAATGGCAAGCGGCTCGAATCGGATATCGCCGCCGGCACGCTGCGCAGTCCGATCGATGGAGTGATCCTGACCAAGGATGTCGAGAAGCACGCTGGAGAATTCATCCAAATCGGCACCGCCCTGGCTGAGGTCGCGGCGCTCGATGCGTGGGATCTCCACGTCGACGTGGACCAGAAGAATATCGGCAAGATCGAAACCCGACTCGACCAGGGGCCCATCGACGTCAGCTACATCCTCTACAGCGAGACGGCTCACACCTTGACGTCCAAGCTCACGCAATCCCGCCAGATCAGTGCCGCGGCCGAAGCGCGCGACGTCGATCACGTCTTTGTGGTCACGCTCGAAGACGTGAGGGTCCCAAAGGAAATCCAGAATTCGCTGAGGCCGGGGCTTACCGGCCGGGCCAAGTTCGACATGGGGAGAAAACCGCTGGGCTGGATCTGGGCTCGCGGCCTCTGGAATTGGCTCCAGTTGCGGCTGATCGGGTAGCGCAGAAGCGCGGCGTGGACAATTCGGCGTGCGTTCTCGTGGCGACGCGCGGGTCTCCGTTTGCAGTCAGCTCTTGCTGCCCGCCGGTTTCAACTGCGCCGCCTGCTGCTCGATCGCCTGAAAGTCTCCGTTTTCGCACGCGCGCACAAATCCCTCCGTCAGCGACTTGAGCCGCTCCCAGCGCCGCCGAATCGCCTTCGCTTCGGCATCACTGATCCGGCTGTCGATGGCTGCGGACGAGACGACCGAGAGCACCTCGGCCACTTCCTGCACGATCTGATGTGTGGCTTCGAGCAGCGCCCGGGGCGCCGTCTTTTCGGCGGCATTTTTCACGAAATACCCGCCCGCCTGTTCGCAGACCCACTGCGCAATCTCGGTGCGTCCCGTGCTTTTGACCAGGGCGCCTACGCGGTCGAGGGGGTTTTGTGTGCCGCTCTGGCCGTCGCCGCTCGATTCCGCCCATTTATAGATCATCGAAATGGAAAGCCCGACGTCCTCGGCGATCTGCTTGGCGTTGCCTTCCTGGATGACCTCCCGGAGGAGTTCGTGAGATTTCATGGCTTGGTGTTCCTTCCCGTATCATTCGTCCCGCCAGAGTCGAGCCCCTGCTGCCATACGCAGAACCGATTACTGATCGCTGGACACACCGCCCCTCTCGCCCACAGTGCCCGCCCTCGTTATGGGCGCTCCGTTCTTCATCACCACCGCCATCGATTACACCAATGCGCCGCCGCACATCGGACACGCGTACGAAAAGGTGCTCGCCGATGTCCTTGCGCGTTATCACCGGCTGAAAGGCGACGACGTGTTCTTCCTGACCGGCGTCGATCAGCACGGGCAGAAGGTGCAACAGTCGGCCGAAAAGCAGGGGATCGCGCCGCAGGAATTTGTGGACGGTGTCACACAGAGATTCATCGCGCTTTGGGATAAACTCGACGTCCGCCACGACTGCTGGGCCGCGACCACCGATCCCGTGCACAAGATTTGTGTGCGGAAGATCCTCAGTCGCCTGAACGACGAAGGGCAGATCTACAAAGCCAAGCGCGGCGGCTACTACAGCGTCCGGCAGGAGCAGTTCCTCACGGACAAGGAACGCAACGAGCAGGGCGAGTTCGGGCCCGAGTGGGGCCAGGTCGAGTTTCGCGAGGAGGAGAACTACTACTTCCGGCTCGCCGAACATAAGGACTGGCTCCTGCAGCTCATCGAGAAACGCAGCCGCGAAAACCGGCCGCTGGTGATCCCGGATTTCCGCGTCGCCGAGCTGCGCAACGCCGTCGAAAAACTCGAAGGCGACCTCTGCATTTCCCGTCCCAAAGCGCGGCTCTCGTGGGGCATTCCGTTCCCATTCGACGAAGAATTTGTGACGTATGTCTGGTTCGACGCGCTAGTAAACTACATCAGCTTCGCCCCCGGCTTTGATCCCGCGCCCGGAGCCGATCTGGCGGCCTTTCGAGCGCTCTGGCGCACCGTCGTTCACGATATCGGCAAAGACATCCTCATCCCGGCGCACGGCGTTTACTGGCCGATCATGCTCAAGGCCCTCGGCTTTGCGGACGAAGAGATGCCCACCTTCCTCGTGCACGGGTGGTGGAACATCGCCGGGGCCAAGATGAGCAAGAGCCTTGGCAACATCGTTGATCCCGATGCCCTCGCTGACAAATACGGCCCGGAAGCGCTCCGCTACTATCTCATGGCCGACATCGCCACGGGCCGCGACGCCGACTTCAGCGAAGACCGCCTGGTTCAGCGCTATAACAGCGATCTGGCCAACTCGCTGGGGAACTTGCTGAACCGCACGCTCAACATGGCGGCGAAATATCGCGAGGGGAAGCTCGTGGCTTCGTCAGAACCGGCGGACCCCACCAAGGGCACGTGGAAAACGGCGGTCACTG
>JADMIO012610890.1_pt1 | contig 15649 bp, 8 predicted proteins | sample 8958161 | NCBI WGS metagenome assembly JADMIO01 (sample SAMN16585339, study PRJNA669376) | soil metagenome | isolation source: Crop rotation soil | place: USA: Cullars Rotation, Alabama | collected 2011
TTCCGATCTGTCGCGGGTAGGTTATCGATCAGGATTATCTCGGGAGCAGAGTCAAACGTGCTGAGCACTCGCTGCAAGCGTTCCTGGAATCGTGAATGAGTGATGCACAACTTCGGTGTCGTACGTTCAAACATCGCTTCCAATCGTTTCGCGGGAAACGATGGATCGAGTGCGCAAAACACGCTGCCGGTTTTTAGCGTTGCCAGTATCGACGAGATCACGCCGATCGGATCGCTGAGAAAGATTGCGACGATCGAATTCTCGCCGGCGCCACGTTGGGCCAGCAAGTGCGACAGCCGTTGCGCGTCCGTTTGCAGTTCACCATACGTGACCCGCCGCACTCCGTTGTCGATCGCCGTCGAACCGGCAAACTTCGCCGCGGTCTGGTCAAACAGATCCTGTACCGCTGCGTATTGGCTGAGTTGCGTAACCATAAATGCTGCTCGTTAATTCAGATCAGGCAGGTCAAATGACTCGAGAAACAGACCGAAGGTGAGCACGACGATCAACAGATCGTCGTCGAGTGTGAGATTCAGCCGGAAACCTTTTTCCGAATACTGCTTCTTGAGATATTCGACCGTGTCCGGATTGAAATATCCCTGTCGCTTGATTCGCTCGTAAGAGAGCAGGTCGTAAACCCATTCGATCTTCTGCTGAAGCAAAGCCGGACTGCCCGGCGCCACAAATCCGAATTTCTCGCGATTGACGATCTCGTTCGGAATCAGATTCTCCGCGGCTTTCTTGAGGATGTATTTTTCCGTGAAGCCGTGGAGCTTCAGATCGGGCGGTATTTGCGTGCAGAACGTAACCAGATCGATGTCGAGAAACGGATACCGGGCCTCGATGGAGTTGGCCATGGTCATACGATCGCCGTGATCGGCAATCAGGTGATGGCCCAGGCGCAGTTTGAAGTCGAGATACGATCGCTTGTGCAGCGGATGGCGCCCGCGCAAACGGTCCTTGTTGATGACGGGAAAGTTTGAGCAGTCAAACTCGTTGAGACGATCGCTGATCGCTTCCGCGTAGAGTGCTTGTTTGACTTCCCTGAACGGGTATTCGTCTTTCTCGTAATAAAGATCCTTGTCGCCCCAGAACTTTTCGCGAATCTCGTCGCCGAGGATCGTATCCAGATCCTGACTCTTGCCGTTGTTGTTCCGGCCTTTATCAAACCGGTAACCGACATAACCTGCGAACAACTCGTCCGAGCCTTCGCCGTTCAAAACGACCGTGACGCCCGTTTGTCTAGTCTCGCGTGAAAGCGCTAATGAAGCGGTGTTGTACGTTTCTTTCAGCGGGCATTCCGAGTGATAGACGGCCTCTTTTAGTCTCGATGCGATATCGCTATCGTTGAAAGGAATCTCGTGATGAATCGAGCCGACAGAGTCTGACACCAGCCGTTGATACTTCGCTTCGCACAATCTTTCGTCGCTAAAGCTAATCGAGAAAGAATGTCTTTGAACGTCGGGCGACACACGCCGGATCATCGCGGCGATCAGAGATGAATCGAGGCCGCCACTCAGGAAAAACCCGACCGGCACGTCGGCCTGCAAGCGATATCTAACCGATTGCTCGAGCCGATCGCGCAGTGTCTCGGCGTAGTGACTTTCCGGTTTTCCGTCCGTCGCGTCAGCAGCCAGCGGATAGTCGAGATCCCAGTATTCACGAACCGAGACGTCGCCGTTTCTGACCACGAGAAAATGACCACTCGGCAAGCTGTAGATATTACGAAACAGCGTTTGCGGACTGATCGCGCCCGGTAACGAAAGCACCTGGTCCAAGCCGGTCAGATTCACCTCGCGCGGCACGCTCGGGTGTTTGAGAATCGCTTTTATTTCCGAAGCAAAGATCAGGAATCCATCCACGACCGTGTAAAAGAGCGGGCAGATGCCAAACTGGTCGCGCGCCAGGAACAGCGTGTGGTCCTTGCGATCGTAGATCGCCATCCCAAACTGCGCGTTCAGGCGGTTCAGAAAACCAACGCCTTGCTCCTCGTACAGGTGAACCAACACTTCGACGTCGGTCTTCGTACGGAAGCTATGTCCCTTCTGCTCCAGTTCACTGCGCAACGCGCGGTAGTTGAAGATCTCGCCGTTACAACTGAGGACCACGGATCGATCTTCGTTGAACAACGGCTGATCGCCCGTTTCGAGATCGATAATCTTCAAGCGCCGCGTGCCCAGGCCCGCGTTCGGCTCGACAAAGTAGCCGCGTGAATCAGGGCCGCGGTGAATCAACGCGCTCGCCATGCCGTCGAGGATGTGTTCCTCAACACGCCCGGCGCGATTGAGATCAATGTAACCAACTATCCCGCACATTAGAGACTCGCCAGACTTTGATTGAAGCTATCGATTAGTAACTGACGCTCGGTGTCGACCTGATATGAGATGGAAGAAAGAGCAGCGTCAGAATTGCTTGTGAGATCGATGATGATGCGCTTGAAGTTTTCCAGCATGCGATCGATAGTCGCGTCGTCAAAGCGGCTGCCCATGTAAACGAGCCGGAAGTGGAACCGCTCTCCGGGCTCAACCACCAGCGCGAGCGGAACATTGTTTCGCTCGATGAGACTGACGCCGACGACCTGGACCGATGACGACGAGTCAGGCATTGAGACCATACGCGGCAGGTTTTGGAAGATCACTACGCTCTCGAAAAGCGGCTGACTCCGTGGCACTTCGCTCCACGCCTGAATCCTCACCAGAGAACAGAACTCAAAACGCCGCGCTTCGGCCTGCTGTTTTTGAATCCCCTTCAACCACGGTACGACTTGACCGTTAGTCGGTACGTGAATCCGCGCGGGCAAAGCATTCACAAACACACCGACCGCTGAATCGATTCTCGGAATTACAGCCGACCGGCCCGATACGACACTCGCAAACAAGATGTCGTTAGTGCCACTGCGGCGGCTCAGAAACAAAGCCCACGCGCCCTGAATAATCGTGTTCAGTGTTAACCGGTGTAAGGTCGAAAACTTTTGGAGGTTTTCCGAGCTGTATTCGTCAAGGTAAACGATGGTTTCCTTGAAGTTTGGCTGCTCGGAGACGTCGGGCAGCGGTGTCCTGTCGTAGTTCAATGGCGTCGGGCGAGTAAAACCGGTGAGCGTCTTTCGCCAGTGGACTTCGGCGTCCGCTTCAGACTGTTGTTGCAGAAATTTTATGAAATCCCGATACGGTACTGGAGGTGGCAGTTCGACTGGTTGACCGGTGACGGTACCGTGGTAGAACGCGAGTAGCTCACGCAACATGACCTGCATGGACCAGCCGTCCATTAGTAACAGGTGAAACGACCAGATGAATTCGTATGTGTCCGTTTCGGTACGGATCAGAGTGGTCCGCATCAACGGCGCCTTCTGTAGATCGAATCCCGACTGAAAGTCTGTTTGCATAAACGCGGCAAGACGTTCGGCCGATTCCGCCGGAGGAAGCTCGCTCCAGTCGTGCATCTTCCATGGCAACTGCAAGTGTCGGAAAACCACCTGAAGCGGTCCGCCTGCCGCCGACAACACGAAAGCCGTTCGCAAAATCTGATGACGGTCCAGCACGCCTTGAAGCGCCTGTTTGAAAGCCGCCAAATTGAGATCGCCGCGCAAGGTGTATCGTTGTTGGTTCAGATACACGCCTGCTTCGGGAGTATCGAGGACGTGGAACAGCATGCCTTGTTGAAAAGGCGTGAGCGGATAAACATCCTCAAAATTTGCCGTGAGCGACGACATCGGTTTTCTTCGGTGGGAGTGGGCGGCCACAGAGTGCCGCCCCTACAATGACATTTCTGTAGGGGTGGCACTCCGTGGCCACCCTTCTTAGCTTAGGCGGTGGCTTGAGCTGATTCAACAGGCTTCGCGATCAGGTCTAAAGCATCAGGCACGGCGAATCGCAATTCGTTATTACAGAACTCTTTCCACTGTTCGTTGACGTTGCTGAAAATAACGTCCTCGCCCGCCCAAATCGACTTGGTAACAGTGTAGTCCTGATGCAGGAAGACCACGTCGTCATCATTGAGATCCTGAACTTCGCTGGTCCAACCCGAATAGCGGCGAAGATCGCTGATGTGAAAGGCCGTGCAATACTTGCGGTCGGAAGTTTGAACTGCTCCGGCTTTCGCTTCCGCTGCTCGCAAGAGCTTTACTGCCTCCGCGTGTCCGGCCGCGAGTGCAATCATTTGCGGAGTTCGCAAGTCGCGTCCAACCGCCACCGGATCGGCGCCGCGTTCGAGCAGCAGGTTGATGATTTCGAGCTGACCGCTTCCGGCAGCCCAATTCAGAGGCGTCCAGCCTTGCTTGTCCTGCTGGTTCAGTTCGGCGCCGGCATCAATCATCTCCGCAACAGATGCCCGGTTGCCGGACTTGATCGCCTCAATAAATTCCATTTGACTCATAACATTTCCTCCATCAGTTGCTGTTAGGTGAGCAGTTCTTCCACTCGTGTGGATAATTGCGAGATGCTGGGGAATTGATAGACATCGTCCAGCTTGACCTCCGGATGCAGCTCCTCGCGCAATCTGCGCAGCAGCCGAATCGCGATCATCGAATCGCCGCCGAGTTCGAAGAAGTTTGCTTCGAGATTAATACCTTCAACTGCCAGCAGTTCTTCCCACATCGCCGAGATGCGGTCGCGAACGCTTGCCGCGGCGAGCGATCCATTCGACGAAGCAGCGCGCGCAGGTTCTTCGTAACCATCGATCGACGACGCGAGTTTGAGCCGGTCCACCTTGCCGTTTGGCATCAAGGGCAACGCATCTACCCGGTAAAATCGAGTCAGCGACAGCACTTGCGGCAGCAGACGATCTTTCGCAAAGCTCTTAACCTCACGCTCTGTCAGGCCAGGCTGTTCCGTCGTAAAGAAGCACGCGATCACTGCGAGACCGTCAGCATCGGAAGCATTTGTGACCACGGCGATATCGGTTATTCCCGCGTGTTCTGAGAGAATGCTTTCAATCTCGTTGAGCTCGATCCGGTACCCGCGAATCTTTACCTGCCGATCTTTTCGTCCAATCAATTCGAGATTGCCGTCGCTGAGCCATCGCCCCAAGTCGCCTGTCCGGTACGCTCTTCTCTGCAATCCCTGATACTCGAGCGCACAGAACCGGTCGTTTGACTGATCGTTGAGATAGCCACGCGCGAGCCACTCGGAAAGGATCACTATCTCTCCGATCTCGCCGGGCTCGTTTGGCTCATCCAACTCGTCGACGATCAATATCTCGGTATCCGGGATAGGCCGGCCGACAGGAACGTTGATCGACTCAGGCATTTTCGTCTCCGGAATCCGGTAGAACAACTTGATCACAGTCGATTCAGTCGGTCCATAGAGATTGAACAACGCGATCTCGGTACCGAACCGCGCGCGCCAGCCGCTTACATCTTCCCAACGGAGCATGTCGCCCGAAATCAACAGCGCTCGCACGAAGCGAAAAGCGTCCGCGTCTGCCGGTGAGCCCGGCAATTGCAAAATCGATCGCAAAAGCGTGGGTACACAGCACATCATCGTGATCTTGCTCTCGTGGGCCCACTCGACGAATCTTCGCGCATTCATCACGGTGTCTCTGTCGGCAATGCAGACACGTGCGCCGCAAATTAACGGCACGAGCAGCTCTTTGAGAGAAAAATCGAAAGATAACGGCGCTGATTGGCTGAATCTGTCAGCTTTGTTCACCGCAAATTCTTTGGCTTGCCAGCGCAGATAATGGATCAGACTCTGGTGACTACCGACGACACCTTTCGGGCGGCCTTCAGACCCGGACGTGTAGATCACGTAGCAACTATCTTCATCGACGAGCGGGTTCTGAAATCCTTCGTATGTCAGCCTTAGGTTACCGTTCGAACGCGGATCGCCCGAGACTACTCCCGGCCGCGACGGCAAATCGACTCTGCTCACCGCATCGGCGACACCGGCCTTAAGCGAGGGATCAGTTAGCACGATTCGCGGAGACGCATCGTTAATCATCGTTTCCAACATCTTCGCCGGCGTTGTTGGATTGATCGGCACGACGATGCCACCTGCTTCCCAGATCGCCAGCATCAGCGGCAGCGTTGCTAATGAACGCTGTTGAAAGATGGCGACTGTCTGTCCCGGCTTGAGCCCTGACTTCTTCAACTCCTGGCTGATTTCGATAGCCTGAGTCTTGAGTTGTCGATAAGTCAGACGAGCGCCGTTATGTTCGACAGCAATTGCGTCCGGGGTTCGATCGGCTTGATCGAAGATGAGTTTCTCGATGCGCTGCATAGCAGTGTGGCGCGCTTGTGCCTCTTCAGAATGCGTTGAAGTTGTCAGGTTGAATGTGAGAGTAAGACAGGCTACCGCCGTTAGGATTGGGTGATCCTACTTCGGGGAACAAAAGGTTGCCGAGTATTCCACGACTTCGATACTCTGTCAACCACTTATTACTAACACGATGTCATCAATAAGATCTCTTGCGTTGCGCTTGCAATTGCATTGTCGTTGAACGGCACGATCGACGGCGTGACGTTGCGCCACTCATCGAGTTGATCTTCACGATGTGGGCTCGTCAGTTCACCGGATTCACCGAGCGGCAAGCAGAGACGCGTCGCGTCCCAATCACTTAAATCAGCAATAAAGCGCATTGAAACTCGAGCGCCCGCGTTTACCGTGGGCATAGAACCGTCTGTGTTTTGTGGAAAGCTGCGCGTGGCGAATCGTTGACCGGCCGGGCCGAGCTTTTCGAGTGGATGCGGAAAGCGCACCTGAGCGAGCCGGCCCCACGTCCACTCCTCGGGATCTGTGCCGAGCTGTTCCGTGAGCTCATCGATCGCTTCACGATAACACACGAGCAGAAGAGCGTCGTATGAACCAAACTCGTACGGCAGCCAATCCTTTCGGCGTTCGGTGATCAGTTTGTCAACGAACGCTCCTTCGTTTCGCCATTCGTACAGTTGCGCGCGATCTTTTCCCAACGCGGCGGCCAGCATATGGTTGCGAAACGCTTTGCGCATCTCGCTTACCAGCGGCAACACCGTCGATTCCGGGTTTGAATATCCGTCCCAGCTCTCGATCTTTTCGATTAATTCCGACCACTCGGTAGAACTGTGTTTGAACGGCTGGACGATTTTCACAAGTTCGGCGGCGAAGATCGCATCTGGATACGAATAGGTATCGCCCTGGATGTTGAGAAAATCGCCGGCGTCGAACTTCGCTTTCGTTTGCAAAAGCTCGTGAATGCGCCGCGCGCGATAAGGCACTCGCCAGTTGTGAGTCAGATGATAAGGATACGCATCATTCACAATGCGTTGGTTCGCGCTCACGATCTGCCTAGCCGGTGGATCGAAGGCGTGCGGCAAGTCTGGAAAGGGTATGAATCCCATCCATTCGCCGTCGTTGGTCGTGCCGTCATAAGGCAAACTACCATCGCCACTCTTTCTGACCGGAATGCGACCCGCACTGTGGTAACCGACATGACCCGCAGTGTCAGCGTACGTGAAGTTCTGTGGCGGGCCGCTGTAGTTTTTCAGCGCCGCGACAAACTCGTCCCAGTTGCGTGCGCGATTGAGCGCGAGAAACGTGTCGAGATCGATAACGTCCGTGTCCAACGCCGTCCAGCGCACTGAAAGTCCAACCGAGCCCTGTTCAAAAATCACTGGACCATGGCGCGTCACCTTAACTTCGAAATTGATCGACTCAGTCTTTCCAGCAGCAACGTTTCGCACCGCGATCTCTTCCGTTCGTACATCGGCCGCGCGCCAACCGGCCGGCGTCTTGTAAAGATCCGTGTCGCCTGCCTCAAACTCCTCAAAATAAAGGTCTTGCACGTCGGGACAAAGATTCGTGATGCCCCACGCGATCGATTCGTTATGTCCGATCGACACGCCCGGCATTCCCGGCACCGCAACTCCCGCTACCCGCAAATCCCCTGCACTCAAATGCACGATGTGCCAAATCGAAGGCGACGTCGGTGGCAGGTGCGGATCGCTGGCCAGCAACGGTTTGCCTGAAACAGTTCTCGCACCGCTAAGAACCCAACTGTTGCTGCCCACTTCCCTATCGCCGCTGGCCGATGTACGCGAGCGACGCATCGTTTGTAAAGCTTCTGAGAGAATCGCACGTTGTGTGTCGCTGAACTCTCGTGACTCGTAAGGCCGATATCGCTCCTCGAGCAGATCCAGTGGAGAACTCTGCGGCAGTAACCATTCAACTCGTTCGCGTGGAAGATCGCTCAGCAACGCGCGAAACATGTCTGCATCTATGCTAAACGAGAGCTGCTGCGCAAACAGTTTTCCCAACGCCAGCGAATCGACGGGCGTCCACTCCTTCGGCTGATACCGCAGCACTTGAAATTCCGTCGGCAACGACTTCGCGTCACACTGAGCGATAAAGGCATTCACTCCGCTCGCGTACGACTCGAGCACTTCACGCGTCTGGACCGAAGCGCTGGAAAGTTGTTTTTCGGCTACCAGACGGAATCCGTAAGTGCGATGAAGCTTGTCGACCTCGACCGCGCCAGGGCCAAACACTTCAGCCAGTTCGCCACGCGCCGTGTGTCGCAGGAAGTCCATCTGCCAGAGACGATCGCTCGCCGTGGCATAGCCCTGCGCGAAGTAAAGATCCGCGTCGTTCGTAGCCGCGATGAACGGAATGCCGCGTTCATCGCGCCGGATCGTGACTTCACCACGAAGTGACGGAATGACGATCGAAGTCCTACCGATCTTCGGTTTCAGTTTTGCTGCGTCCGCGATCACCGTTCAACCTGAAAGCAATCAACTCTTCGACACTAAACCTGACCAGGAATGAGTCTTCACCCATCGGTGCGACCGCCGGCGAGAGTATGTCGCAGGGCACTCTTAGCCGCTGAAGTTCCTTCCTCAACCCGGCGATAACGAAGCCATAAAAGTGCGTCCGCCCTTGTGCCGCGCAGTGCCGGCAGGCAGCTTTAATCAACTCGGCGAGCACGCGTTTGCCGTTGTGCGAAGGCTGCGAAATCGCCAGACGGCCAAACTCAACGCCGTTGACCTTGTCGTATTGGAAGTCGTAGTAGTCGTCGATGGTCCACTTATCGCCGGCGATGATTCTCACCGCGCCGATGATCTTCTCTTCTTCATTGAGCATCACGACGTGAGTGGCCTTCTGGTCAAACTCGTCGGCGCTCCAATGCTCGAGGTGATTCGAATTGCGCCCGCTGTGGGTGTAGGCTGCACGCCTGAACTGAACGATGTCCTCGACCAGATGAGGGTCGTAGTCGGATATTTTGATCATTATTCCCCCTTTACATGGCCCATGCGTACGAGGATTTGCCGGTTTGTGTCTTTGAAACCGGTGCGGCCGTGCATGTACCTGGAGTTATCGAAGATGAGGATGTCGTTTGCCTGCCAGTGCGTACTGTGCGTGCGCTCGTTGGCATAGCCGGAAATTTCCTCGAGCAGATCATGTGGAAACGGCGAGCCGTCGCTCAACGTTGGCACGTATTGATGTTTTGGATAGAACTCGGTCGCCTGGCGATAGTGATAGATCAGCAGCGAGTTGCAGAACGATCGCTTGCCGCCCCAGCGTGTTGGAATCACGCACAGCGTTTGAAAGACGCCTTTTAGAATGTCGTCGTCGAATTCAGCTTCCAGGTTTTGCCACGACGGCAGTCGCGTCGTCATCACCTTCAATCTCGCCAGGGCTGCTTCTTTTGAACTGACGCCGAGCGATGCGCGCCAACGTTCCGGTGTTGCGCTCCAGCGCCACTTCAGGATCGCGTCGTTAACAAACTTCTGAGTGGTCGTGGGGAGTGCGTTAAGCAGTTCCACGCCGTCGCAGAGGTTTGTTTGTCCGCCGGGGTCGCTCGGATCGGCAGGCCTGACGCAGTAAAGCATCAACAGATCGGGACAGCCGGGCGCGTACGAACCCTCGCGATGCAGAGGTATGTAGTCCATGCCTTTGTTGACGGTCGCGGTAGTTCCGTCAGCATTGACAGCGTCACGTTCGACCGTCGTGCTGGTGCTGTGATGGACCATCGGCGTGATCAACTCGTCGCTCAGCGCCTCGAAATCCCCGAGCGTCGCCTCCGCCCGGACCACAACCGCGCCATGCTCTTTAAGCGCCTCGCGCACAGCGCTGCTTTCACGAGTGTCTACGATGTAAACCTTTTCACTTTTCGTGGCGGAAGGTGCAGACATTTCGGTCTTTCCTTTTCCTAAGGCAATCTTGTTAATTATGTGAATCCTGTCTACACGTGGACTGCGGTGGAGGCCAGCAGACTCTCTTCAAGTTGGGTTGTGTTGCTGAGATCTCGCAGTACAACCAGATGCTCAAGGCTCTCAAGCACCGAGTCGACATCAATCCCGAAATCGATCAGACACGCGACCTCGTCGACACCGATCGCTTTGAGACGTTCGATCATCTTCATGCACGAAGTGGGTGTACCAATCAGCGATGAGGTGCGGTAATAGCGTTCGAACGCAAACGCGGCCATCTGATCGCGAACCTTCTCCGGATCCTGATCGCGCACGTCAACGTCAAGATTAAGACTCTCCGCGCCCGTTTCGATCAGGTTCAGGTGCGACTTGAGATACTTCGTCAGCGGCGCTCGCACCTTTTGCAACACGGCTTCAGCATCTTCGCCGATGAACGTGTGCATCATCATCACCACTTTGCCGGAATGCGGATCGTGACCGTGTCTTGCAAGCGAGTCGCGGTAGAGTTGGATCTTTGGCGTGACTTCTTCGATCGATTGAGTCAGCAGCGCAGTCAGCACGTGGCAACCGAGTTCGCCGGCTTTCTCAAACATTTCCGGGCCGCCGCTGCACGTGAGCCAGATCGGCAACTCCGGCTGGATCGGTTTCGGAAAAATTCTGAGTTCGATCTCTTTACCGACGCCGTCGCGTCCGGCGATCGGCTGACCGCGCCACAGTTCCTGCACCTCCTGAATACCGCGAAACATCTCTTCCCTCTTCGTCGCGTAACGTTCCGGGAAAAAAGCGAAATCGTTTGGCATCCAGCCTGAGGTGAACGAAACGCCAACGCGGCCTTTCGAAAGATTGTCAACAACGGACCACTCTTCGGCGACGCGCAGCGAGTTGTGTAACGGCAGGACCACGCTGCCCGCGCGCAGTTGCACGTGGTTCGTGATGGTTGCGAGCGCACCGCTCAGCACGGACGGGTTTGGATACAAACCTGCTTTCTCGTGAAAGTGGCGTTCGGGCGTCCAGACCGCGGTCAGCTTATTCCGATCGGCGAACACCGCGCCTTCGCGGTAAAGTCGATATTTGTCTTCGCCGTAGACGGCGTTGTCGTCGGCGAAATAAAAGAGACTGAAGTCGAGTGACTGATCCAGTTCAGAAGTCGGTGCATCGTCAGGAAGATCGAGCCAGCCTTCGATCTGAGTGCGTGACACATGACCATATCGTTGCAGCTTCGTTCGCTTACATTCGATTTCCTGAAACCACTCAGCAAAAGACTCCTCGCCGGGAGCAGTAATTGGTAATGGCAACACGTTCGAAAGTAGACCGACGATTTTTTCCGATCCGTGTAAAGCTCGCGGTCGCGAATCGGCCGCCAGATCAATCGTGATCTCCACACACTCGCGCTCGCGCATCAACGTCAGCGCCCGCGCACCCGCGATCACCGTCTCAACCGAAACACCCATGCTCCGCGCAAAAGCTTCTAATCCGTCTGCTTCAAACGCCTCAAGATTCAACACTGGCGACACCACAGAACCGGTATCCCTGTTCAGATTCCTATAAAACAACTCGACGCCTGAGGTGTCCTGGCGCTCGACCCAGGCGACATAATCTCGATACGGCGTCGCCTTGGGACCAGCACCACTCAATACCTCATCAAACATCAATTCCACCGAGCGTTCATCAAGCAGCACCGGATGATAACTAAGGACGATCTCAAACAGACGCGCCCCCACCCGTATCTCCATCACACGAAACAGCGGCGCCCGCGCGGGATCGAACTCCCGCTTCGCATCCACTTCCAGCAATCGCTCAAGCTCAGCCTGCGCCCGCTCCGGCTCATCACCGCAGTCGTATCGCTCGTAAACCAGCTTCACCTGCTGCCGCACCACCTGCACCGGTGCCTCAAGCTGCGTCAGAAAACACGTGCGCAACATCGTGTGCCGCGCCAACAACTCTTTCCACGCCTGCTCAAACTTCTCGCTATCCAATTCGCCATGAACCTTCCGGCGAACCTGGACCACGCGCGCGCTGCGCGGATCGCTGAGCACGTCACGCTGCACGGGCGTGAGATGGTAAACGTCTGCTACGTTTTTCATAGGTGAACAATAGATCTTATAGGTCCAATAGGACCTATTCCTGATCGGTTTCTTCCAACAGCATCGCGATCTTCTCCAACTCCGCCTGGCTCAAACCCGCGAACGGCTGGTCGGAGATTGATGCCGAACCACTGTCAGCACCATTCGCACCGGCAGTCGCAGCCATCGCCAACTCTTGTGCCTGTGAAGGATCGAGTATCGCCGCAAGTTCCGCGATGGTCTGACTTTGGAAAAGCTGTTGCGGCGTAAACTGCAACCCCGCTTGATTAATCTTGACGCTGATCTGAATCGCCTTCACCGAGTCGCCACCCAACTCGAAGAAGTTGTCGTGAATGCTGATGCCCGCAATGCCCAGCATCTCCTGCCAGATCGTCGCGAGCCGCTGTTCGATCTCATTACGCGGCGGCAGGTACGGCGACTGCAAATCTGCCGGCCGCGGATGCGCCGCGCGTGCAACCGGCGCACTATCCGCGATGTCAGTGAGATTTGTTTGCGCGATGCTGTTGACCTGTTCGATCGATGCCCGCAGATCTTTCGTCGAAACGATCACCTGCGCCGGTGTATTCGCGGAGAGAATGCGACGAAAGACTTCAACACCTTCTTCCGGCGCGATGCCCTCGCTCAAACTCCGCTGATACATCGCGTCAACACCCGCGCCGTTCTCTGAAGCGCCATTCGCACGCACACCCAATCCCGCGAGCAACTTGATCGTTCCCGTCGCATCGTTGACGCGCTTCTGACTGAAGCTGTCGATCACCACGCGTTCGACACCGTCCTCGTCAAACAACGTGATGTCAAACGTGATCGTCTCGTGCCGTGAGCCACTATCCTTCGCGCGAATGTACGCGTGAATCCGCCGCGGCAACGGCCCCTTGATGCGCAGCCGCTTGTAGCCCATCGGCAGGTAATGACCTTCGTTGACGAGGTAGTGCTTCGCCGTGCCCGTCGCGCGGTCCAGCAACGCCGGGTGCAGCTTCAGGTAATCCATGTCGCCCTCGAACATCTCGGGCAGTTCGAGCGTCGCGAGTAGTTCTTTCTCGCCGAGATAGACGCGTTGAAGACTCTGCCAACGCGGCCCGAGATCCGGATCGATCTCGTCGTCGTCGCGAATCACGATCTCTTTTTGGTTGCAGCGAGCGATGATCGACTTGAGATCCTCACGCGCCGGCGGATCGGCGTCGTAGTAACTGAGTTTGCCGATCGAGAACGGTTGCCATTCATCTGCTTCACCGTTCTCCGCGACGGTCGCTTTGCTGACCACTTTGTACGAATACTCGCCACCGTTTTCGTCGATGAGGATGCGCACTTCGCGTATCTCGTCATCACGCAGCGCGAGCGGGGCGAGAAAGAACGCGTCGCGAATTTCCAGCGATCGCTCCCCGCCGCGTTTCTCGACCGCGGCCCGCGCCATTTCCAGATAAGCCGTGCCGGGCATCACGGCAGCTCCGACGATGCGATGATCGTCGAGCACCCAATGTTCGGTGACGCTGAAATCGGTTGCGTAGATATCTTCGCCACTGCCGTTGGAGATCTCGCGGTGCAACAGCGGGTGGCCGTTTTGGTGGTGACCGTTGCCGTTGCTGGCTGGATTGCTGCGCACGGGCTTGCGCTCCGGCAGTTTCTTATTCGCAGCCTGTTCGGCTGATTTGACGAGCATGCCGACTGACTGCCACGCGTCCCAATTGATCGAAATCGCGGTGCCGCCATTCGTCGCGCGCTTGTAGTGTGCGAACGCATCGAGGTAGGCGTTGGCAGCGCAGTAATCTACGTTGCCGAAGCCGCCAAGGATCGCAGCGCGTGACGAACACATGATGAAGAAATCGAGTGGCGCGTCGTGCAACACGCTATCGAGCACGCGGGTTCCAGTGACTTTCGGCGCGAGCACACCCGCAGCCATCGCGGGCGTCTTGATTTGAACGATGCCGGCGCCCGGAACTCCAGCCGCATGAACGACGCCGTTGATCTCACCGAAGCGCTCACGTGCCTGTTGGACCACGTCCGTCATCTGCTCTTCGTTCGTAACGTCCGCGGCCGCGAGTAGCACCTCACCGCCAGCATCCTCGATTGCTCTAATCTTCCCGTGGTCCGCCGGCAAAGGCGTGCGGCCAACGAGCACGAGTCGCGCATTAACGGTCTGCGCGAGATATTGCGCAAACTCAAGTCCGATACCGCCCATCCCGCCGGTGATAAGGTAGACACCGCGATCTTTCAACTTCACCAGCGCCTCATCTGCCGCATCGATCTGGATCTGTTCGAAGTCCTGCACCCAACGATGCCGCCCGCGATAAGCAACGACTCTGTCTACGCTCGCGCTCGCAATCTCCGTTAACAGATCCTCAACCAATCGTTGCCGTCGCGCAGTCCCCGCATCAGGCAGCACCACATCAACACTGCGGCACAGAATGTTCTGATACTCCTGCGAGATCACACGGCACGGACCGAGCAACGTCGCCTTCTCGGGACACAGCTCTTCTTCGCCTACGACCTCTTGCAGATTATTCGAAACGACACAGATGTTGAGCTTCTCTTCAACGTGCACATCAGCGGGCGTCAACGTCAGCAACTGATCGCCGAGCGCCTGCGCGAGAAACAGCAGACTATAAAACCCACGCGCCTGCGACTCATCTAAATCGAAGACTTGCCCTTCCGGTGTTACATTCCACAGGTGCACGATCGTCTGCGGCGTCTCACTGATCGCCCCGATCTCTTTAAACAACGCATCGTAGTCAGGACGCGAATCGGCTTTAACCGCGTAACTATTAACCCCGATCTTTTTAAATCCCTCTCCGCTATGTACCGCTATAACCTCGTGGCCCAACTTCTCCAGCCGTTCACTCAACTGCTCACCAACACCACACTCATCAACAAAGATCAGCCACCTTCGTTTCGTATCGCATGTTCCAACAGGCTTCTCCGATCTCCGCCACGACGGCGCATAGAACCAATTGCCAACCTCGGGATCCTTTCGCAACGGATTCCTTACCGAGTGGCCCGCCTGCGCCTCAACCCAATACCGCTGCCGCTCAAACGGATACGTCGGCAACGAAATCCTGCGCCTTCGCTCACCACCGGAAAACTGCTCCCAATCGACACTCACATTCGCGAGCCACATCCGCCCGAGCGTCGTCAACATCGACGCCTCATCCGGCTCCTGCTCGTCCGCGCGCCGCAACGAATTAAGCACGACCTGCGCAGCGCCGCGCTGCGGATGATGCCGCGAAAGCACAGTCAACGTGTTGCCTGGTCCAACTTCCAGCAACAACCTTTCAGGATTGCTAAAGATCTCGCTGATGCCATCGTTGAAAAGCACTGCCTGACGAATGTGCCGTGCGTAATAACCCGGATCAGTCGCCTCTTCGGCCTTGATCCAAGCTCCCGTGACGTTCGAGAGGTACGGCATCGACGGCGCACTCAGCTTCGCCTTCGAAACCGCTTCGATAAACGG
>JADMIO011367254.1_pt1 | contig 15647 bp, 14 predicted proteins | sample 8958161 | NCBI WGS metagenome assembly JADMIO01 (sample SAMN16585339, study PRJNA669376) | soil metagenome | isolation source: Crop rotation soil | place: USA: Cullars Rotation, Alabama | collected 2011
GGTCCTGCGTCGTAAACCAGTGCGATAAATAAACGATCACCCCCGGGAAAAATCCCGCCTCGGCCGCGCCCAATAAAAATCGCGCGCCGTACAGTTGATGCGCGCTGTGCACAAACGCGGTCAGCGTGGTCAGCGCGCCCCAAGCAATCAATGTCAGCGACAACAGCCAGCGCGCACTCCAGCGTTCGACCAGCAAGGCGCCCGGAACTTGCAGCGCAAAATAGCCGATGAAGAAAATTCCGCTGGCCGTGCCGAAGACCGAGTCGTCCAGGCCAAGGTCGCCTTTCATTCCAAGCGCGGCGTACGCGATGTTCGTGCGATCAAGATAATTCGCGACGTAAAGCAGGAAAAGGAACGGCAACAGCCGCCACGCGATCCGAGTCCGCGCGCTTTCGCCAGTATTTGCCTGTATCGATGTCATCGTCTTACGCAGCATGTAAAGATTCGTGGCTAAAATCCACCCCGTTTGATATAACGAGGCGCAGTCCCCCAATGTGGGAGGGGCCTTAGCGCCCCGACTCCCTTGAGTTCGAATACATTATCTACTACATCGAAGAAAATCCTGTCGCGAAGCAGCTTGTTGCGACTCCGGACGAATCGGATGCGAGCAGCGCCGCGCGAAGAGATCTTGTGACCAACCCGTGGCCGTGGCTGTTTCACTAGCTGAGAAGTCGGGGCACTGAGGCCCCTCCCACATTATAATCAGACCATTGGTCGGAAGCGGCCGACGACTTCCTGCAACCGGCCGGTGATTTGGCCTAACGAGCAAACTTCGGCCGCCTCGAGCAACGCCGGGAAACAGTTGTCTCCCTTTTCCACCACCTTCACCAGCTTATCGAGCGCGACTTTCGCTTTTCCTGCGTTTTTCTTTTTGAATTTGGCCAGGCGATCGACCTGCAATTTCTGTTTTGCCCGCGAGGTGCGGGCCAGCTCGATCTCGGGCATTTCATCAGCGCCGTTTCGGTAGCGGTTCAACCCCACAATCGGCCGGGTGCCGTCGTAGATTTGCTGTTCGTAACGGTGGGCCGCGTTCTGAATTTGACTGCGTTGGTAGCGATTCTCTACCGCCCCCATCACTCCGCCTAACGATTCGATCTCCCGGAACTCGTTGAGAATCGCCGTCTCCACCGCGCGTTCGACTGCTTTCATCCCGGGCGATCCGGTCAGCATGTTCATCGTATGTTTGAAGATGCCGGATTCTTCGAGCAGGATCGCCTGGCCGTGCGCTGCGAGACGGATCCATTCTTCGCTCGGGGTGGTGAACGGTTCGTCTGCGCTGTTCGAATGACACGAATTCGTCCCATTCATGTAAGCCAGCATTAATTCCGCCGCGGTGCGGGTGAGATTATTTTTGAACTCCGCCGCAATCAGCGATCGGCCGCTGGTCTGGGTGTGCAGCTTGAACATCTGCGCGCGCGGGCCCGCGCCAAAAACTTCTCGCATTCCGATGGCCCAGATTTTTCGAGATACGCGAGACAGCGCGATGTATTCGGCGTCGAGTCCGCAATCGAGAAAAAACGACAGCCTCGGACCAAACACGTTCACGTCGGCTCCGCGCGCCATCAACATTTCGACATACGCGAATCCATTCGAAAGTGTGTAAGCGGCCTGTTGCACCGGTGTCGATCCCGCTTCGCCGATGTGATAACCGCTGATTGAGACCGGATACCAACGCGGCATGTTTTTGCTCGTCCACTCGATCATGTCCAAGAGGAACCGCAACGACGCCTCGATCGGGAAAATCGTTTCGTTCTGGGCCTGAACTTCCTTGAAAATGTCGGCCTGGATCGTGCCGCGCAGATTCGGAACGACGCCCGGACCGAAGCGCCGTTTCGCCGCGGCAATGTACATCGCCATAATGATCGGCGCCGGGCCGCTGATCGTCATGGACGCCGAAAAATCCGGCGAGCCCACTTCGAATCCGTCGTAGAGCCGGACCATGTCCTCGACGGTGTCGACCGCGACTCCGCCTTCCCCGATTTTTCCGAACACGCCGTCCGCATCCGAATCGATTCCGTAAAGCGTCGGACCGTCGAACGCGGTGCTGAGACGTTTGGAGCGTTGATGCGCGCTCAAGAAATGAAATCGTTTGTTCGTGTCCTCGGCCAGCATCAGGCCCGAAAATAACCGGGTCGGTTCTTCCGGCGGCCTTGCGCCATTTTTCTTGCCATTGGACCCGTTGGGCTTCTCCGCCTGTCCGGCTCGGACTTTAAAGCTGCCTTCGTCAATGTTCTTCAACGGCTCCAGGTACATCTCCCGATAGGCGCCGTTCAAAAACGGGAACTCGCCGGGCAATCCATCGCCAAACAGGTATCGAGCGATTTCCCCCGGCTCATCGAGCTCAGGCAAGGCCAGCCGCGGCAACGGCAATCCGGTCGGCGTTTTCGAAACCGGAATCTCGGACTTGATCTTGGTCCAACGATCGACCACCTGCCGGGCGAATTGGGGGTCGGTTCGCGCCCGCTGCACCTGCTCCAGGACGAACTTTTCCCTTTTCTCGACGGCTTCAACGACTGCTCCGAGCTTGCTCATAAAAGACTCCTCTCACTCTAGCGGCGCTCCAGGAGCGCCGTTTTTCATTTAGTCGGCGGGCATAGACCGCCACTACAATTTCTTATTAGTAATTAATTCGAAAAGTTCATCTACGCCATGATCGCGATGGCGTTTTGCAACGGTCGCCACGATTTGCTGACGACGCTTGTTTTGGGTCAGCCGATGTTCGATTTCCGAAAGAGCGGCTTTCGCGCGTTCGAGATCGGTCTTGTTCACCACCACGATGTCGGCGACATCGAGCATCACAATCTTTTGCAATTGCAGGCGCGCGCCGTAATCGGGATTCATTACCAAAATCGTTTGGTCGACAAGCTGATTGCGAAACGGCAACGCTTCCTGGCCGGTGCCGACTGTTTCGATAATCACGTAGTCAAACCCGGAATGGGCCAGCAAATTCAAACAACTCTCCGTCGCCGGCGATAAACCGCCGGCCTGCCCGCGCGTCGCCATGCTCCGCATGAACACACGATCGTCCTGCGAATTGATCATCGTGGCGCGATCGCCCAACAACGCCCCTTCGCCGATCACACTCGGATCGTGCGACAAAATGGCGATACGTGACCGCGAATGGTGATTCAAGAAGCGCAAGACAAGCTCGTCAATCAATGTGGTCTTCCCTGCCCCACCCGGACCGGTGAATCCGATTACGGTTGTTCGATTTTTGATTTTCGATGGCTGATGTTTCTGACCTGATTTCGACGTTGGGCGTTTGCCGCTTTGAAACGCATCTTCGATTGCCGTCAACTTGTGTGCGAGCGCCTGATCCGGGGATTTCGGCTTCATCCTCTGGGCGCGGGATTTGCCGTAATGTTTCCTCACATAATCGGCCATCTCGGTGAGCGATGTTCCGGCGAAAAAAATCTGGTCAACGCCTTTCTGCTTCATCTCTCGGGCATCGTCATGCGTGATCGTGCCGCCACCGCCGCCGAAAACTTTAATGTCGCTCGCGCCCTCGCGCTTCAATTGCCTAACGACCTCGGCGAAAAACTCGATGTGCCCGCCGTTGTAACTGGAAATACCAACCGCCGCCACGTCCTCCTGGATCGCGGCGCGCACGATGTCGCCGACGTAACGATGAAACCCGAGATAAACCACCTCGATCCCGTGCCGGATGAACTCGAGGTTGATCGTGTTGATCGCGCTGTCGTGTCCGTCACAAATCGGGACCGCGGTTAAAACTCGGATTGGTGCTGCCATCGGAAGAAATTTAACGATTTAGTGAGTTAACGAATTAACGATTGCAATCGCTAAATCACTAACTCATTAAATCACTAAATGGAAAATCGGCCGAATTTCACTGGAAAAGTTATCCTGACCGCCGGCCTGGTGGCCGGCATACTCGATATTACGTCCGCATTTGTGATCGCGGGAATCAAAGGGACGGGATCGATTCGGATGTTGCAAGGGATCGCCAGCGGCTTGCTGGGTGCGCGATCGTTCGAAGGAGGATTGCTGACGGCAGGATTGGGGCTCACCATCCACTTCTTTATCGCATTTACGGCAGCGGCGTTGTTTTACCTGGCCAGCCGGAACTTCAGCTTTCTAACCGAACATGCAATTGTCTCGGGATTTCTTTACGGAATCGCGGTTTACCTATTTATGTATTGGATTGTGATCCGCCTCGTTTTTCCAAATGCGCATCCTTCGTTGTCCCGGGACGTGACTGCCGTTCTCGTGCACATGTTTTTAATCGGATTGCCGATCGCGCTGGTGGTCCGTCATTTTTCCAAACCATCATCTGAACCATAAATGAACGACCCTTTTAATTTCGGCGGCAAAATTGTCCTCGTGACCGGGAGCTCGCGCGGCATCGGCGCGGAAATGATCAAAGCTTTCGGAACGCGCGGAGCGAAATGCGTGGTGAATTATTTCACCGACCCGCAGGGCCAAAACAAAGCCGATGCCGAGAGTGTGGCTAAAGGACTAAAGGACCCCTTGCTCGTCGACTGCGACGTGACCAAGCCGGACCAGGTCGAAGCGATGATGAAACAGATTCAGGAGAAATGCGGCGGTCTGGACATTCTTATTAACAACTCTGGAATTATTCGCGATCGCACGATCAAGAAAATGACGCTGGAAGAGTTCGAGAGCATCATCCGCGTAAATCTGACCGGCACATTTAATGTGATCCAAAAAGCGATGCCGGTTCTGCGAAACGGCGGCCGGGTGATCAATCTGTCGTCAGTCAGCGGACAGATGGGTCTGTTCGGACAGGCGAACTATTCCTCCAGCAAAGCGGCCATCATTGCGTTGACCAAAGTCTCAGCTCGCGAACTTTCCCGGCAAAACATCACGGTGAACGCAATTGCTCCCGGCTTCATCGACGTCGGGATGAGCAAAGGAATGCCCGACGAAGTCACCGAGAACTTCAAAAAACAAATTCCGCTCGGCCGGCTGGGCGACGTTCAGGAAATTGTCGACGCCGCATTGTTCCTCGCCTCGCCGATGGCGAGCTACATCACCGGCCACGTGCTGAACGTAAACGGCGGCTATTACATGGGGTAGTTGTCGCCGCGGCTCGGCGTCGCAAAGCGACGCAGCTACACTATTTCAGCGATGCAATGTCGATCACGAACCGGTATTTTACGTCGCTACGCAGCATTCGTTCGTAAGCTTCATTGATGTAATCCATCTTGATCTTCTCGATGTCGCAGGTGATGCCGTGGTCGGCACAGAAATCGAGCATCTCCTGGGTCTCGGCGATTCCGCCGATCAATGAGCCGGCGAGACTGCGCCGCCACCGGATGACGCTAAACGCATCGACCGGAATCGGATCCGGCGACGCCCCGACAAGGCAAAGTGTGCCATCGCGCTTCAGCAAATTGAGATAAGCATTCATGTCGTGTTTCGCCGAAACGGTGTCGACGATGAAATCGCAAGTTAACGCGTGCTTGTTCATCGCGTCTTCGTCCTTTGAGATAACGACTTCATGCGCGCCGAGTTTTTTGGCGTCGGCGGTCTTGTTCGCTGAAGTCGTGAACAAAATTACCTGCGCGCCGAAGGCATTAGCGAATTTCACCGCCATGTGACCGAGCCCGCCCAAACCGACAACGCCAACGGTATGACCTTTTCCAACTTTCCAATGTCGCAGCGGTGAATAAGTGGTGATGCCAGCGCATAAGAGAGGCGCGGTCGCCGCCTGATCGACTCCGTCCCGCACGCGCAGGACGAAATTCTCATCGACGACAATACTCGTTGAATATCCGCCGCAGGTAACGCCGCCGGTATGCTCGTCCGGGCTGTTGTAAGTGAACACGACGTCCTGACAGAATTGCTCGAGATTTTCGTGGCAGCTGTGGCAATCACGACAGGCATCGACCATGCAACCGACGGCGGCGAGATCGCCTTCTTTGAATTTTTTTACATCGCGCCCCACCGCCACCACGCGGCCGAGAATTTCATGACCGGGAACGCAGGGATAGGTCGTTCCACCCCATTCGCCGCGCGCGGTGTGAATGTCGGAATGGCAAACCCCGCAGAACAAAATGTCGATCTTGACGTCGTTAGGTAAAACGTCACGGCGAACGAATGAGAACGGCTCGAGCGGCGATTTCGCCGAAGGGGCCGCGTAGGCTTTTGTTTTCGCAGTCATATGATTGTCTCGCAACTTACGCCGCGAATTGCTCGAGGCGAAAATTTTTAGTCGAGAGTCTGAACCAACAGCCAGACCCCGGCCGACAACACCGCGGCAAAGCACGACAGCACTAAAGCGGCGCGCCGCGATTGGCGGACTTTGAATTCCGGCCGTGGAATATCGTCATGAATGTGGCTGCCCTCGTAAAGTTTCATTAAAACGAAGGCCACCACGAAACCGACCGCGGCCCATTTTAGGCAACCCAGAATGAGTGCGAGCATTCCATACTTAGTGTAACGCCAGGCGAACAAAGTTCAATTTCCAGCGCGTCAGTTTTCGCCCGGCATCTCCCTTGTCACTGGTCACTTGCCACTTTTCTTCAGCGGCCTCCCTGCACGCTGAGTTGACTCGTCGGCTCCCGCCAACTCGCCCGCTACCCTCGCGGGTTTGACCATCTACTCAACGGCCTCCCTGCACGCTGAGTTCCCAGCGATAACCGTCCGGATCGTGAAACCAAAGGCCCATGTTCTTCGAACCCTCCGCCTCGGGCCCGATTTCGTGCCCTGGATCTTCAATGTTCACCTTGTGCTTTTTCAAATGGGCCAGCGCTTTCCGTAATGTCGCCATATTCGGAAGGTGAAATGACATGTGGTCGATCGTTTTCGGTGACGGTTTTCCTTTAAAGAGCGCAATCGTCACATTGTCGTTGCCAATCGCAATTCCGCTGTCGAATTCAAATTGTTTTCGCAGTCCGAGCGCGCGTTGAAACCAGTCCGCGCTCTTCCTCGGATTGCGCACGGCCAATCCAAAATGACCGACAACTCCCAGCTTGAATGGAACCTTTACTTTCATATTTCAAATCCCCCCAATCCTGCCAAAAGAGAACGCATCCAGATATGGTCGCGTTGGCATTAATTTTGTGCGCAGCGATTGCCGTCTTCGGGGTGATCGTGATTGTTAAACCGGCCCTGGCGCACGATTTAACCCGGCTCTTCGCTGACAAAACCGGAATGTGGATCGCAACTGCGATCCGGGCCGTGCTCGGTCTCGGCCTCCTCGCCGGCGCGAGCGAATCGAAAGCCCCGGCCTTACTTCAAACACTCGGATTGCTCATCCTGATCGTGGCGATCGTAATGCCGATTCTCGGGTTGGAGCGTCATCGCCGAATGATCGATTGGTGGCTGACCCGATCACGAACGGCGGAAATGCTTTGCGGCGCCGCGGCGTTCGTTTTCGGTATCGGATTGAGCTACCTGATTATCTAAAAACAGGGCTTTTTCGAGGCAAACCGCGAGCATGGGAAATGCTCTTTCAACATGCATGCCTCTTGAACTCATCTCCACCAAGCCGGCAAAACGCGAATCGCGCCCGGCGCCAATCACCCCCGACTTCGGATCCGTTTACTCTGTCGCTGAAATCAACGCTTACATCGCCATTCGCGATCAGTTGCTCGACGAAGCGGAAAAGCTTCACACGACCGAGAAGGTCGCCAGCACCGCACTGGCCAATGATTTTGTCGAAGGTTGTTTAAAGCCGGCGCGTTCGCCATACGACGCGCAATGCCTGCCTGAACCAGACGCAATTCGCGAACGCCAGCGATGTGAAGCAATCCGGGAACGGCTAACCGAACTCCGCAGTTCTGCGGATTAATCCGTCGCCCACAACATCGCGACGCTCGTCGTGAGACTGCCGCCCATGTTGAAAGTCAGATAACGCTTCGCGTTGGGAATCTGTCGCGCACCGGCCTGACCGGTCAGATGTTGATACGCCTCAACGACCTGCCGAACGCCCGTCGCGCCGACCGGATGGCCGTCGCCGATTAAGCCGCCGCCCGGATTCACTGGAATCTCGAACGCAAACTTGCCCTTCATCTTTTCGTTGCGGACCTGAGGCAGCGCGGTTGCTCCGCTTTTCGCGAGCTCGGCGCCTTTACCCGGTTCGGTGAGTCCGAGAATCTCGTAAACCACGACCTCAGTGACGGAGAAACAATCGTGCACGTCCGCGCCGTGAATGTCGCGCGGCTTCAAGTTCGCCATTCCGAAAGCCCGTTCGGCCGCTTTTCGCGCGATCGAAAACGTCGGCGCGTCTTTTTTATCGAGGGGCAAATAATCTGTCGCGTGGCCGAAACCCATCAGTCGCGGCGTTTTCTTTTTGTCGCGACCGATCTTGTCCAAATATTTGCCGGACACGAGCACCAAGCCGGCTGAGCCGTCGGTGATTTGCGAACAATCCGAAACCTTCAGCGGCGGCGCCACGCTCGGATTTTTGTCCGAGACCTGTGACGCGCAATCGAGAGTGAGATCGGCGTCGCGCATTTGCGCCAGCGGATTCAATTTCGCGTGCGCATAATTTTTCCACGCGACTGTCGCCAGGTCCGATTCCTTGGCGCCGTATTTATCGATGTAAATCTGCGCGATCTTTCCGAAAAGTTTCGGAAACATGAAATCGCCGTATTCCGGCTTTTCGTTGTGATAATCGGCCGCCGCGCCAAGCACATCGGAACCGTCCAGAGACGACATTGTCTTTTGCTGTTCGGCGCCGACGACCAAAACCGCGTCGTAAAGTCCGCCCATGATCCATTGCGCGCCGAGCAGAACTGAAAGCGCCCCGGAAGCGCAGGCCGCTTCGGTATGCATCGTCGGAATGCCACGCAGTTTTTCGTCGATCTCCGGAATGAACGCGCCGAGTTGAAGTTGTTTGGTGAACTGGCCGGCGTTGAAATTGCCGACTGCGCCCGCCTGAATTTCGCCCGGATCGATCTTCGCGTCCTCGAGCGCCTTTTTGCCGGCTTCCGTGATCAAATGCCGGATGGTTTTGCCCTCTTTTTTGAGATTACGTTTAAAGTCAGTCCGCGCGCCGCCGAGAATATAAACTGGTTCCATAAAACGTGTTAGTTAGGACCAGTAATCTAGCGAAATACCGGGCTTGAGCAACGCGCGCTATTGCGCGCGCAGCGCGATCATTGGGTCGATTCGGGTCGCGCGCAGAGCAGGCACATAGGTAGCCAGTAGCGCCACTCCCAGCAATACGACCGCAATGCTGAGGAACGTCACCGGGTCGGTGGCGCTGATTCCAAACAGCAAACTGGTCATCACGCGGGTCAGAACGAACGCGACGGCCAATCCGCAGGCCAATCCTGTCCCAACCAGCTTCAGTCCCTGCTTCACCGTCATTATCAATACGTCAGAGCGTTTGGCGCCAAGCGCGATGCGAATGCCGATCTCGCGGGTTTGCTGCGCGACCGCGTAACTCATCACGCCGTAAATGCCGACCGCGGCAAGGACCAGCGCGAGTCCGGCAAAGATCGCGAGCAAGAGCATGCTGAAACGCTGCCGGGCAACTGCGCCGGCCACGATATGCTCCATCGAATCGATGTTTGACACCGGTTGATCTTTGTCGACCGACCAGATCGCGGCGCGCACCGATGAAGCAAGACTCAACGGATCGACACCTGTTCGAACAACCAGCGCATTCGGCATCAGGCTTTGGAGTTGCCGATAATTCAAATACATCTGCATCTTCGGTTCGGCGATGAAGTCGTTTTGCCGCACGTCTTTCACAACACCGATAACCGTGCGCCATGGAGTGTCCGCCGTCGTGGCGCCTGACTTGAGCCGTTTGCCGATTGGGTCCTGGTTGGGCCAGTAATATTTTGCGGTTTTCTCGCTGATCACGACGGCCAGAGTTGAGTTGAGCGTGTCTTGCTCGTTGAAATCGCGGCCGCGCACCAGCGGAATGCCCATGGTGCTAAAATAGCCCGGACCGACCGCGCGATAGATCACATCCGGCCACTGATCCGTGGGCGGATCAGGTATGCCTTCCACTCCTATTCCCATCGAATCGCCGTTGTAGGTGAACGGCAGATTGCCGGCGACTGCCACCGATTGCACTCCGGGCAATGCTTGAATTCGCCGCACCACTTCGTCCAAAAATGGCGTCCGGCGCGAATTTTCAGCGTATTTCAGTTCGGAAAGATCGATGTTGAGCGCAAGTAAATGATCCGCGCGAAATCCGGGATCGAGATTGCGCAAATGCAGGAAACTGTTGATCAACAACCCGGCGCCGATCAGCAGAATAAACGAGACCGCGACTTCGGCGACAACCAGCGCGCTGCGTAATCGTTTACCGCGTCCGCTCGCTCCGGAATCGCGCCCACCTTCCTTCAGCGTGTCGTTCAAATTGAAGTGCGACGCCTGGCTTGCCGGGGCGAGGCCGAAGATGAGTCCCGTCACAATCGCGACGACGACCGTAAACAACAGCACTTTGCCGTCGATTGGGATTATTTCGGGGTGAGCCAAATCGGCCGGGATGAATTGCGTCAAAACCCGAAGGCCGCCATAGGCGAGAGCGAGACCCACGCCGCCACCAAGCAACGAAAGCAATACGCTTTCGGCCAGAAGCTGTTTTGTCAGGCGAGCGCGGTCCGCGCCGAGCGCCAGTCGAAGCGCGATTTCTTTTTGCCGCACCGCCGCCCGCGCCAGCAACAAGTTGGCAACGTTCGCGCAAGCGATCAGTAACACGAAGGCAACCGCCCCCAGCAGAATCAGCAGCGCTGATTTCATGTCGCCTACGATCTCTTCATGCAACGGATTAACCACCGCGCCAATCCGCACGTTGTATCTCGGATATTCCTGCGCCAGACGGGCCGCGATTGTTTCCATTTCGCTCCGCGCCGTTTGCAAAGTGACCCCCGGTTTCATGCGGCCGATCACTTCCAGGAAATGGTCGCCGCGATTGCTTGCCTCCTCCGATGAAAAAGCGAGCGGCACCCATACCTGATCACGCCATTTTCCAAATGCAGGCAGGCGGACTGTCGATTTAACCACTCCGACCACGGTGTAGCTCTCATTATTCAGGGTGATCGCGCGTCCGACTACGCTTGGGTCACTGCCGAAACGGCGCCTCCACAGGCTTTCATTGAGAATCGCCACCTTCGTTCCAGCTTTGTCTTCATCAGCCACAAATGTGCGGCCAATGATTGGCGTCACGCCTAACAAATCGAAAAGATTCGCCGACACCCGCCGCCCATCGAGCCGCTCCGGTTCGCCAACGCCGGTGAGATTAAAACTACGCTCGGCGAACGCGGCCATTCCTTCGAACACCGTGGCCTGTTGTCGCCAATCCAGAAAATTGGCCGGCGACGGCGTGTTCTTGGGAAAGCCGAGATGGGTCGCGTTCTCCCAGATCATCACGAGCTGGTCGGGATTCTTGTAGGGCAAAGGCCGCAGCAAAATCGCGTTCACCACGCTGAAGATCGCGGTGTTGGCTCCGATCCCGAGCGCGAGAGCCAGGATCGCAATGGCCGTGAACGCGGGATTTTTCGCGAACATTCGCAGCGCAAAGCGTACATCCTGAATGACGTCACCGATGAAATTGCTTTTGGCCCTGCTGCCCATCGGCACCTGGTTTTGCGGAGCGCGGCGTTCCACGCGCTGGAGCTGGCGACTCAACAGCTCCCCTAGATCACTTAAAACTGCGGTCGTCGCTTCGGCTTCAGACATGCCGCGACTCACGGCTTCTTCAAATTGATCCTCGAGATGCTGCGAAAGTTCCTCAACGATCTCGTTCTCGCGCGCCGGCGCCAGGCCAAGACCGGCCAGACGCGTTCTAATCTCGTTTTTGAAATCAAGCATACTCAACTCCGGTAATGCGGCCGATGGCTTCGACAAAATCACGCCAGCCTTCTCGCTGCGCGGCCAACACTCGTTTCCCAGCTGGAGTCAGCCGGTAATACCGGCGCCGGCGTTGCCCGGCCTTTTCGATCCAGCGTCCGCGGATCCAACCGCGTTTTTCGAGGCGGTAAAGCAACGGATAAAGCGAGGCGACATTGAATCGCAACGCCCCGCGCGAGCGCAGCTCGATCAGCTGGCCAATATCGTAACCGTGGCGGGGCCGGTCCTCGACCAAAGAGAGGATCAGCAATTCGGCGCTGCCTTTTTTTAGTTCGCGATCAAGCTGTGATGAAGCCATATGTGTTGTAACAACATATGGGATCGCACAACCCAATTGATTGTCAAAAAACGTTCGATCAGCCGCCGAAGGCGTTGATCCCGGTCACGTCCCGGCCGATCACCAGAAGATGAACGTCCGGCGTTCCTTCATAGGTGTTCACGCTTTCCAGGTTCATCATGTGTCGAATCGGCGAATATTTATCGGTAATTCCGGCCGCGCCCAAAATGTCTCGGGCTTTCCGGGCGCATTCCATCGCCATCCAGGCATTGTTGCGTTTGGCCAACGAAATTTGCTCCGGTCGCGCGCTCCCCGCTTCCATCATTCGCGTGAGCCGCAATGCCAGCAATTGCGCCTTGGTGATTTCGCTCACCATCCAAACCAGTTTTTCCTGCACTAACTGAAAACTTCCGATGGGCTGATTGAATTGCTTTCGCGATTTCGAATAAGCGAGCGCCGTCTCATAACAATCAATCGCCGCGCCGATCACGCCCCAGGTGATGCTGGTCCGCGCTTGAGACAAACAAGTTAGCGGCGCGCGCAATCCAATCGCTTTCGGCAAACGATTCCCGATCGGGATGCGACAGTTTTCAAACCAGCATTCCGATGTGCGCGACATGCGCAGGCTGAATTTTCCTTCAATGTCCTGGGCGCGAAATCCCGGTGCATCTTTCTCGACAATAAATCCGCCCACCTTCCCGTCGTCGTCCTTAGCCCAGACCACTTTCACATCCGCGATCGACGCATTGCCAATCCAACATTTGCTCCCGTTCAAAGTGTAATGATCGCCATCTCGCTTGGCGCGCGTTTCCATTCCGCCGGGATCGGATCCATGTCCATGTTCGGTCAACGCAAAACAGCCGATCGTTTTGCCCGAGACCAAACCCGGGAGCCAGCGCTTCTGTTGTTCCGGCGTTCCAAACGAATGAATTGCGTGAACCGCCAGGGCGCCCTGGACCGAAGCGAGCGAACGCAGTCCCGAGTCGCCGCGTTCCAACTCCTGCATCATCAATCCGAACGCGGTGTAACTCACTCCCGCGCAGCTGTGTTCTTTTAAATACGGCGCAAAAAATCCCAGCTCACCCATTCGAGGGATCAGTTTTTCCGGGAATTTTCCTGCGCGATGCGCCGGCACAATTTCAGGCATCGCTTCTTCCTGCACAAAACGCCGGGCCCGATCACGCGCCGCGCGCTCCTCGTCGGTGAGCAATTGTTCGATGTTAAAATAATCCAGCGAGGTCATGTGAAGTGCAGCGCAGTGAACTCGACAGTATTACGCCCGTTTTTCCAATCAATAAGATCGAAGATCGGAGTAATTGTAGCGGCGCTTGTTCTCAAGCACCGAACTAATAAACTGGCGCTTGAGACAAGCGCCTCTACAACCTCATCGTTAGTCACCGCCCGCACTCGCGGCGCACGCGGTGCCGCGCGACCAGGCCAAGCGGGCGGTAGCAATAGACCAGCGACGATCTTTATACTATATATATAGTACACCGCCGAAGCAGGAACTGGCGGACTAACATTGATTTTTTCGCACTGGGACCCGAACCATGACACAGCCACAATCTTACGCCCCTACCGCACGCGAGCAGAAGTTTCTCGAGAGCGTCGAAGAAGGCCGCTATGAGCGGCAAATCATCAGTGGGCTCGGCCCCTTCTTCCACGAGAAGGCGCCGGAGGACATGCTCAACTTCTACTCCAAGGACGAGGTGACAAACCTCAAAGTGCTCAAGGGTACCGAGCGTGACGTTGAATCCCGAATGCCGGTGAAGATCACGCGCCATTACTACGAACTGGCCAGAACCAGCGCCGCCATTCAGCGCATCGTCAAGGCCGACCCCGCCGAGACATTGGATCTAGCGGGCTCGGAGGATCCCGGCAACCAGATGGACTACAGCCCCGTCGAGGGCCTGCTGCACAAGTACGAGATGGGACTCATGTATGTCGTGTCGACCTGCTCGGCCCATTGCCGCTTCTGCTATCGCGAAGAATTGATCGCCCGCAAGCAGATCAAGCGAAAGGACGGCACCATCGCGAAGAAGGGTCTTGCGATGATTCCCGAGATTATCCCCTACATCAAACAGCACAACGCGGCCGTGGCGAAGAACGGCGGCGTGCACCCCGAAAGCGGACGCGAGAAACTGCGCGAGATCCTGCTTTCGGGCGGCGACCCGATGGTGATGAACAATTCAAAAATCGCCGCCTGGCTCGGCGCGCTGGCCGAAGCCGGTGTCGAATCGATCCGCATCGGCACCAAGGAGATGGCGTTCTATCCGCAGCGCTTCGACCGCACCTTCCTGTCAATGCTCGATCGGTTCCACGAGACCTACCCGCAGGTCGGCCTGCACATGATGTTGCACTTCGAGCACCCCGACGAGTTCCTCGCCAAGGATGCGGAAGGAAACTACATCGAGGATGCGCAAGGCTTTAAGCAATGGGTCCCCGCGACCCACGACGGGATGCGAGGCTTGGCCGCGCGCGGCTGGCTCTCCGTGGAAAACCAGGCGCCGATCATCAAGGGCATCAACGATGACCCGGACGCTCTCCGCATTTTGCAGCGCGAGTTCGTGCGTGCCGGCGGTCATAACCACTACTTCTTCTGCGGGCGCGACATCATCGCCTACAAACAGTTCAACGTTCCGATCGAGACCGCGTGGAATATTCTCAACGAGTCGCAAAAGGGATTGTCGGGCGTCGAGACGCACGCGCGGCTTTCCATCACGCATTACAAAGGCAAGACCGAAGTTGCGGCGGTCACCAACGAGGGGATACCGGGACTCGCGGGCAGCGAGAATGGCGTCTTGATCTTCAAGATTCTTCGCAACGCCGGCAGCGCCCCCGATCGCGGCAAGGTCTGCATCGTCGGCCGCAACCCGAAGGCGCTTTGGTTCGACGATTACGAGGACCGCGTTCTGTTCGACGAGGCCGGCTTGTACGACTACGCGCGGGTGGCGGCTCCCGGACAGGCCCCGGTTCGCGCCACTGCTCTTCAAGCCGCGGCGGCGGATCGCGCCTCTCTTCTAGTAGGCGCCGAATGATTGACAAGCGGGTGGCCAGCGCGGCCGAGGCCGTTTCCGATATTTTCGATGGCGCCACCATCATGTTCGGTGGTTTCGGCGAAGCGGGCAGTCCAATCGAGCTTATCCACGCGTTGATCGACCAGGGCGCCACGAATCTGACGATGATCAGCAATAACTGCGGTAGCGGTCAGGTCGGGCTCGCGGCGCTGCTCAAGGCGGGCCGCGTTTCCAAGGTCATCTGTTCGTTTCCTCGCACCGCCAACTCGACCGTCTTCCCCGAGCTCTACCGAAGCGGGCGCACGAAATTGGAATTGGTTCCGCAGGGAACGCTCGCGGAGCGCATCCGCGCCGGCGGAGCTGGAATCCCGGCGTTCTACACGCCGTCCGCGGTGGGAACGCCACTGGCGGAAGGCAAGGAATCTCGGGAATTCGGCGGCAGAAAATATCTGCTTGAGCACGGCCTCCGCGCGGACTTCTCGTTCATCAAGGGGCGGGTCGCCGACACCCACGGCAACATCCTTTATAATAAGACGGCGCGAAACTTCGGCCCG
>JADMIO011398695.1_pt1 | contig 15643 bp, 10 predicted proteins | sample 8958161 | NCBI WGS metagenome assembly JADMIO01 (sample SAMN16585339, study PRJNA669376) | soil metagenome | isolation source: Crop rotation soil | place: USA: Cullars Rotation, Alabama | collected 2011
AGGGCGCGTGCGAGCGGATCGCCCTCGTGCAGAAGCTTGCGCGAGCGGTCGCATTCGAACGCCATGAGGCTGCGCCACCGGTCGTCGACGCGCTGCTCGGCGATCTGCCGCTCTTCGACGCCGAAACGCGCGAGGTCCTCCTGCGGGATGTAGACGCGGTCCTTGCGCCAGTCGACCTCGACATCCTGCCAGAAGTTGATCTGCTGCAGCGCCGAGCAAATGGCATCGGATTGGCCACGCGAATAGCCGGTGCCGTGGCCGGTCTGCTCGAACACGTGCAGCACGAGCCGGCCGACCGGTTCGGCGGAGCGGCGCGAGTAATCGAGCAGCTCGGCATAGGTCGCGTAACGCTTCTTCACCACGTCCTGCTTGAACGCGTCGATGAGATCGGCGAGCAACGCCGTGGGCAACTCGTATTCACGGACGGCGGCGGCGATGCGCGCGAACTCGGGCTCGGGCTCGCGACGTGCATCGATGGCGGCGAGGGCGCGCAGGTAGCGATCGAGGCTCGCGAGGCGCTCCGCGTCGCTCGCCGAGCCCTCGTCGGCCACGTCGTCGGCCCCTCGCGCGAAGCCGTAAATGGCCTCGATGGGCGGCCGGACGCGCGGCGGAAGCAGCCAGGACGCGACCGGGAAATTCTCGTAGTGATCGACCGGCAAGGGTGTCGGAAGCTTTTGAATTTTCTCGATTATATCGGCGTGCCGCGGCTTCCGTGGCACGTCGGGACGAGGCGCTTTTCGGGTATAATTCAGCGACCGCGAAAGTGGCGGAATTGGTAGACGCACTGGATTTAGGTTCCAGCGCCGAAAGGCATGGGGGTTCGAGTCCCTTCTTTCGCACCAGTCTGGGGGTCAGACCCCATTCATGCGTGGCGCGTCCGTTCAGCCACCTTGGTTTCACGACATGGGGTCTGACCCCGTCCTACCCTAATAAGGAAAACTCGATGCAGCAGGCTGTCCAGAACCCGAGCGCCCTCGAGCGCAACATCACGGTGTCGATCCCCGTCGATCACCTCGAGGCGGAGATCGCGCAGCGCCTGAAGAAGCTCGCGCGCACGGTGAAGATGCAGGGCTTCCGCCCGGGGCACGTGCCGATCAAGATGGTCGAGCGCCACTACGGCTTCCAGGTGCGCCAGGAAGTGGTCACCGACGAGGTGCAGCAGCGTTTCGCCGACGCCGTGAAGGACCAGAACTATCGTGTCGCCGGCTACCCGCGCTTCCAGCCCGTGCCCGCCTCCGAGGGCGCGTCGAACGTCGAGTACACCGCCACCTTCGAGGTCTATCCGGAAGTGCAGATCGGCGACCTCACCAAGTTCGAGGTCACGCGCCCGTCGACGGAGGTCACCGACGCGGACATCGAAAAGACCGTCCTCACGCTGCGCAAGCAGCGCGCCAAGTTCAACAACGTCGATCGCGAGGCGCGCAACGGCGACCTCGTGAACGTGGATTTCGAAGGCCTCATCGCGGGCCAGCCGTTCGAGGGCAACAAGGCCGCCAACTTCACCGTGATCCTCGGTGAGGCGCGCATGCTGCCGGACTTCGAATCATCGATCGTCGGCATGAAGGCCGGCGAGACCAAGACTTTCCCGCTCACGTTCCCGCAGGACTACAACGAGGCGCTGAAGGGCAAGACGGCTGACTTCACCGTGACCGTCAACCAGGTCGCGGAGCCGGACCTCCCGCCGGTCGATGCCGAGTTCGCCAAGGCCCTGGGTGTCGCGAGCGGCGACGTGGAGCAGCTCAAGCGCGAGGTGCGCCAGAACGTCGAGAGCGAGGTCGCCAAGCGCGTGAAGAGCACCGTCAAGGAGCAGGTGATGGATGCGCTGCACCAGGCGGCCAACTTCGAAGTGCCGCGCTCGCTCCTCGAGAGCGAGATCCAGCGCATGCAGCAGCAGGCCGTCGAGGACCTGAAGCAGCGCGGCATGACGCAACAGGAGGTCACCCTGCCGCCCACGCTCTTCACCGACCGCGCGGAGCGCCGCATCAAGGTGGGCCTGGTGGTCGCCGAGCTGGTGAAGAAGAACAACCTGCAGGCCAAACCGGAGCAGGTGCGCAAGGTCATCGAGGAGCACGCGCAGAGCTTCGAGCAGCCCGAGCAGCTGGTCCGGTGGTACTACGCGGACCAGTCCCGGCTGGCGGAAGTCGAGGCGCTCGTAATGGAGGACAACGTCGTAGAATGGGCGCTGGGAGAAATGGGCGTCGTCGACGAGAAAATGACCTTCGACGACCTGATGGGAACGAAGAAAGGCTGACCATGGCGGGATTCATCACGCACGAGCGGGACGAGGACATGGAAGAACCGAGCGGACTGGGCCTGATCCCGATGGTGATCGAGCAGTCCGGCCGTGGCGAGCGCGCCTACGACATCTACTCGCGCCTGCTCAAGGAACGCATCATCTTCCTGGTGGGGCCGATCAACGACGCCATGGCCAACCTGGTCGTGGCGCAGCTGCTCTTCCTCGAGAGCGAGAACCCGGACAAGGACATCCACCTGTACATCAACTCGCCGGGCGGCAGCGTCTCGGCCGGCATGGCGATGTACGACACGATGGAATTCATCAAGCCGGACGTCTCGACGCTCTGCACGGGCCTTGCGGCCTCCATGGGCGCCTTCCTGCTGTGCGCCGGCGCCAAGGGCAAGCGCTTCTGCCTGCCGAATGCGCGGGTCATGATCCACCAGCCCTCGGGCGGCTTCTCCGGCCAGGCCTCGGACATCGAGATCCACGCCAAGGAAGTGTTGTATCTGAAACGCAAGCTGAACGAGATGATGGCGCAACATACGGGTCAGCCGATCGAACGCATCGAGCGGGACACCGATCGCGACAATTTCATGAGCGCCGAAGACGCGCTAAAGTATGGTCTGGTCGACCGCGTGCTGAAGGCGCGTACCGAGTCTTCGGTGGCCTAAGGGGAGAAAAAGCAGCACATGACGGACAAGGTGGGCGGGGAAAAGCTTCTTTACTGCTCCTTCTGCGGCAAGAGCCAGCACGAAGTCCGCAAGCTCATCGCCGGTCCGTCGGTCTTCATCTGCGACGAGTGCATTGACCTCTGCAACGACATCATCCGTGAAGAGGCGAGCACCGATACCGGGCAGAAGGCGCAGAAGAGCGACCTGCCCAGCCCGCACGAGATCTGCGAGATCCTCGACCAGTACGTGATCGGCCAGGTCCAGGCCAAGAAGATCCTCTCGGTCGCGGTCTACAACCACTACAAGCGCCTCAAGACCGGCGGCAAGCAGGACGACGTCGAGCTCGCCAAGTCGAACATCCTGCTGATCGGGCCGACCGGCTCGGGCAAGACGCTGCTCGCGCAGACGCTCGCGCGCCTGCTGAACGTCCCCTTCGTGATTGCGGATGCAACGACGCTCACGGAAGCGGGCTACGTCGGCGAGGACGTCGAGAACATCATCCAGAAGCTGCTGCAGAAGTGCGACTACGACGTCGAGAAGGCGCAGCGCGGCATCGTCTACATCGACGAGATCGACAAGATCTCGCGCAAGAGCGACAACCCCTCGATCACGCGCGACGTGTCGGGCGAGGGCGTGCAGCAGGCGTTGCTCAAGCTCATCGAAGGCACGATCGCCTCCGTCCCCCCGCAGGGCGGACGCAAGCATCCGAACCAGGAGTTCGTGCAGGTCGACACGACCAACATCCTCTTCATCTGCGGTGGCGCGTTCGGCGGCCTGGACAAGGTGATCCAGAACCGCACCGACCGCTCCGGCATGGGCTTCGGCGCCGCGGTGCGCTCGCTCAGCAACCGCCAGGAGCTGAACGAGCTGCTCCACGAGGTCGAGCCCGAGGACCTCATCAAGTACGGCCTGATCCCCGAATTCGTCGGCCGCCTGCCGGTCGTCGCGGTGCTGGACGAGCTGGATGCCGGCGCGCTGGTGAAGATCCTCACCGAGCCGAAGAACGCCCTGGTCAAGCAGTACCAGAAACTCCTCGCGATGGAGGGAGTCGAACTGGAATTCCGGGAACATGCGCTCGGGGCCATCGCGAAGCGGGCCCTTGAACGGCGCACAGGCGCGCGGGGGCTGCGTTCGATCATCGAGCATGCGCTGCTGGACATCATGTTCGACCTGCCGTCCCTCGCCAACGTCCAGAAGGTCGTCGTCGACGACAACGCCATTTCCGGTGACGGAAAGCCGCTTCTCATCTACTCCGACCAGCCGAAGGTCGCGAGTGGGCAGCAGTAGCCCGCGCGTTCCCCATCTTGCCGCCCCTCCGGGGCTTGACGGGGTTCCCGCCGGGCCCCACGTAGCACCGTATCCACTCCAGGAAAACAAATGACCGCCTCTTTCTCCCCCGAACGCGTCCTCCCCCTGCTTCCGCTGAGGGACGTGGTCGTCTTCCCGCACATGGTCATCCCGTTGTTCGTGGGACGGCCCAAGTCCATCAAGGCTCTGGAAGCCGCGATGGAAGAGGGAAAGAACGTCGTGCTCGTGGCGCAGAAGTCCGCCGCCAAGGACGAGCCGAACCCGGAGGACCTCTACGACGTCGGGACGGTCTCGACGATCCTGCAGATGTTGAAGCTCCCCGACGGCACCGTGAAGGTCCTCGTCGAGGGCGTGCAGCGTGCCCGCATCGCGCGCGTGCTCACCGAGAAAGCCAACTTCGAGGCGGAGATCGACCTCATCGCTTCTGAAGAGCCGGATTCCAACGAGGTCGAGGCGATGCGCCGCACGCTGCTCGCGCAATTCGACCAGTACGTGAAGCTGAACAAGAAGATCCCGCCGGAGGTCCTCACGTCGCTCTCCGGCATCGACGGCGCCGGACGCCTGTCGGACACGATCGCCGCGCACCTGCCGTTGAAGCTCGAGCAGAAGCAGCAGATCCTCGAGATGTTCAACGTCGGCCGGCGCCTCGAGCAGCTGCTGCAGCTCCTCGAGACCGAGATCGACATCATGCAGGTGGAGAAGCGCATCCGCGGCCGCGTGAAGCGGCAGATGGAGAAGAGCCAGCGCGAGTACTACCTGAACGAGCAGGTGAAGGCGATCCAGAAGGAGCTCGGCGACTCGGAAGAGGGCGCCGACCTGGACGAGCTCGAGAAGAAGATCAAGACGGCGCACATGCCCAAGGAGGCGCGCGCCAAGGCCGAGGCGGAGCTCAAGAAATTGAAGCTCATGTCGCCGATGTCGGCCGAAGCGACCGTGGTGCGCAACTACATCGACACGCTGGTCGGCCTGCCGTGGAAGAAGAAGACGAAGGTCTCCACGGACCTCAAGAATTCCGAGAACGTCCTCGATGCGGACCACTACGGCCTGGAGAAGGTGAAGGAGCGCATCGTCGAGTACCTCGCGGTGCAACAACGCGTGGACAAGCTGAAGGCGCCGATCCTGTGCCTCGTCGGCCCTCCCGGCGTCGGCAAGACCTCGCTCGGCCAGTCGATCGCGCGCGCGACCAACCGCAAGTTCGTGCGCATGTCGCTGGGCGGCGTGCGCGACGAGGCTGAGATCCGCGGCCACCGTCGCACCTACATCGGCTCGATGCCCGGCAAGATCCTGCAGAACATGACCAAGGTCGGCGTGAAGAACCCGCTCTTCCTGCTCGACGAGGTCGACAAGATGGGCATGGACTTCCGCGGCGATCCGTCCTCGGCGCTGCTGGAGGTGCTTGATCCGGAGCAGAACCACACGTTCGTGGACCACTACGTGGAAGTCGAATACGACCTCTCGGACGTGATGTTCGTCGCGACCGCGAACACGCTGAACATTCCCGCGCCGCTGCTCGACCGCATGGAGATCATCCGCCTGTCCGGCTACACGGAAGACGAGAAGGTCCACATCGCCAAGCAGTACCTGCTGCCCAAGCAGTTCAAGGCGAACGGCATCAAGGAAGGCGAGCTGAACGTGACCGACGCGGCGCTGCGCGACATCACGCGGTACTACACGCGTGAGGCCGGCGTGCGCGGTCTCGACCGCGAGCTGGCGAAGATCTCGCGCAAGGTGATCAAGTCGATCCTCACCAAGAAGAAGGAAAACCAGCACATCACGGTCAACTCGAAGAACCTCGACAAGTACCTGGGGGTTCGCAAGTTCACCTACGGCATCGCCGAGAAGGAGAACCAGATCGGCCAGGTGACGGGCCTTGCGTGGACGGAAGTCGGCGGCGAGCTCCTCACCATCGAGGCGGTGAAGCTGCCCGGCAAGGGCAACACCGTCACCACCGGCAAGCTGGGCGAGGTGATGAACGAGTCCATCAAGGCGGCCATCTCGGTGGTGCGGGCGCGCGCCAAGCGCCTGGGCATCAGCGAGGACTTCTACCAGAACCTCGACCTGCACATCCACCTGCCGGAGGGCGCGACGCCGAAGGACGGGCCGTCGGCGGGCATTGCGATCGCCACCGCGATCACCTCCGTGCTCACCGGCATCCCGGTGCGTTGCGATACGGCGATGACGGGCGAGATCACGCTGCGCGGTGAAGTGCTGCCGATCGGCGGGCTGAAGGAGAAGCTCCTCGCCGCGCACCGTGGCGGCATCAAGAGCGTGCTCATCCCGCAGGAGAACGTGAAGGACCTGCAGGAGATCCCCGAAGAGGTGAAGAACGCCATCGAGATCACGCCGGTGCGCTGGTTCGACGAGGTGCTCGAGCGCTCGCTCGAGCGCAAGCCCGAGCCGCTCGCCGATGCGCCGGCGGCGCCGCCGCCCCCGGCGGCCGAGCAGCGCCCGCAGGTGGTCAAGCACTGAGCGAAACGCGCGCGGAGCGCATGGGAAACGGCCCGGAATTCGGCTAAAATAGTCGACTTTCCGGGCGCTTCTTTCCACGTCCGAATGAGGGTGCTTAGCTCAGCTGGTAGAGCGTCGCCCTTACAAGGCGAATGTCGGGGGTTCGAGCCCCTCAGCACCCACCAGTTGCAAGCTTCGTGCGAGCGGTGAGAATGCCGCGGCGCACGAGAAGTTGGAGCGGTAGTTCAGTTGGTTAGAATACCGGCCTGTCACGCCGGGGGTCGCGGGTTCGAGTCCCGTCCGCTCCGCCAATAACTCAAAGGGCGAACCCGAAACGGGTTCGCCCTTTTCGCATCGAGACAAGCCATGCTTGAGCACTTCCGGGATTTCGCGAACAAGAGGATCGTCAAGATCCTGTTCGCGCTGTTCCTCGTCATTCCGTTCGGCCTCTTCGGCATCGACTTCTACTTCCGCAGCCCGGTGGGCGGCGACACGCTCGCCTCCGTCGGCCGCGTGCGCATCGGCCAGCAGGAGTTCGACCAGGCGCTGCGCAACCAGAGCGACATCTACCGGCGCCAGCTGCGCGGGCAGTTCGATCCGTCGATCATGGACAACCCGGAAGTCCGCCAGGCGGTGCTCGACGGGCTGGTGATGCAGAAGCTGGTCGGCATCGGCGCCGAGCGCGCCGGCATCCGCATGGGCGACAAGCAGCTCGCCGAGAAGATCTACTCGGAGCCCGCGTTCCAGGAGGACGGCCGCTTCAACAAGGGGCGTTACGAGGCCATCGCGCGCTCGCAGGGCATGACGACCGTGGGCCTGGACGAGCGGCTGCGCCAGGACTATCGCGAGCAGCAATTCCGGGCCGCCATCACCGACACCAGCATCGTGCCGCGCTCGACGCTCGACAGCTTCATCAAGCTGTCGCAGCAGTCGCGCGAGGTGAGCGTGGTCAACTTCGCGCCGGACCAGTACCTGGCGCGCGTGAAGATCACGCCGGAGCAGGTGAAGCAGTACTACGACGCGCACCCCGTCGAGTTCACGATTCCCGAGCAGGTGCGCGTGGAGTACATCGAGCTCTCGCTGGACGCGGCGGCCGCGCGCGCGACGGTGTCCGCCGAGGACGTGAAGAAGGTCTACGAGGACGAGGTAAAGCAGGGCAAGCACGGCACGACGGAAGAGCGCCGCGCGAGCCACATCCTCATCACGTCGCCCGCGGACGCGAAGGACGACGCCAAGAAGGCCGCCGAGGCGAAGGCCAACGCGATCGCCGAAGCGGTGCGCAAGAATCCCAAGTCGTTCGCCGACGTGGCGAAGAAGGAATCGCAGGATCCGGGCTCCGCCGCGCAGGGCGGCGACCTGGGCTTCTTCAAGCACAACGGCACGATGGTCAAGGCGTTCGAGGACGCGGTGTTCGCCGCGAAGAAGGACGAGATCGTCGGCCCGGTGAAGAGCGAGTTCGGCTACCACATCATCCGCGTGACCGACATCAAGCCCGCCAAGGTGCGCACGCTGCAGGAAGCGATGCCGGAGATCGAGGCGAACCTGAAGAAGGTGAAGGCGCAGCAGGGCTTCGCCGACGCGGTCGAGCAGATGAACAACATCGTGTACGAGCAGTCGTCGAGCCTGAAGCCCGCCGCCGAGAAGCTGGGCCTGCCGGTGCAGGTCTCGCCGTGGTTCGCGAAAGGCAACGCGCCGGGTGTGGCGCTCGGCAATCCGAAGCTGCAGGCGGAGATTTTCTCCGACGCGTCCATCAAGGCGAAGCGCAACACGACCGCCCAGGAAGTGGCCGCGAACACGTTCGTCGCGGCGCGCGTGATCGACCACAAGGCGGCGGAGCTGCGTCCGCTCGACAGCGTCAAGGGCGACATCGAGAAGCGCCTCGTGCGCGACGAGGCCCTGCGCATGGCGCGCGAGGAAGGCGAGGCGAAGCTCAAGGAATTGCAGGCCGGCAAGGATGCGGGCCTCAAGTGGCCGGCGCCGCTGGTGGTGAGCCGCCAGAAGCCGGGCGGGCTCTTCGGCACCGTCCTCGACAAGGTGTTCCGCGCCGACGCGAAGAAGCTTCCCGCCTACCTGGGTGTCGAGAACCCGGCCGGCTATTCGCTGGTGCAGGTCTCGAAAGTCATCGAGCTGGAGAAGGTCGACGAGCAGCAGCGCCAGGCGCTGGCAGGGCGGCTGCGCCAGGCGGTCGCCGACGAGGAGCTGCAATCGGCGCTCGCGAGCGTGCGCGACCGCGTGGGTGTCGCCGTGAAGAAGGGCGCTCTCGACGTGAAGCGCGACAGCGACGCGGCGCCCATGCCGAACCAGCAGCAGGAGCCGGCGCGCCCGAGAGGGAAGTTTTAACGACCCCTACTCGTCCATCCCCGGCGTCACGTGGCTGAAGCCCGCGTCGACGTAGATCGTCTCGCCGGTGATGCCGTTGGCGAGATCCGATAGCAGGAACGCGGCCGTATTGCCCACGTCCTCGGTGGTGACGCCGCGGCGCAGCGGCGCGTTCTTCTCGACGAAGTTCAAGATCTTCGAGAAGCCGCCGATGCCCGCCGCGGCGAGCGTCTTGATGGGTCCCGCGGAGATGGCGTTCACGCGGATGTTGTCGGGGCCCAGGCTCGAGGCGAGGTAGCGCACCGCGGCCTCCAGGCTCGCCTTGGCAAGCCCCATCACGTTGTAGCTCGGCAGCACGCGCACCGCGCCCAGGTAGGAGAGGGTCACGATCGATCCCGCGCGACCCTTCATCATCGGCGCGGCGCCCCGCGACAGCGCGGCAAGGCTGTAGCTGGACACGTCGTGCGCGATGCGGAATGCCTCGCGCGACGTGCTCTCGTGGAACGAGCCCTTCAGCGCCTCGCGCGGCGCGAAGGCGATCGCATGCACCAGCCCGTCGAGCCGGTCCCAGCGCTTTCCGAGCTCCGCGAAGAGCGCGTCGATGTCGGCGTCGTTCGCCACGTCGCAGGGAAACACCAGGTCGCCGCCGAATTCCTTCGCCAGGTCGATCACGCGGTCGCGCACGCCCTCGCCCTGGTAGGTGAAGGCGAGCTGGGCGCCTTCGCGGTGGCACGCCTTGGCGATGCCGTAGGCGATGGAGCGGTTGGAAAGCATGCCGGTCACGAGGATTCTGCGGTCCTGCAGGAAGCCCATCTCGCCGTTCCTTCGCCGTAAAATGGCTTCGAGTCTATCGCATCCGCCACGCCCTCCCGGGGCGTCGAAACCCCCTATGAAGCGACTCCTCCTCGCGGCCTTCCTCGCCTGCGCAAGCCTCGCTGCCGCGGCCGAGCTGAAGGTGCTGCGCGTGCCGTTCATCATCGCCGAGACGAATTTCGACCCGGCGTTCGTCTCCGACCAGTACTCCCACAACGTGGTCCACGAGATCTTCGAGCCGCCGCTCACCTACGACTTCCTCGCGCGGCCGATGAAGCTCAAGCCCGAGACCGCCGAAGCCATGCCGGAGATCACCGATGGCGGGAAGACCTACACGATCCGCCTGAAGAAGGGCATCTACTTCGCCGACGATCCGGCATTCGAGGGCCGCAAGCGCGAGCTCACCGCGGCCGACTACGAGTTCGCGATGAAGCGCCTCATGGACCCGAAGGTGTCCTCGCCCAACCTGTGGCTCATCGAGGGACGTGTGGCCGGCGTGGAAGAGATGGTGGCGCGCGCGCGAAAGGAAGGGAAGTTCGACTACGGCGCGCGCGTGCCGGGCCTCGAGGTGGTGGACCGCTACACGCTGCGCATCCGCCTCGTGAAGCCGGACTACAACTTCCTCTACATCCTCGCCATGGCCAACATCGGCGCGCAGGCCCGCGAAGTGGTCGCGAAGTACGGCGACGACATCGGCGCCCATCCCGTCGGCACGGGCCCATTTCGCCTCAAGGAATGGCGGCGCGCATCCAAGATCGTGCTGGAGAAGAACCCGAACTTCCGCGAGGAGTATTACGATGCCGAGCCGCCGGCCGGCGATCCGGTCGCGCAGCGCCTTTACCAGGAGATGAAGGGCAAGCGCATCCCGCAGCTCGACCGCGTCGAGATCTACGTCCTGGTGGAATCGCAGCCGCGCTGGCTCGCCTTCCTCAACAAGGAGCTGGACTGGATCAACGTTCCGCTCGAGTTCACCAACATGGCGCTGCCGGGCGGCAAGCCCGCGGCATGGATCGAGAAGCGCGGCATGAAGTACTTCGCCAACATCGAAGAGGACATCGTCTACCTCTACTACAACATGCAGGATCCGGTGTTCGGCGGCTACACCCCGGAAAAGGTCGCGCTGCGGCGCGCCATCCTGCATGCCTACGACATCGAGGAGGACGCGCTGCTGGTGCGCAACGGCGCGGCGATGATCGCGCAGGGCATCCTCCCGCCCGGCGTCACGGGCTACGACGAGAACTTCACCACCGGCAAGCGCTACGATCCCGCGAAGGCCAAGGCGCTGCTGGACATGTTCGGCTACGTGGATCGCGACGGCGACGGGTGGCGCGAGATGCCCGACGGCGCGCCGCTCGTCTTCCAGTACACGACGGAGCCGGACCAGTCCTCGCGCCTGTTCGCGCAGCTGTGGAAGAAGAACCTCGAGGCGATCGGCGTGCGCATGAACATGGAGGTCGCGCAGTGGTCCGAGAACCGCAAGAAGTCCAAGCTCCACAAGCTGCAGAGCTGGTTCCTCTCCTGGGGCGCCGACTATCCCGACGGCGAAAACTTCTTCCAGCTCCTCTACGGGCCCAATTGCGGCTCGTCCAACGACGGCTGCTTCCAGCTGAAGGAGTACGACGCGATCTACGAGAAGGCGGTGAACCTGCCGCCGGGACCGGAGCGCACGGCGCTCTGGGGCCAGCTCACGCGCATCGTCGCCGCGTACGCGCCGTGGCTGCCGATGGTCCACAAGAAGCGCAACCAGCTGGTCCAGCCGTGGGTGCTGGGATGGCGCAGGAACAACTTCCTGCACGAGGGCTACCGCTTCGTCGACATCGACCTGGAGAGGCGCGCGCGGGAGATGAAATAACCCCTATAATTCATAGGTTTTTGCCCGCTCCCGGCCCTTGAAGTCTTCCCGCCTCCTCGCCCTCCTCGCGGTCGTCCTGCTCGCCTTCGGCGCCGCGCACGCGCACGCCCAGAAGAAGGTGCTGCGCATGGCGTTTCGCACCGCGGAGACGGGCTTCGATCCGCAGCGCATCGACGACCGCTACTCGGTGGGCATCTGCGAGAACCTGTTCGAGACGCTCCTCACGTACGACTATCTCGCGCGTCCGGTGAAGCTCGTGCCGCTGGTCGCCGAAACGATCCCCGAGGCGGAGGAAAAAGGCACCCGCTACACCTTCCGCATCCGTCCGGGAATCCTCTACGCCGACGATCCCGCGTTCAAGGGCAAGAAGCGCGAGCTGGTCGCGCGCGACGTGGAATACGCCATCAAGCGATTCCGCGATCCGAAGAACCGCAGTCCCTACGAGTGGCTTTTCGAGAACAAGATCGTCGGCCTGGATGAACTCGCCGAGAAGGCGAAGAAATCCGGCACGTTCGAATACGACACGAAGATCGCCGGCATCGAGGTGCGCGACAAGTACACCATCAGCTTCAAGCTGAAGGACCCGGACTTCAATTTCCTCTACGTGCTGGCGATGCCCAACGTGGTGCCGGTGGCGCGCGAGGTGATCGAGGCGTACGCCGACGACACGCACGCGCACCCGGTGGGGACCGGACCCTACGTGCTGAAGGAGTGGGTGCGCCGCTCCAAGATCGTGCTCGAAAAGAATCCGAACTTCCGCGGCTTCGAGCTCGAGACGCGCTACGCGGATCCCAACGACGAATGGGACCGCCGCGCCATCGACGCGCTCGCCGGCAAGCGCCTGCCGCTCATCGACCGCGTCGAGGTCTATCCCATCGAGGACGAGCAGCCGCGCTTCCTCGCGTTCCTGAACAAGGAGCACGACATCCTCGACGAGACGCCGTTCGCCTTCATCCACCAGGTGCTGCCCAACGGCAAGCTCTCGCCGGCGCTCGCGAAGGAAGGCGTGCGGGTCTTCAACGAGCTGCAGCCCGAGCTCACGTACTACGCCTTCAACATGAGCGACAAGGCGATGGGCCGTCCCAACCCGGTGGGCGGCTACACGCCGGAGCGCGTGGCGCTGCGCCGCGCCATGGTGCTCGCGCATGACCGGCGCGCCGAGATCGACATCATTCGCAAGGGCCAAGCGCTCGCGGCGCAATCGCCCATTCCGCCGGGGGTGGTGGGATACGACCCCGCTTTTCGCACCGATGCACAGGAGTACGACGTGCCCAAGGCCAAGGCGCTGCTCGACATGTTCGGCTATGCCGACCGCGACGGCGACGGCTGGCGCGAGCAGCCCGACGGCAAGCCGCTGGTGATCCACTACAAGTACAACGCCGGCAGCCAGGAGAACCGCCTGATGGCCGAGCTCTACGTGAAATCGCTTGGCGACGTCGGCATCCGCATGGAAGCGCAGGCCGTCATGTTCTCCGACCTGCTGAAGGACAAGAAGCGCGCGAACTACATGACGGCGGGATCGGCGTGGATCGCGGACTATCCCGACGCGCAGAACTTCCTGCAGCTCCTCTACGGGCCCAACACCGGCCAGTCCAACGAGTCGGAGTTCAAGCTTCCGGAGTACGACCGGCTCTACGAGAAGTCCATCGCGCTGCCCGACGGTCCCGAGCGCAACGAGATCTACCGCGAGATGAACCGTCTGCTGCTCGCCTACGCGCCGTGGCGCCTGGGCGTGCACCGCATCTTCAACCACCTGCAGTACCCTTGGGTGAAGGGATACAAGAAGCACCCGATCCTCTATACGAATTTCAAATGGCTCGACATCGACGTCCCGGCGCAGCACATCGCGGCGAAGTGATGGCGGGGAAAAAGGCGCCATAAGCGCCAAGGGAGGCAGAGCGTGAGTGCATATGTGATACGGAGGGTGTGGCAGATGATCCCGACCATCTTCGGGGTGATCCTGCTCATCTTCTTCCTGTTCAACTGGGTGGGCGGCGATCCGGCGCAGGTGCTGGCCGGGAAGATCTCCAATCCCGAGCAGATCGCCAACATCCGCAAGCAGCTCGGCGTCGACGAGCCGTACTGGCAGCAGCTGCTCATCTTCGTGAAGCAGGTCTTCACGTTCGACTTCGGGCGCAGCTGGTCCACCAACGAGGAAGTCTCGCGCATCCTCCTCACGCGCGTGGGCCCCACGCTCACCATCACGCTGCCCGTGGTGATCATCGAGACGCTGCTCGCCGTGCTCTTCGCGATCATGGTCGCGTACGTGCGCGGCACGCTCACCGACCGCGCCATCATGATCGTCTGCACGGTGGCGATGTCGATCAGCTTCCTCGTCTACATCATCTTCTTCCAGTGGCTGTTCGGCTTCATCCTGGGCTGGTTCCCGGTGCAGGGCTGGAGCGAGAGCTTCTGGAAGAACCTGCTCACCTACGCGCCGCTGCCCATCATGCTGGCGGTGTTCGTGAGCTTGGCACCCTCGCTGCGCCTGTACCGGTCGTTCTTCCTCGACGAGATCGGCCAGGACTACGTGCGCACCGCGCGCGCCAAGGGCGTGCCGGAGAAGAAGGTGATGTTGAAGCACGTCCTGCGCAACGCCATGATCCCGATCCTCACCAACGTCGGCATCTCGCTGCCGGGCGTGTTCGTGGGCTCGTTCCTGCTGGAGGTGTTCTTCTCCATCCCGGGCCTGGGCCGCGAGATCATCACCGCGGTGAACCGCAGCGACTTCCCGGTCATCAAGGCGGTGACCGTGTACCTCGCCGTAATCACCATGATCATCAACCTGCTGGTCGACGTGATGTACAAGTGGGTCGACCCGAGAGTGAGCTTCAAATGAGCACAGGAAAAGAGCTGCGCGATCCGATGCTGGTCGCTGCGCCCGCCGCCGCGCCGATGCGCTCCGAGTCGCCCGGGCTCTGGATGCTCGCATGGCGCCGGCTTCGCCAGGACGGCGTCGGAATGGTCTCGCTCGTGATCGTCGTGATCTTCCTCCTCATGATGGTCGGCGCCTTCACGGGCCTCATCGCCTCGGACTGGTCGAAGGAAAAGGGCGTGTCGTACGCGAACCCTGCGTTCCTCGCCGGCGCCGAGAACCTGGAAGCCAAGGCCATGGCCGCGAAGGCCGAGGCGGCGAAGAACCCGCCGGTCGATCTCTCGGACGTGGACCCGCTCGCGCCGCGCTACAAGGAATGGGAAGAGCGCGCCGCGAAGATTTCCGTCACCGAGACCAAACGCGCGGAGACGCTGCCCTTCGGCGGCGACAAGTGGGGCCGCGACGTGCTGAAGAAGGTCGTGAAGGGCTCGGAAGTGTCGATCTTCGTGGGCCTGGCGGCCGCGCTGCTCGCCACCTTCATCGGCACGATCCTGGGCGCGATGGCGGGCTACTGGGGCGGCAAGGTCAACGACTTCCTCGAGTGGTTCTACAACATCTTCACGTCGATCCCGTACATCCTGCTGATCCTCGCGTTCGCCGCGGTGGCCACGGCCACCGGCAAGTTCGGCAAGGGCATCCTGCCCATCGTGCTGATCCTGTCGCTCACCGGCTGGACCGGCATCTACCGGCTGATGCGCGCCGAGTACATCAAGCACAGCGGGCGCGAGTACGTGAAGGCGGCGCAGGCGATCGGCGCGACGCACGCCTCGCGCATGTTCCACCACATCCTCCCCAACGTGAGCCACGTGGCCCTCGTGCAGCTCTCCCAGCACACGGTGCAGTTCATCAAGGCGGAGGTGATCCTCTCGTTCCTCGGCTTCGGCGTGCCGGTGGACATGGTGTCGTGGGGCACGATGCTCGCCGAGGCGCAGAACGAGCTCGTCATCGGAAAGTGGTGGCAGCTCTTCGCCGCAGGAGCGTCGATGGCGGTGCTGGTGACCGCGTTCTCGCTGTTCACGGACTCGTTGCGTGACGCGCTCGATCCCAAGCTGAAATAAACCTGAAACGCAGACTTTCCAGCACATTGGGATCCTAAGCTTAGAATTCCACGTGGACAAGTT